>Ga0272441_10008235_pt1 | contig 16575 bp, 19 predicted proteins | sample SSMProp6N_FD_193582 | JGI IMG/M metagenome (GOLD analysis project Ga0272441, IMG submission 193582) | Marine sediment archaeal communities from Little Sippewissett salt marsh, Falmouth, MA, United States - SSM-Prop-6N | ecosystem: Environmental > Aquatic > Marine > Wetlands > Sediment ...
TGCGCGTTTGTTTTATCGGCCAAGGCGCTATAACCACGGGGTGTCTGTGTTTGTTAGCGAAGGCGGTGTCTGCCGTGCCTGTGTCCGATGCCAGCAAAGCGTTCTTTCATTTGCATCTGGTTTCCGATTCGACCGGTGAAACCTTGAACGCCGTTGCCAAGGCTGCCGTCGCGCAATTTGAGACGGTGCATCCGCTTGAGCACATATACGCATTGGTGCGCGGACCGCGGCAGCTAGACAGGGTGCTGCGGCAAATAGAAGCCGCGCCCGGCATCGTCATGTTTACCATGGTCAATGACAAGCTGCGGCGCGACTTAGAAGCGCGCTGCCGCGAGCTGCAAGTGCCGTGCTTGGCGGTTTTAGACCCGGTGATGCAGGTCTTAGGGGCGTATTTGGGCACCGAGCGCACCCACAAGCCCGGCTCGCAACATGCGCTGGATGCGGATTATTTTGGCCGCATCGACGCTTTGAACTACACCATGGCCCATGATGACGGCCAGGGCCTGGATACGCTCGAAGAGGCAGATGTGGTGCTGGTCGGCGTTAGCCGCACGTCCAAAACGCCAACCTGCATGTATTTGGCCAACCGCGGCATCAAAGCGGCCAATTATCCGCTGGTGCCTGAAATCCCGGTGCCCGATGCAATCGAGAACCTGTCACAGCCGCTCGTCGTCGGTCTGTTGGCGTCGCCCGAACGGCTAATGCAAATTCGCCGCCAGCGGCTATTGTCGATCAAGGAAGAGACGCAGACGGAATATGTCGATCTTGACCGCATCCGCGGCGAGGTAACCGCGGCGCGCAAGCTCTACGCTCGCCACGGCTGGCCGGTTATCGACGTAAGCCGTAGGTCGATCGAAGAAACCTCCGCCGCGATCCTCAATCTTGTGACAGAGCGCAAAGCGCCGGTGGTGTAACGTTGGTGTAAGGTAAAACCGCCCGTGTCCCAATCTCCCCCACAGATAATCCTTGCGTCCGGCTCCGCGGTGCGTGCGGCGCTGCTTAAGGGGGCGCATGTTGTATTTGATCAGATCCCGGCAAATCTGGATGAAGCCCGCGTGAAACGCCAATTAGAGGCGGATCCCACCCAACAGGGCCCGCACGGGGCAGGCCCGGCCATTGCCCTTGAGCTTGCCAAGCAAAAAGCCGAACACCTGTCGTCGCAGCATCCGCACGCGCTGGTGATCGGCGCCGATCAGGTTATGACCCTCGGGCGCGTCGCCTATGACAAGCCTAAAGACATGGCGGTGGCGCGGGCGCGCTTAAAGCAGTTTCGCGGCCGCGCGCATATGTTGCACGCAGGGCTCGCCCTGGCGCGCGGCGGCCGCTGCGTGTGGCAGCACCAAGAGCATGCGCGGCTAACCATGCGCGATTTCAGCGACGCCTTCCTTGATAGCTATTTGGACTGCGCCGGTGACGCGGTGTTGGCAAGCGTCGGCGCGTACCAGCTTGAAAGCATCGGCGCACAGCTATTTGAAACCATCGACGGCGATTATTTTGCCATCCTCGGCTTGCCGTTACTGCCGCTATTGGCGCAGTTGCGGCTCTACCAGGCGCTCGCAGCATGACCGGCAGCGCCGATACCATCACCCCCCTGCACAAAGTGTGCGTCATCGGTTGGCCGGTGGCGCATTCGCGCTCGCCGCTGATCCACACCACTTGGCTTGCCCGCCACGGCATCAAAGGCGAATACCACCGCGTTGCGGTGCCGCCGGAGGAGTTGGCGGATACGCTGCGTTGCTTGCCGGCGCTTGGCTATCATGGTGCCAACGTGACCGTACCGCACAAAGAAGCAGCGTTTGCCGCTCTTATGCCGTTTGTCGATCCGCCGGCGCAGCGGCTGCAGGCGGTCAACACTGTGTACCGCGACCCGGATACCGCAACCATACGCGGCACCAATACCGATGGTGTCGGTTTTTTGGCGCATCTGCGCCACGCGGTACCGGATTTTGACGGCACCACCGCGGTCGTGCTCGGTGCCGGCGGCGCGGCGCGGGCGATTGTCGATGCGTTGGAAACCGATGCCGGCATGGCGGTGCGGATCGTCAACCGCACCGTGGCCCGCGCGCGCGACATGGTTGCAGCGCTTGACCTTAAAGCCAGCATCTACCGGTGGGAGGATATGGGTGAGGCATTGCGCGGCGCCGATCTTTTGGTCAACAGCACGTCCTTGGGCATGGCCGGCCAGCCGCCGCTGCGCATAGACCTTGCCCCCTTACCGGCCCACGCGGTGGTCTACGACATTGTCTACGTGCCGCTGGAGACCGACCTTCTCACACAGGCGCGGGCGCGCGGGCTGCGCACCGTGGATGGGCTCGGCATGCTGCTGCGGCAGGCAGCGCCGGGCTTTGTTCGGTGGTTCGGCGAAGCTATAGATGACGGCGATGTGGCGGCGGCGCGCGCTCTCATCGAAGCGGACTTGAACAGGGATACCGGCTGATGCTGCTTGTTGGTCTTACCGGCTCTATCGGCATGGGCAAATCCGAAACCGCCAAAATGTTCGCCCGCTTAGGCGTGCCCGTCTACGATGCGGATGCGGCCGTGCACGCGGTTTATGCGCAAGGCGGCAGCGCTGTTGAGCCGGTGCGGGCGGTATTTCCGGCGGCGATCGTCGATGGTGCGGTGGATAGGGCCAAGCTTTCGGCGCTGGTGCTGGACGATGCCGCCGCGTTAAAAACCCTTGAACGGATCGTGCATCCTTTGGTGGGCCAGGTGCAGCAAGCTTTCCTTGCCGAGGCGCATGCCGCCGGGGCGGCGATGGTGGTGCTCGATATTCCGCTGCTTTATGAAACCGGCGGTGAGGGGTGCGTCGATGCGGTGGTGGTCGTCTCGGCGCCGGCGGATATTCAGCGCGCGCGGGTGTTGGAGCGGCCCGGCATGACGGCGGAAAAGTTTGACCACATCCTCGCCAAGCAAGTGCCCGACGCCGAGAAGCGCCGGCGCGCGGATTTTGTTATTGATACGGGCCACAGCCTTGACCACGCGTTTGAACAGGTGGCCCGAATCACCGAGGATTTAAAAACCTGGGACGCCAAAGCCTTGGCCGACAGGTCATCGCCGCCGCAATAGCCCTCCTTTTCAGCCCCCCTCTCAGTCTATGCCCTCATATGCGTGAAATCGTACTCGACACAGAAACCACAGGTCTAAAACCGTCCGAGGGCCATCGGGTGGTTGAAATCGGCTGCGTGGAACTGATCAACCACGTGCCCACGGGCGAGGTCTTTCACCAATACATCAACCCGCAACGCGACATGCCCGAAAGCGCGTTTGAGGTGCATGGCTTATCGCAAGAGTTTTTATCCGATAAGCCGGTCTTTGATGCGGTGGCGGATGCGTTTTTGGCCTTTGTCGGTGATGCGCCGTTGGTAGCCCACAATGCCAGCTTCGACATCGGGTTCCTCAACGCCGAACTGGAAAGGGCCGGCCGCGCGGTGGTGCCGGAGGCGCAAGCCATCGATACGTTGCAAATCGCCCGCGACCGCTTTCCGCGCGCCGCCGCGTCGCTGGATGCTCTCTGCCGCCGCTTCAACGTCGATAATTCAGCGCGCGATAAGCATGGCGCACTACTGGACGCAGAATTGCTGGCGGAGGTCTATTTGGAGCTCATCGGCGGCCGCGAACCGGGGCTCGTTCTCGAAGCGGCAACAGCGGCTGTGGCCCCCGGCGCGACACCGCCGGTCCGGCGCGCGCGCCCGCACCCGTTGGCACCGCTTTTAAGCGAAGAAGAACGCGCCGCCCACCGTGCCTTCGTGGCGGAGCTAGGCGGCACGCCGGTGTGGCTGCGCCCGCCGGCCGCATGAGGCGCCCACCGCTATATTGACATCTTACGCGTCACCGGCGGGTGGGCTTGGCGCTGCTTGCTGGTCGGCCTGCGCTTGCGCTAGGCGCTGGCGGTATAGGGCGGCAAAATCGATCGGGTCGATCATCAACGGCGGAAAGCCGCCGTCGCGGGTCATATCGGCAACGATGCGGCGGGCGAACGGAAACAAGATGCGCGGGCATTCGATCAGTAGCATCGGCTGCAAGCCTTGCGCGGGAATGTTTTCCAGCCGGAATACCGCGCCATACACCAATTCGACCAGAAACACCTGCGTGTCGTCGATTTTAGCGTCGGCGGATAGGTGCAACTCGACCTCGTAATCACTGTCGTTTTGGCCGGGCACGCGCACATCCACCGACACGTTGATTTTCGGTGCCTGGTTGGAAAATCCGCCAGGGGCGTTGGGGTTTTCAAACGATAAATCTTTAACGTACTGGCCGAGAACGCGCAGTTGCGGTGGCTGGGCGTCCGCGCCGGCTCCGGTGTTGGCGCCGTTGGCGCCGGCGGATGTATCAGACATGAGAGACGGGCCTTTGCTGGGAATGAGCGGCTATGGGAATAGGCGGTGGAGTGCTAACGGGTCTCTTGGGGCTAGCACGCTCCTACAACGCGCTGCAAGCAGCCCCAACATCCACCGGTCATCCGTCCCGCCACGGGCTGTCGCTCCGGTGGCCCGGTTTCGGGCCATCGCCCTTAGCACCATCGTCCTCGGCACCATTGACCGCCTCCGCGTCGATGGGTGGCGGCCGGGGTGTATCTGTGGGGGTCGGGCCGGCCGGGTCGGGCCATAGGGCGCCCTCGTCGCCATATGGCCCGTCATCGCCATAGGTGCGATTTATGCTATGGACTTCAAACGCCCCGCGCCGGCGCGCGGCTGCCACTAGCCGCCGGCGCAGCCATTGGCGGATCGGCGGCACGAACAGCGAAAAGCCGATGGCATCGGTTAGAAATCCCGGCGTTAGCAGCAACCCGCCCGCGAACACCAAAAACAGGCCATCAAAGGCCTGGTCCACAGGCATATCGCCGCGCGCCAAGGTGGCTTGCGCCTGGTGCGCTGTGGCCATGCCTTGTTGCCGCAGCAGCCACGCCCCGACAATGGCGGTCAAGATGACGGTGGCGATGGTGGCCGGTGTCCCGATCATGCTCCCGATCTCGATGAACAACGCGATCTCGATCAGCGGGACGCCGATAAAAGCCAGTAGCAGATAAAAGAACATCGCCTCTTCCTTGGGTAAATTGGCTTTAGATAAATTGGCCGTGTAGACGCCCGTGCTTCGCCCCGCGCGGTGTGCATGGCATATCTTACGCCTATATATATAGAGTGTTGGGCGGCGATCGCTGGACCACAGCGGGTGTGGGGCGTTATGGTGGCTTGGCCCAGCCTGGGCGGCAATGCCCGCGAACAAGAGGTGTGCCCCCGTGCCTTACCCAAAACCTGCGGACCCGCGATGACCGGCTATGATCTGATAAATCTTTTGTTTCTGGCGATCGCTGTGGTCGTGTTCTTCCGCTTGCGCAGCGTGCTGGGCAAGCGCACCGGCAATGAGCGACCGCCTTCGGACCCCTATGCGTCGGGGCCGTTTGAGCGGCGGCGGCAGGCCGATGACGCGCGCGCAGAAGATAAAGCCGAGGATAACGTCATTCATCTGCCCGGCAGTGCGGATCCTGCACCCGATGCCGCGCCGCCGGCCGCCGATAGCCCGGTGGCTGCCGGTCTCACACAAATCGGTCTCGCTGACCGCGGGTTTTCGCCGCAAAGCTTTTTGGATGGTGCCGGTAAGGCGCATGAAATGATCGTCACCGCGTTTGCCGCCGGTGACCGCGAGACGTTGCGCCGGCTGCTAGACGATACGGTCTATCGCGATTTCGATACCGCCATCGAAGACCGCCAAAGCGAAGGCCGGCGGCTAGAGCAAAGCTATGTCGGGCTGTCAGCAGCGGAAATTACCGAGGCGGTACTGGAGGATGGGCGCGCGCGCGTAACCGTGCAGTTTACCAGCGACATGACCTCAGCGGTGCGCTCGGCCGCCGGCGACATCGTTGAAGGCAGCCCGGAGGCGGTGCGCCAGGTCGTCGACGTGTGGACGTTTGAACGCGTCGTCAGTAGCCGCGATCCCAATTGGAAGCTTGTGGCGACGGGCGGCAGCTAGGCCTCCCGTGGCCGGCCGCTGCGCAGGAAGGAGGGCTGTATGTCTGGCCGTCTGCGCCTCGGTATTCTTGCGGCCGTGCTTGCCGGCATGGCCGGTCTGTGGGGGCTGGTAGTTCTTATGACCCCCCAGCAGACATCGGAGCAGACATCGGAGCAGCGGCCGGAGCAGTTGGTCCTACGCGAGACCCATTTCGCGCAGCTACCGGGCTGGGAGGCCGATACCCACGCCGAGGCGCTAGCGGCGCTAGTGCGCTCTTGTAAAATTATGCAGCGCCAGCCTGCCGCGCAGCCGTTGCTTGGCGATGCGCGCTTAGGGCTGACGGCGGGTGACTTTCATACTGCTTGCGCCGGCGTGGAGAATGTCAGCGCCGCGCAGGCACGGGCGTACTTCGAAGCGGCCTTTGTTCCATTCCGGATCCAGAATAATGATAGAGATTCAGGCCTTATAACGGGTTATTTCGAACCCGAATTAAAAGGCGCGCGGCAGCAAACCCAAGCTTATACGGCGCCGGTCCTAGCGCGGCCGAGCGATCTTGTAACGGTTGATTTGGGCGATTTCCGCCCTTCGTGGCAGGGCGAACGCACAGCCGGGCGGGTTGTCGACGGCCGTCTTCAGCCCTATCCCACGCGGGCGGCGATTATGGAGGGCGCCCTGGCTGGCCGCGGGTTAGAACAAGTGTGGTTACCGAGCTCGGTGGACGCCTTCTTTCTACATATCCAGGGCTCTGGCCGGGTATTACTTGAAATAGGGCCTGGTGCCGGCACGGTTATACGGCTGTCTTATGCCGGCCATAATGGCCATCCCTATACGGCCATTGGCGGGCCGATGGTCGCGCGTGGCTACGTGCCGCGTGACGGCGTATCCATGGCCTCGATCCGCGCTTGGCTGCAGACCCACCCCGAACAAGCGCACGAGGTGATGAACCTGAATGCATCTTACATATTTTTTAGCGAACAGGCGGTGGAGCATCCCGACCTCGGGCCCCCTGGGGCGCAAGCGGCGCTGCTGACGCCGGGCCGCAGCGTCGCGGTGGATACTCGCTACCATGCGCTCGGCCTGCCGATGTGGCTAGAGCTGCCGCAGCCGTCACCGGTGGCGCCGGAGGGGCCGGTGCGGCAACTGGTGGTGGCGCAAGATACCGGCAGCGCCATTCGCGGCCCTGTCCGCGCTGACTATTTTGCCGGCACAGGCGATGCCGCTGGTGCCATTGCCGGCGAGATGCGTGAGCAAGGCCGCTTGACCGTGCTGCTACCCCGTGCTGTGGCCGAGCGCGCTCGGCGCGTGGATTGGTAACCTATATTTACGAAATTCTGGCTGACGGCGAATATTCATGGTGATGATAATTAGCTAATGGGAAGAAAAGACTAATAGGGCCCGGCATAGATGAAAAAAGAGCGCCCCCCGCGTGCCCTTGATGCGCATGAGCGTGCACTGTGGCAGCGGGTGACAGAGGCCGTTGCGCCGTTGCGCGGGCCTCCCCCGAGCGATACTTCAGCGGGGCCGTCTAAGGCCGATAGCGGCGCGGCGCACCTACCGCCGGCGCCGAAACAGCCAGCTAAGCGTGCAGCCGTGCCGAAACGCGCACCCGCGCTCAAACACGTATCGGCGCCACACCCTCCGCCGGCCGCCCCTGTTCAATGGCGCGCGCCGCACGATCCCGGCACCCTTGATGGCGGATTGCAGCGCAAGCTGCGCCGCGGCCGCATTGCACCGGATGCCAAGCTCGATTTGCACGGCCTTAGCCAAGCCGAGGCGCTGCTGCATTTGCGCGTGCACATCCCCAGGCTGCGCGCCGGTGGCGCCCGCTGTTTGCTTGTCGTCACTGGCAAGGGCTCGGCCACCGCGCTTGCCCGCCATACCTTGCACGGCAGCACCCTCTCGCACACGCCGGAGCGGCGCGGCGTGCTGCGCGATAAGGTGCCTGACTGGTTGGCGGAGGTGGAGTTTAGGCCGCACGTCGCTGCGGTGCGGCCGGCGCATCCGCGCCATGGCGGTGGCGGCGCCATCTATGTATGGCTGCGGCGCCCGCGCTAACGGCGCCTCACTGGCACAGAATGCGCTGCTATTCGCTCCGCGCCGATTGTCCCGCTGGGTGTAATTTGCCATCCGCGAAAATATCGCCGAGAAACATTGTCTGGTGGTCCGAGCGCGATGGCTACAAGATAAATTTTTGCAAGTCGGTATTTTTGGCCAAGTCGCCGATACGACTTTCCACATAGGCGGCGTCCACACGAATGGTGGCGCCCGGTGCATCGCTGGCCTCGAAGCTGATCTCGTCCAGCACCCGCTCCATCACCGTGTGCAGCCGCCGGGCTCCGATGTTTTCCACGCCGCCATTCACATCGGCGGCGATATTGGCGACCGCATCAATGCCTTCATCGGTGAACACCAACGTAACGTCCTCCGTTTGCATCAGCGCCACGTATTGCGTCACCAAGCTGGCTTCCGGCTCGGTGAGAATGCGCTTTAAGTCGTCGCGGGTCAGCGCGTTCATTTCCACCCGGATCGGCAGCCGCCCTTGCAGCTCCGGCAGCAGATCCGATGGCTTGGCGATGTGAAACGCCCCGGATGCGATGAACAGGATGTGGTCGGTCTTGACCGGCCCATGCTTGGTAGAGACGGTCGTCCCCTCGATCAGCGGCAGCAGATCCCGTTGCACGCCTTCGCGGCTGACATCCGCGCCTTGCCGCTCGGCGCGGGCGCACACTTTGTCGATCTCGTCGAGAAAGACAATGCCGCTATTTTCAACCAGGCCGATGGCGTCGCGGGTGACGGCGTCGTCGTCAAGCAGCTTGTCGCTTTCATCGGCAATCAAGACCTCATAACTGTCGCGCACCTTCAGCCGCCGCGATTTGGTGCGCCCGCCAAAGGCTTTGCCGAGCATGTCGCTCAAATTGATCATGCCTACATTGCCGCCTTCGGGCATGCCGGGAATGTCCATCATCGGCATGCCGCTGGTATCGCGCAGTTCTATGTCAATTTCCTTGTCATCCAACAGCCCGTCGCGCAATTTTGTCCGGAAGCTTTCGCGCGTGGCAGGGCTGGCGCCGGTACCGACTAACGCCGCCAGCACCCGGTCTTCGGCGGCGGCGTGCGCGGCCGTCTTGACGTCGGCGCGTTTCGCCTCGCGCACCATGCCGATCGCCGCTTCCACCAGGTCGCGGATGATCTGGTCCACGTCGCGCCCCACATACCCCACTTCGGTAAATTTGGTCGCCTCAACCTTGATGAACGGCGCTTGCGCCAACTTCGCTAGGCGGCGGGAAATTTCCGTTTTGCCGACGCCGGTCGGGCCGATCATCAAAATGTTTTTCGGCATCACCTCTTCGCGCAGCCCGGCTGTGAGCTGCTGGCGCCGCCAGCGGTTGCGCAGCGCAATGGCAACCGCGCGCTTGGCATCCGTCTGGCCGACAATGTGCCGGTCAAGCTCAGCAACGATCTGGCGGGGGGAAAGCGCGGTCATCGGGTATCTATCCTTAGTAAGCAACGGTGCGGCACGCGGCGATGGGACACGGGCAGATTATGTCTCTGCGCGCGCTGCATCCATAACTTCCACAACTAAATTGGCATTGGTATAGACGCAGATATCCGCCGCGATCATCATCGCCTTGCGGGCGATGGCCTCGGCGTCTAGATCCGTGTCCGCTAAGGCGCGGGCGGCCGCCAGCGCGTAATTGCCGCCGGAGCCGATGCCGGCAATGCCGTTTTCCGGCTCCAGCACGTCGCCGGTGCCGCTGAGAATGAAGCTTTCGCGCGCATCGGCCACCAGCATCATCGCCTCCAGCCGGCGCAAATAGCGGTCGGTACGCCAATCCTTGGCGAGTTCGACGCAGGCGCGGGCCAATTGCCGGGGATATTGCTCAAGCCGCCCTTCCAAGCGTTCAAACAGCGTAAAGGCATCAGCTGTGGCGCCGGCGAACCCGGCAATCACGGCGCCGCCGGCCAGCCGCCGCACTTTGCGGGCGGTCGCCTTGACCACCGTATCGCCCATGGACACTTGGCCGTCGCCGGCGATGACCACCTGGCCGCCCTTGCGGACGGTCAGAATGGTGGTGGCGTGCCAAGAGGCGAAGCGGTCAGACGGGGCCATGGGCAAACGATCCAAAGCTAAAGAGAGGGCAGGGTGTGGGAGCGGAGGCCCTAGCGCCTAGGCACAGGGTGCGTGGATAGAGGTCCGGCGCAGCGCCAACCCTCCTCAGGTGGCTGCGCATAGGCCAGCGGTCAAGTCATACGGTTACGCAATCTTGCCCTATGGTGGCATAGACCGGGCCGGCGGCGCTATCTAATCCACCGGCAAGCCGGCCGCGGTAATGCGCTGTTCAAGCCGCGCCAGGCGCGCCGTTAGCGGGGCGACGGCGGCATCCACCTCCGCTTGCGTAAAGCGTTGGGTAATATGGGCGGTGCAGTTGGTTTCCCAATAGGCGATTTGGATGACGATCGCGCGCTCCACCGCGGCGTTGTAAGCGGGGTCGCCAAGCGCGCGGATCACATCCGTATCGCTGACGATACGGGCTTTGCCGCGTATCTTGATCCGCCGCTGCGCCGGGTAATCCATCAGAAACAAAAACACATTGTCGTTTTCCCCCAGATTACCGACGGTGATGTAGCGTCTATTGCCGGCGTAATCGGCAAAGCCGAGCGTGCGCGCATCCATCACTTTCAAAAACCCCGCTGGCCCGCCGCGATGCTGCACATAGGGCTCGCCAGCGGCGTTTGCCGTGGCCAGATAAAATTGCGTTTGCTGAGCGATGAAGTCGGCCACGGGCTGCGTGATGTCAGACGGCATAGGTCTTGGTCCTTCTTTAAGTCTGCTTTAAGCCCACTTTAAAGTCCTTCGGGTGCGAACAACGGGCATGCAGCGGTGCATATGGCGCCGCGGCCACGAAGCTGCTAGACCGCACCCACGTGATGCCCACCAGCCGGTAAGTGAGTAGATCATGGATGCCGCCAGCCCCCGCCGCACCGCCACCATAGACCGCAAGACGAAAGAGACGGACGTCCGCGTCACCGTCGACTTGGACGGCACCGGTACCTATGACGTGGACACCGGCATCGGGTTTCTCGACCACATGCTTGAGCAATTGTCCCGCCACGCGCTAATCGACCTTACCGTGCGCGCTAAAGGCGACCTGCACATCGATTTTCACCACACCACCGAAGATACCGGCATCGTCATCGGGCAAGCCGTCGCGCAAGCGCTTGGCGATATGCACGGCATTACCCGCTACGGCTCGGCGACCATTCCCATGGACGAAACCTGCACCCGGGTGACGGTGGATGTGTCCAAACGCCCGTATCTGATCTGGAAGGTGACGTTCACTCGGCAGAAGCTGGGCGACATGGATACCGAATTGTTCAAAGAGTGGTTCCAAGCCTTCGCGCAGGCGGCGGGCATCACCTTGCACGTGGAAAACCTCTATGGGGACAATAACCACCATATTGTCGAAAGCTGCTTTAAGGGGCTGGCGCGGGCGCTGCGCCAGGCAATCGCCATTGATCCGCGCCAGCAAAATGCCGTCCCCTCCACCAAGGGGGTTCTCGGTAGCTAGGATTGTCCCGTGACCGTCGCCATCATCGATTACGGCTCCGGCAATCTGCGGTCGGCGGAAAAGGCCTTCGAACGCGCCGCGCGTGAGACTGGGCTGGGCATGCCGGTGCGCGTGACCCGTGAGCCGGACGTGGTCGCGCGCGCCGACCGTGTGGTGCTACCGGGGGTCGGGGCCTTTGCCGATTGCCGCCGCGGCCTTTATGCCATCGATGGTATGGCCGAGGCGTTGATGCACGCCGTTGAAGCGCGCGCGGTGCCGTTCTTGGGCATTTGCGTTGGCATGCAGTTGATGGCGGCGCGCGGGTTTGAGCATGGCACCCATTGCGGGTTTGGCTGGATCCCCGGCGATGTGCGCAAAATCACGCCGGATGACGCGGCGCTAAAAATTCCCCATATGGGCTGGAACGCGCTCGAGCCGGTGGAGGTGGCCGGCGCGCCGCACCCGGTTTTTGCCGGCTTGGAGCACGGCGAACACGCCTATTTCGTGCACTCCTACGCGCTGACGCCGGTGGATGCGGCGCATGTGCTGGCGCGGGTGCATTATGGCGGCGTGGTCACCGCCGCCGTCGGCCGCGACAATATGGTGGGCACGCAATTTCACCCGGAGAAAAGCCAACTGGTGGGCTTGCGCTTGATCGCCAATTTTCTGCACTGGACGCCGTAACGCCGATGATCTTGTTTCCCGCCATCGATTTGAAAGACGGCCAATGCGTGCGCCTATTGCAAGGCGATATGGGCCGCGCCACGGTGTTTTCCGATACGCCTGCTGCGCAGGCGCAGCTATTTGAAGCCCAAGGGTTTGAATGGCTGCATCTGGTGGATTTAGACGGCGCTTTTGCCGGGCGGCCGGTCAACGGCGCAGCGGTGGCCGATATTCTCAAAGCCGTGTCGATCCCGGTCCAGCTTGGTGGTGGCATCCGCAGCTTGGCGCAGATCGAAGACTGGCTGCAGGCGGGCGTCGCACGCGTCATTTTGGGCACCGCCGCCGTGCGTGACCCGGCGCTGGTGGCCGAAGCGTGCGCCACCTGGCCTGGCCGCATTGTTGTCGGTGTCGATGCCCGCGACGGCTACGCGGCCGTTGAGGGCTGGGCGGAGGCCTCCGCCATCACGGCTTTGGATGTCGCGCGCCGGTTTGAGGATGTCGGCGTTGCCGCCGTCATTTACACCGACATTGCCCGCGACGGCACCCTGCAAGGCATGAATGTGGCGGCGACAGCCGAACTTGCCAATTCAATTGGTATTCCTGTCATCGCCTCGGGCGGCGTCGCCTCGGTGGCGGATTTAACCGCTCTCATACACGCGCAAGCACACGCGCCGGGGATCATCGGCGCCGTTTCCGGCCGCGCGCTTTATGACGGGCGGTTGGATCCGGCGCAAGCGCTGGCCGTGGTGAGGCGCGCCGCATGAGCCTCAAAGCGCGCGTCATTCCGTGCTTGGACGTTAAAGACGGCCGGGTTGTCAAAGGTGTCAATTTTGTTGACTTGCGCGATGCCGGCGACCCGGTGGAAGCCGCCACCGCCTATGATGCCGCCGGTGCCGATGAATTATGCTTTCTTGATATTACCGCCAGCCACGAGAACCGGGGCACGCTGATCGATGTGGTACGGCGTACGGCGGAGCGGTGTTTCATGCCGCTAACCGTCGGCGGCGGCGTGCGCACCACCGAGGATGTGCGCCAATTGCTGCTGGCCGGCGCCGACAAGATCGCCATCAACACCGCTGCCGTGTTGAACCCGGATAGTGTGGCGGCGGCGGCGGAGAAATTCGGCGCTCAATGCATCGTGGTGGCGATCGATGCCAAGCGCGTGCCGGCGCCGGCAGACCTTGCGCGCTGGGAGATTTTCACCCATGGCGGGCGCAGCGCCACGGGGATTGACGCCGTTACCTTCGCCCGCAAGGTGGTGGATCTGGGCGCGGGTGAACTGTTGGTCACCTCGATGGACCGCGACGGCACCCGCCAAGGCTTCGACGTGGCGCTAACCCGCAGCATTGCCGATGCGGTGCCGGTGCCGGTGATCGCCTCCGGCGGCGTCGGCGCTCTCGATCACTTGGTCGGCGGTATCCAGGACGGGCATGCCACTGGCGTCTTGGCCGCCTCCATTTTCCACTTTGGCGATTACACCATCGCTGAAGCAAAGGCGCATATGGCTGCGGCCGGCGTGGCCGTCCGCCGCTAAGGCCGCACCGGGCCTACCGCATCACGCAGCGGGTACGACCGGTAGCGATCGCCGTCGATGCGTCGCCCACGCGCCCGTGCTCGGCAGCAGCCTGCCGTCCTAAAGCCGCGGCCAGGACGCTCAGGGCTGCCTATTTGTTTCGTATGCGAAATAAATAAATATGGCGCAAACCATGGCTATTCAGCCGCCGGGCCGCCGGCAACTGCTGTTCCTCTGAAGTTGTTTCGGTTTCGAAATATCCTCTTTGTCGCGTCAGCTTGTAGCATTTGGCTGCGCGTGCGCGTGAGTGCGGGCCGTAGGGGCGGCCCTACTCAGAACCACAAGCTCTGGCGCCGGTCGCGTCGCACTTATAGACATAACAGACCTAGTCTTGCCACGGCGCGCTAAGATGGCCGGCTATTACAGCACCGGTAGGGCTTGAGGGCGAGCGGCTACCGGCTTCAGCGCCCGGGTCGTGGCCAGAAGGGCCGGGCGAGCTGCGACCGGGTGCCGCAGCAAAAAGGCCGCGAAAGATAAAACTTTATGGTTTCCGCGATGCCGCATTTAACCAGTCATAGAGCATAGAACATGCTGCGGTCGATCGTTAATGCATACAGCCTTGTTCGTGTTTGAGTATAGGTAGGTTCTTTTTATGGTGCAAAGTCAAAGAGCCACAGCGCGCGGATCCGCCGCTGCGCCCCGCCGCCCTGCTGCTGGCGGCGTGCCGCTCCCTGGGGCCCGGAAAAATCAAACGAAGGCCCCCGCGCGCGGCCGCCTGCCGGAGATACCGGCGGGCACCCGCATGGGGCGCGACCTGCTGCGCGCCTTGTGCGTGCTGCACGAGCGTTATGTGCGCGGTATCCAAGGCGGCCGCAAAATTAATCTGCGGGCGTGCGATCTATCCGGTATCGACCTATCGGGCCTTAATTTCGAGGGTGGGGATTTTCTGGGGTGCGACTTTTCCGGCGCCCGGTTGGAAACCACCCGCTTGTGCCACGCCAATCTGTTCGGCTCCGATCTCAGCGGCGCCAACCTGACGGATGCGGATTTGGAACGCGCCGATATGCGCGGCGCGCGGCTGGATGATGCGGATTTGAGCTACGCCAATATGGTGCAGGTGGATCTGCGCCCGGGCACGCTGCTGGACGCCGCCGACGGGCACACCGCCGAAGACGCCGGCAGTGCGTCGCTTGTCGGCGCTAAGATGTTGGAGACCGATATCAGCGAAGCGCGGCTGAAAGGCGCTAATTTATCGGAAGCCCGCATGGTGTCGGCGCGGTTTGGCCGGGCCGATGCGCGCGCGGTGCTGTTTGCCCGCGCGCAGCTTAAAGCCGTCGATCTGCAGGGCGCCCAGCTTGCTGGTGCGGATTTTGAAGGGGCGAGCTTCGACCGCGCCAGCCGCATGAGCGCCAATCTTGTGCATGCGGTCAATATCGCGCCGTTGCCGTCGAAGAAGCTGGTGGAGGAGAAGCTACGGTTGCACCAGCGCTGGGTGGAAAGTAACGGCAAACTGGGCAGCCGGGCGGATTTCAGCAAACAAGACCTTACCAGCATGGATCTGTCAGGCCGCATGCTAGCGGCGGTGATCATGACCGATGCGGTGCTGGTCGACGTCGATTTTACCTCCGCGCATCTGGCCGCCGCGGATCTAGCTGGCGCCAATCTCATCGGCGCAAAACTGGTGAAGGTGGATCTGCGCGGCACGGATTTGCGCGATGCCTGCCTACGAGGCGCGGATATGGATACCGCTAAGTCCGGCGAATTGGCCGGCACCGGGCTGGAAACCCGCACCGCGCAAGCGGCGGGGGCATAACCGCGGGCGGCTGCTTGTCCCCGCGCTGGCCCGCTCCCGCCCCACCCGCCCCAACCCGCCCCAAGGCCGGGTCTATGGCGGTGCTAGGGCAAATCTGATAGAGCGTGCTCCCATGACCGACCAGCCCACATCTCGGCACAGACCGGCGGGTGCCGACGTGCTCACCCGCCTGTCTGCTGCCATTGCCGCGCGCACATCTGCCGACCCGGCTACGAGCTACACCGCTAAGCTCTTAGGCCGCGGCGTCGAAAAATGTGCGCAGAAGCTCGGGGAAGAAGCGGTGGAAACGGCCATTGCCGCTGCCGCCGGCGACCGTGCCGGTGTGGTCCACGAAAGCGCTGACCTGCTCTACCATGTGTTGGTCTTGTGGGCGGCCCTGGATATTGACGCGGGCGAGGTTTATGGCGAGCTGGCGCGCCGTGAGGGCGTATCCGGCATCGCCGAAAAGGCCCGACGCGCGAAACCCTAGCCCGTGCGTTGCGCTCCACTTCTGCCCCCAGCCCCCCAGCCCCCCAAGCCCAAAGGAGGCGCCGATGACCAAGCCTTATGACGACGACAACGTCTTCGCCAAAATCCTGCGCGGCGACTTGCCGGCCAACAAGGTCTATGAGGATGTCCACGCCTTGGCCTTTCACGACATCAACCCGCAGGCGCCGGTCCACGTGTTGGTGATCCCCAAAGGCCGCTATGTCAGCCTGGATGATTTTCTAGCGGAGGCGCCGGATGCGCTGGTGGTCGGGTTTTTCCGCGCTGTGGGCAAAGTTGCCCGGCAATTGGGCATAGCGGAGAGCGAACAAGGGACGGGATACCGCGCCATGGCCAATGCCGGCGCTGACGCCCACCAAGACGTGCCGCATCTGCACGTGCACCTGTTTGCCGGCCGGCCCCTGGGCCCGATGTTGGTGACATAAGCGCATTTCCCCGCGCCGCGCCGCACATATTCGCTGCGCGCGACCGAGGCGCGCCCGGGTATGTTCGTTAATATGTTTGTTTCGGAACCGAATATAAAAATATTCGCTGTGAGCCGATGATGCGGTTGCTACTGCCGTTCGCCCTTGGGCGGGCGGCTATAGCATGTTCCCCGATCCCCG
>Ga0272441_10008236_pt1 | contig 16575 bp, 15 predicted proteins | sample SSMProp6N_FD_193582 | JGI IMG/M metagenome (GOLD analysis project Ga0272441, IMG submission 193582) | Marine sediment archaeal communities from Little Sippewissett salt marsh, Falmouth, MA, United States - SSM-Prop-6N | ecosystem: Environmental > Aquatic > Marine > Wetlands > Sediment ...
GTGGCTGGAGCTGGCGTGGGCGCGCGCCGGCCGCGGAACCAACCCGACCGACGACCTCGGCGTGACGGGGCGGGACGAGCTGGCCTCCTGGGTCAACCGCATCTGGGAGCACGTGCTGGAGGTGGACCCGGCCAACGAGCGCGACCTGTCCCCGGTGCGGCATCGCGAGGTGTACGACACGCTCATGGAGCGGGTCGACGCCATCGACGACGTGCTTGCCCACGCCCTGTACGAGTGCATGCTGGAGACCTGGATCCCCTACACCGACACGATCGGGGTGCTGGCCGAGCTGCGACGCCGTGGCGTGCGCATCGCGTTGGTCTCCAACGTGGGGATCGACGTCAGGCCGGTGCTCGAGGCAGGGGAGATGACGCACCTCTTCGACGCGGTGGTGCTCTCGTACGAGGCCGGCTCGGTGAAGCCGGCTGCCCCGATCTTCGAACGCGCCCTCGACGCGGTGGGAGTGGCGCCGCAGAACGCTCTCATGGTCGGCGACAGCCCCCACGACGACGTCGGCGCCGCCCTGCTGGGCATCCGCACCCTCATCCTCCCGCGAACGTCCGGGGAGCGGCACGGACTCGACGTCGTGCTCAGGCTGGTGCCCGCGGTCGAGGACTGACGCGGGCGAGGATTGCTCAGGCGCTTGGTGCGAACCGGCGCAGCCGCAGGCTGTTGCTCACCACGAAGACCGAGCTGAACGCCATCGCGGCGCCGGCCACCAGGGGGTTGAGCAGTCCCGCCATCGCGAGCGGGATCGCTGCCACGTTGTAGGCGAACGCCCAGAAGAGGTTGCCGCGAATCGTGCGCAGCGTGCGACGTGACAACCGGATCGCGTCCACGGCCGCCATGAGGTCGCCTCGGACCAAGGTCAGGTCGCTGGCCTCGATCGCGACGTCGGTGCCGGTTCCCATGGCGATACCCAGGTCGGAGCCGGCGAGCGCCGCCGCGTCGTTGACGCCGTCGCCCACCATGGCGACGACGCGCCCCTCCGCCTGCAGCGTGCTCACCGCGTCGACCTTCTGCTGCGGAAGCACCTCGGCGACCACGTCGTCGATTCCCACCTCGTCGGCGATGGCGCGGGCGGCCCGCTCGTTGTCGCCGGTGAGCAGCACCGGGCGCAGTCCCAGCTCGCGCAGACCCGCGACGGCCCGTGCTGAGGAGGCCTTGACCGTGTCGGACACGACGAGCACGCCACGGGCCTGCCCGTCCCATCCCACGACGACGGGTGTCTGCCCGCGCGCCTCGGCGGTGTCGCGGGCACGGGCGAGGACGGTGGGGAGCGGCATCGACCACTCGGTCTCGAGCCATCGGGCACGGCCCGCGACGACGGCGTGGCCCTCGACGACGCCGGACACTCCCAGACCCTGCGTCGAGCGGAAGCCCTCCACGTCCGGCAGCGTGCCGGTGGCGGCGTGGGCGGTGGCGATGGCAGCGCCGATCGGGTGCTCCGAGGCGTGCTCGACGGCTGCGGCCAGCCTGCGCACCAGCGCGGGGTCGCCCCCGTCGTCGGCGATGACGTCCACCAGCTGCATCCGGCCGGTCGTCACCGTTCCGGTCTTGTCCAGCACGACGGTGTCGACTTCTCGGGTCGACTCGAGGATCTCCGGGCCCTTGATCAGGATGCCCAGCTGGGCCCCCCGGCCGGTGCCGACCAGCAGAGCAGTCGGTGTGGCCAGCCCCAGTGCACAGGGGCAGGCGATGATCAGCACGGCGACGGCGGCCGTGAACGCCACCTCCGGGCCGGCGTCGGCACCGATCCAGAAGCCGAGGGTCGCCGCCGAGAGCCCCATCACGATGGGGACGAACACTGCCGAGACCCGGTCGGCGAGCCTCTGCACCGGGGCCTTGCCGGACTGCGCCTGCTCGACGAGGCGGGCCATCTGGGCCAGCTGGGTGTCGTCACCGACGCGCGTGGCACGCACGACGAGCCGGCCGCCGACGTTGACCGTCGCGCCGGTCACCTCGTCACCGGGGGCAACCTCCACGGGAACCGGCTCGCCGGTGAGCATGCTGGCGTCGACGGCGGACGAGCCGTCGACGACCACGCCGTCGGTAGCGACCTTCTCCCCGGGTCGCACCACGAACTCCTCGCCCACACGCAGCTGGTCGACGGGCACCCGGTGCTCGCGGCCGTCCCGGCGCACCGCCACGTCCTTGGCGCCCATCTCGAGCAGCGCCCGCAGGGCGGCGCCGGAGCGGCGCTTGGCCCGTGCCTCGAAGTAGCGACCGGCGAGGATGAAGGTGGTCACCGCGGCCGCGACCTCCAGGTAGATCTCGCCGGTGCCCATCCCGCGCTCGGGGATGAGGTGAAAGCTCATCCGCATGCCCACCTCGCCCGCGGTGCCGAGCGTCAGGGCGTACAGCGACCAGCCGAACGCCGCGAGCACGCCGACGCTGATGAGGGTGTCCATGGTGGCCGTCGCGTGGCGCAGGTTCAGCCATGCTGCCCGGTGGAACGGCCATGCCCCCCACACCACCACGGGCGTGGCCAGTGCGAGCGCCAGCCACTGCCAGTAGTCGAACTGCCATGCCGGCACCATCGACAGCACCGCGACAGGCAGCGTGAGGGTGGCCGAGACCAGCAGGCGTCGCCGAAGGGATCGCACCTCGGGGTCGTCGGGCACCTCGCCCTCGGCGCCGCCGGGGCGCGCCGCTGCAGGCGTGGGCTGCACGGCGGAGTAGCCGGTCTTCTCGACCGTCGCGATGGCGTCCGCCACCGTGACCCCGTCCGGGAGGCTCACGTGGGCCTTCTCGGTGGCGTAGTTGACCGTCGCGTCCACACCGGGCATGCGGTTGAGCTTCTTCTCCACCCGGGCCGCGCACGACGCGCAGGTCATGCCGCCGATCTGCAGCTCGACGTCGGCGCTCACGGCTGCATCACAGCGGTCCGACGGCGGTGCCGATGAGCATGCCGACACCGAAGCAGGCGACCAGCACGGCCGCGAAGGCCGCCAGCACGACGGGTGGACGCATGTCAGCCACCGGCAAGCTCGTACCCGGCCTCGTCCACCGCGTCCGCGACGGCGGACCGGTCCAGAGCCGCGTCGCTGGTGACGGTCACCTGGGACGGGCCGTCCGTGGCCAGGGCGACGTCGACGGAGGTGACGCCGTCCAGGGACGACACCTCCTCGGTGACGGCCTTGACGCAGTGGTCGCAGGTCATTCCGGTGACGGCATAGGTGGCAACGACAGACATGTGGGTCTCCTCGGGGAGTGGGTCAGGACCGGACGAGCCGGGCGATGGCATCTCCGGCCTCCTTGAGCTTGGCGTCGGCGACGTCGCCTCCCTCGGCGACGGCGTGCGCCACGCAGTGGTTGAGATGGTCCTGCATGAGCAGCAGAGCGGTCGACTCGAGCGCCTTCGTGGTCGCCGATATCTGGGTCAGCACGTCGATGCAGTAGGTGTCGGTGTCGACCATGCGTTGAAGCCCGCGCACCTGGCCCTCGATCTTGCGCAGCCTGGCCAGCACGTCGCTCTTGTGGTCGACGTAGCCGGCAGGCGCGTGGGCATCGGTCACAGCTACTGGTGTACCCGCTCTGGACCCCTACGTCAACCCCTACCCCCTATGGGTACGATCGCGTCGTCCGGGCGGGTCGCAGCGGCCACCAGGAGGAGAACCGCCGAGCCCAGCGCCCAGCCTGCCAGCACGTCGGTCGCCCAGTGCACGCCCAGCACGATGCGTGACAGGCCGATGCCGACGCCGACCGCCATCAGCACCCACCCTGACCAGCGGGCCAACGCCGCGCCGGTTCGTCGTCCGACGAGGATCAGCAGTACGGCGAGGGCGCAGTACACGTAGATGCCGGCAGCCGAGTGACCGGACGGGAACGACCGGTCGAGGCCGCTGTCGACGTAGGTCTCAGCCCCGTCGGGGCGGAGCCGACCTGCCGAGCGCTTGCCCACCTCGACCAGGACGACACCGACCGCACCGCTCAGACCGACGAACAGCGCGATCGACCACCGGCGTCTCGATGCCAGCACCAGCGTGGCGGAGACCGCCACCACGCTGGCTCCGACCACCCCGGTCAGGTCACCGAGCAGGGCCGCCAGGTCCACCGCCATGGGGACGGCGTCGGTCCAGTGGGAGGTGAGGTCGAACACCCACACATCCAGCGTCGTCGGCGAGCCTGCCGCGACCACGACCCATGCCAGGACGACCAGAACGACCGCGGCGAGCACGCCGGCGCCGACGAGCGGTCGGGTTGCCCACCGACCAGCCCGCTGATCGGTGTCGACGCCGGCTGGATCCATGTCGCGTTCTACCACGAGCAGCATGACGCGGTGCTTCCTGCGGCAGCGTGCGTCGAGTCGACGTACCGTCGCAGCCGTGCCGCCGAGCCCCGTCGCAGCCGAAGCCACCGAGCGCCCGACACCGACCACGCTCGGTGAGCTGCGGGCGTCCGGCTTCGAGTACCGAACCGTCAAGGACGAGATCCGGGTCAACCTCACCGACGCCATGCGTGCGGGAGGTCCGCGGTTTCCCGGGATCGTCGGCTACGACGACTCGGTCGTCCCCGAGCTGGAGCGTGCGCTGCTGGCAGGGCACGACCTGGTTCTCCTGGGGGAGCGGGGGCAGGGCAAGACCCGCATTGCCCGCACGCTCGTCGGGCTCCTCGACGAGTGGACGCCCGCAGTCGAGGGCTCGGAGCTCCTCGAGCACCCCTTCCACCCGGTGACCCCCTGGGCGGTGCGGCTGGCCAGGGAGCTGGGCGACGACCTGCCGGTCACCTGGGTGCACCGCTCGATGCGCTACGGCGAGAAGCTCGCCACACCGGACACGAGCGTCGGCGACCTCGTGGGCGACATCGATCCGACCAAGGTGGCCGAGGGCCGGCGGCTCGGCGACCCCGAGACCGTGCACTACGGCCTCGTGCCCCGCACCAACCGCGGGGTCTTCGTCGTCAACGAGCTGCCGGATCTCGCTGAGCGCATCCAGGTCGCGTTGCTCAACGTGCTCGAGGAGCGCGACATCCAGGTGCGTGGCTACTCGCTGCGTCTACCGCTGGACCTGCTGCTGGTGGCCACCGCGAACCCCGAGGACTACACCAACCGCGGACGCATCATCACCCCGCTGAAGGACCGTTTCGGCGCTGAGGTGCGCACCCACTACCCGGTGAGCGTGGACGACGAGGTGGCGCTGGTACGGCAAGAGGCTCGGCTGGTCGCCGAGGTGCCGCAGCACGTGCTCGAGGTGGTGGCGAACTTCGCCCGCGGTGTGCGTGCCTCGCCGGCCGTGGACCAACGCTCCGGCGTGTCCGCCCGGTTCGCCGTCGCGTGTGCGGAGGGCGCGTCCGCGTCTGCCCTGCGTCGCGGTGCCCTCATCGGGGAGGAGGCTCCCGTGGCGCGGGTGGGCGACCTGGGCGCTGTCGTCCCCACCCTGCGTGGCAAGGTCGAGTTCGAGATGGGCCACGAGGGGCGCGAGCGCGAGGTGCTCGACCATCTCGTGCGGGTGGCGGTGGTGGACGTCTTCCGCTCGCGGCTGGCGGGCCGCGACCTCAGCGCTGTGACGGATCGGTTCGCCGAGGGCGCGACCGTGGAGGACGGCGACCTCGTGCCGTCGGCGGAGCTGCTCGAGCAGCTGGGTCCGGTACATGGCCTCGCCGGGATCCTCGGTGATCTCGGCATGGCTGACGCCGTCACGCCCGAGGAGATCGCCTCGGGGGTCGAGCTGGTGCTGGAAGGGCTGCACCTGACCCGACGGCTCGGCAAGGACCCGATGGGGGACGGACGGGCGGTCTACTCCGCGTGAGCCGGTACCGCTACGGCGCATGGCGCGGCGGTGACGACCCGCTCCAGCCTCCCTACGACGTCGCCGAGGCCGTCGACCGCCTCGGGGAGGACGTGCTGTCCGGACGATCCGTCGCCGAGGCCATGCGCGACCTCATGCGCTCGGGCGCCCAGGGGCGGCGCGGTCTCGACGACCTTCGAGCACAGGTCCGCCGTCGTCAGCGCGAGCTGCGACAAGGCGACCTGGCCGGGGCACTGCGCACGGCGCAGGAGCTTCTGGACTCCGCACTCGCCGCCGAACGTGATGCGCTCGCAGCCGATACGTCGCCGCAGGCCCGCGACAAGGAGGCGATGCTCGACCGACTGCCCGACAGCCTGCCCCAGGCCGTCCGGGAGCTGTCCGACTACGTCTGGAACTCGTCGCAGGCCCAGCAGGCCTACGACAGCATCCGGGCATCGCTGCGAGACGAGGTCGTCCGCCAGCAGGTGCGAGGAGCGCCGTCGGCGTCGGGCGCGTCCGGGGCCGACGCCGTCAAGGACCTGCTGGCTGACCTGAACGCCCTGCTGGCCGCACACGCCAGCGGCGAGGACACGACCGAGCAGTTCGAGCGCTTCATGGCCGCGCACGGCAAGGCTTTCCCCGAGCAGCCGCGCACCACCGACGAGCTGATCGACCTGCTCGCGTCGCGGGCGGCTGCGGCGCAGCGGTTGCTCGCCAGCCTCGACTCCGAGCAGCGCGAGGCGCTGCGCGACCTCATCGCGCAGGCACTGCAGGACGATGTCGACCTGGCCGCCCAGCTGAGCCAGCTGGGGGACAACCTGCGCTCGCTGCGTCCGGGCGCGGACTGGTCGTCGAGCCAGCGGATGGGTCAGGGCGAGCCGCTGGGCTACGTCGAGGCGACCGACGCCCTGGATGAGCTCGCCCGCCTCGACGACCTCGCTGACCAGCTCGGTCAGCAGTACCCGGGGTCGAGCCTGGACGACATCGACGTCGAGACTCTGGAGGACGTGCTCGGCCCGGCAGCCGTCGAGGACGTCCAGGCGCTGCGCCGCCTCGAGCGGGAGCTGACCGACCAGGGATGGGTCACCGGCAACCGCACGCAGATGTCGCTGTCGGCCAAGGCGGTGCGCCGGCTCGGGCAGACGGCGTTGCGGCGGGTGCTCGACCAGGTGCGCAGCAGCCGTGGAGGCAGCCACGACCAGACGCGCTCGGGTGCAGCCGGTGAGCCCGACGGGGGGTGGCGACCCTGGGAGTTCGGCGACACCCAGCCTCTCGACCCGGTGCGGACGATCCAGCAGGCGTTGCTGCGCCGGGGGCCGGAGCCGGGTGGGGCATCCGGCATTCGTCTCCAGGCGGGCGACTTCGCTGTGGTCGAGACAGAGGCCCGCACGTCGGCCGCGGTGGCACTGCTGGTCGACCTGTCGTTCTCGATGATCGCGGAGGGCCGATGGGGTCCGATGAAGCAGACTGCGCTGGCCCTGCAGCATCTGGTGAGCTCGCGGTTCCGGCAGGATGCCCTGGAGATCATCGGGTTCGACAGGTGGGCGCGGCCGCTCGGCCCGACCGAGCTGGCGAGCGTGGAACCGTCCTACGTCCCCGGCACCAACCTGGCGCACGCCCTGTCGCTGGCACACCGGTTCGTGCGCCGTCACCCCTCGTCCCAGCCGGTCGTCGTCGTCGTCACCGACGGCGAGCCGACGGCCCACATCGACCCGTCCGGCGAGGCGGTGTTCTCCTGGCCGCCGATGGCCGAGACGGTGCGTCGCACCGTCGCCGAGGTCGACGACCTGACCCGCTACGGCGCGGCCGTGACCATCGTCATGCTGGGCGACGACCCGGGGCTCGATCGCTTCGTGCGGTCGTTGGCGCGTCGCAGCGGCGGCCGGGTGCTCAGCCCCTCGACCGACCGGCTCGGGGAGTACGTGGTGGCCGACTACCTGCGCGCTCGCGGCCGCGCCCGCTGAACCATCGGATCGGACGTCTGTCAGGCCGTCTGCAGACGGACGTCCGGAGCACCGAGTCGCGCTGCGTCGGCGGTCATGTCGTCCGGCTGCTGCTGCGACTCCCGCTCGGCTGCGACCCTTGCCCGGTAGTGCTCGATCTCGCGGGCGATCGTGTCGTCGTCCCACCCGAGGACGGGCGCGACGATGTCGGCGACCTCCTCGGCCGCGCGGTCCCCCCGGTCCCAGGTGTCGATCGAGATGCGGGTGCGGCGAGTGAGGATGTCGTCGAGGTGCAGCGCCCCCTCGTTGGCAGCCGCGTAGTACGCCTCCACCGCGAGGTACCGGGGGGCGCTGCGAAGCGGACGTCCCAGCTCGGGCCGGTCCCTCACCAGGGCGAGCAGCTCGTCCACGAGGGTGCCGTAGCGGTGCAGCAGGTGCTCGATCTTCGCGGCGTTCAGGCCGCTGCGTTCTGCCAGCGACTCGCGCTGGTTCCAGACCGCCTGGTAGCCGTCGGCGCCGACGATGAGGACGTTCTCGGTCACCGAGTCGGGCACCTCGCCACCCATGGAGCGGACGGCGGCGTCGACAGCATCCTCGGCCATGACGCGGTAGGTCGTGTACTTGCCGCCGGCGATGATGACCATCCCCGCCACGGGACTGACGACGGCATGCTCGCGGGACAGCTTGCTGGTGGCGTCGGACTCCCCGGCCAGCAGGGGGCGCAGGCCTGCGTAGACGCCGACGACGTCGTCCCGTGTCAGAGGCTGCGCGAGCAATGCGTTGGCGTGCTCGAGCAGGTAGTCGATGTCCGACTGGCTCGCTGCCGGATGCGCGAGGTCGAGGTTCCAGTCGGTGTCCGTCGTACCGATGATCCAGTGGTCGTCCCACGGGATGATGAACAGCACGCTCTTCTCGGTGCGGCTGATGATGCCGGTCGTGGCGTGGATGCGGTCGCGCGGCACGACGAGGTGGATGCCCTTCGACGCGCGTACCTGGAACTGCCCGCGGCCACCGATCATCTCCTGGATCTCGTCGGTCCAGACACCGGCGGCGTTGATCGTCTGCTTGGCGCGGATGTGGTGCTCCTGCCCTGACTCGAGGTCGCGGACGACCGCTCCGACGACGCGGTCGCCCTCACGGAGGAAGTCGACGACGCGGGCACTCGTGGCGCAGTGGGCCCCGTAGGTGGCGGCCGTCCTCGCGATCATCATCGTGTGGCGAGCGTCGTCGACCTGCCCGTCGTGGTACTGGATGGCCCCGACGAGAGCGTCGCTGCGAAGCGAGGGGAACTCCGCCAGTGCCTGCTTCTTGCTGAGATGACGGTGCGAGGGGACGCCGTGCCGGCCTCCCATCGTGTCGTACATGAGCACGCCGCTTCCGATGTAGAGCCGCTCCCAGCCGCGGTGGGTCAGCGGGACGAGAAACGGGACCGGGTGCGCCAGGTGCGGACACAGCCGGTTGAGGATGAGCGAGCGCTCCTTGAGCGCCTCGCGAACCAGCGCGAAGTTCAGCTGCTCCAGGTAGCGCAGCCCGCCGTGGATGAGCTTGCTCGACCGGCTCGAGGTCCCGGACGCGAAGTCGCGTGCCTCGACCAGGCCGGTGGTGAGTCCCCGGGTCACGGCGTCGAGCGCGATGCCTGCTCCGGTGACACCACCACCGATGACGAGCACGTCCAGCTCCTGGGAGCTCATGGCGTCAAGTGCCGCGCGTCGGTACTCGGGGTTCACAGCTGTCGCGGTGTTGTGCACGAAGTCACCTCTTTGTTGGCGTCCTACCGATTGTCCACGGCTCTGGCCAGAAGCGCTCAGCCGTCGACGTCCTCATCGACCCAGCCGAAGGTCTTCGTCACGGCCTTCTTCCAGCTGCGGTAGAGGCGGTCGCGTTCGTCCTCGTCCATGCTGGGGGTCCAGCGGTGTCCCTCTTTCCAGTTCGTGATGACGTCCTGCTCGCCACTCCAGAAGCCGGTGGCGATTCCCGCGGCGTAGGCCGAGCCCAGCGCGGTGGTCTCGGCAACCTCGGGTCGGATGACGTCGACCCCCAGGAGGTCGGCCTGGAACTGCATCAGCAGGTTGTTCGCGATCATGCCGCCGTCGACCTTGAGCTCGGTGAGCTCGACGCCGGAGTCGGCCCGCATCGCATCGACGACCTCCTTGCTCTGGTAGGCGACGGCTTCGAGCGCCGCCCGGGCGAGGTGGGCGGACGTGACGTAGCGGGTCAGCCCGACGAACGCTCCGCGGGCGTCGGAGCGCCAGTAGGGCGCGAACAGCCCGGAGAACGCCGGCACGATGTAGGCCCCGCCGTTGTCGTCGACGGTCCGGGCGAGGGACTCGATCTCCGGTGCCGACGAGATGAGTCGCAGGTTGTCGCGGAACCACTGCACGAGCGAACCGGTCACGGCGATCGCGCCCTCGAGGGCGTAGATGGCCGGCCGGTCGCCGATCTTGTAGCAGACCGTGGTGAGAAGGCCGTTCTGGGACGGGACGGGCTCGGCGCCGGTGTTGAGCAGCATGAAGTTGCCCGTGCCGTAGGTGTTCTTGGCCATGCCCACCTCGAAGCAGGCCTGGCCGAACGTGGCTGCCTGCTGGTCCCCCAGGATGCCGGCGATGGGCACGTCCTTGAGCAGCCCTCCGGCGCGACCATGCCCGTAGACCTCGGCCGACGACCGGATCTCCGGCAGCATCGACATCGGGATGCCCATGTCAGCGGCAATCTGCGGGTCCCACTGCAGGGTTCGCAGGTCCATCAGCATCGTCCGCGACGCGTTCGTGACGTCGGTGACGTGGATGCCTCCGTCGGTACCTCCCGTCATGTTCCACAGCAGCCAGGAGTCCGTCGTCCCCATGGCCAGGTCGCCTGCTTCGGCGGCATCCCGGGCACCCTGGACGTTGTCCAGGATCCACATCACCTTCGGCCCGGCGAAGTAGGTCGCCAGCGGCAGGCCGGTGCGGTCCTTGTACCGGTCGGGCCCGTCGTCGCCTCCGAGCTGTTCGACGAGCTTCTGGGTGCGGGTGTCTTGCCAGACGATGGCGTTGTAGACGGGCTCGCCGGTGCGGCGGTTCCACACCACCGTCGTCTCGCGCTGGTTCGTGATGCCGACCGCGACGATGTCTGCCGCGGTCACGTTCCCGCGGCTCTCGGCCATGGCCACGACCTCGCGGGTGTTGTCCCAGATCTCCTGCGGGTCGTGCTCGACCCATCCCGCTCGGGGGAAGATCTGCTCGTGCTCCTTCTGCCCACTGGCGACGACCTCCCCGGCGTGGTTGAACAGGATCGCTCGCGTGCTGGTGGTGCCCTGGTCGATGGCAAGCACAAGGTCGCCCATGGGATGTCTCCTCTCCGCCGGGCCCGTCCCAGGCCCGGCCGTCACTCACGTGTCATCGATGACGCACATGCATCGGCGGCGCCGTCGCTAACCACTACATCGTCTGCGTGAGCCCTCCGTCGACGACGAACACCTCGCCCGTCGCGTAGCGCGTCCGGATCAGTCCGAGCACCGCTTCTGCGCAGTCGTCGGGCATGGCAGAGCGAGCAACCGGGGCCTGCGCGGCCACGGCGGCGTGCATGGCGTCCCAGTCCTTCGTCCACGCTGTGGCGACCAGCCCTGGCGCGATCGCGTTGACCCGGATGGGGCCGTACGACTTCGCCAGCAGCACGGTCAGGTGGTTCAGCGCTGCCTTGCTCATCGCGTAGGCGATCGACGAGCCGATCGGGCGAAGACCGGCGACCGACGAGACGATCACGACGTTCGGGTCGTCCGACCTCTGCAGGTGCGGGATGGCCCGCTTGGTCACCCACCAGGTGCCGAACACGTTGACCTCGAAGGTTCGCCGCAGGATGTCGTCGGTCAGCCCGTCGAGGTCGTCGTGGTCGACCACGGTGGTCCAGCCGGCGTTGTTGACCACGATGTCGAGCCGGCCGAACCTCGCCACGGTGTCGTCGACGAGGCTCTCGGCCTCGTCCTGGTTCCCGATGTCTGCACGGATGTAGGTGGCGGGGGCGGGAAGTGACTCGGCCACCGCCTCACCGGCGTCCACCGATGTCGCGGAGTTGACGGCGACGCTCGCGCCAAGCCCGGACAGCCGTCGAGCCACCTGCTCGCCGATGCCGCTGGACGATCCCGTGACGAGGGCGACGCGTCCGGAGAACTCGCTCATGTCACCCACGGTAGGGCGTCGCCCGCCGCTGCGTCCGGTGTGGAGCACTGGGGCCTGCGGCGCCGCGTGGTGAGGGTGTCGAAGACGTCGACGCCGTGTCCGCTCAGTGGCCCAGTGGGGCCTCACCTGGCCGAGCGTCGACCAGACCGAGGGTGGCGAGGTTCGCGCTCCAGTGCTGGACGACGCCGGCGTTCTGGTACGGCTGCCGCTCCAGCCATGCCGCGACGTCGAGGTCGGCGAACTGGTCGCGGATCGACGCGGCGGTTGCGGCCGCGCGGCGGCGCAGCCCGAGCTCCACCTGGGCCGAGGCCAGCACCAGGAGCGCCTCGAGGTTGCGGGGCTGGTACTCCAGCACGGACTCGGCCAGCGCAGCCGCCTGCTCGGGGCGCTCGCCGATGAGTAGCGAGCAGGATTTCACTGTCGGGTACCACGGCTTGTTGACCGCCGTCAGCCGCATGGCGAGGTCGAGCTGCTCGACGGACTCGCGCCACTTCCCCAGGTAGCGGTCAAGGCTTCCGAGCAGGCCGTAGGTCACGTCGCAGGTGGGCCGGATGGTCTCGAGCCCCTCGCACGCTGCGATGGCTTCTGTGACCTTGCCGGTCGACATGAGGACCGCGGCTTGGACTGCCTGAGCCATCCCGGTGGGGTCGCCGAGCTCGGCTGCGGTGCTCGCCTGGGCGGAGGCGGTTCGCAGTGTCGCGGCGGTGTCGGCCGCCCAGCCGCTGGAGGCGCCGACCCAGTTGGCGAAGGCCGCCAGCACCCAGCCGTAGGGCAGGGTGGGGTGGGTGGCCGCCACCTCCTCGAAGTGAACCAGCGCCTCCCTCCAGCCCACCGGGGTGAAGTCACGCAGGTGGTACCACCCCATGTAGACGTGCTGGCTCGCGACGGGGTCGAGGAGTTCGGAGTAGAGCCTGGCCGGCGTGCCGACGACCAGCTCCACCTCGACGGTCCGCCCGACCCGCTCCGCGAGGGTGTCGGACAGGTCGAAGACGTCCTCGGCATCGCCGGTCTCCTTGAACGCCTTCACCACGTTCATCGTGCTCGTGTCGAACAGCGTGGCGTTGACCCGGACACGGGGACCGACCTGGTGCACGCCGCACTCGAGCATGTGGCTGGCGCCGGTGTCGGGGGCGGGCTGGGCACTCGCAGCGTCGATGACCCGCAACTCGGGTATGGCGGCCAGCCGGTACAGCAGGTCGTCCCGAACGACGGCGGCGCGATCCGCCAGGTCGTCGTCGACGCGTTTCGCGTGCAGCGGGAGCACCGCCAGCGTCGGGATGTCGAGAGCCAGCGGGGAGGCGACCTCCTGCGAGCCGGTGCTGGGCAGGCCGACGTACTCGTAGACGGCGACGGGTTCGGGGATGTTCTTCAGCCGCCGGCTTCCGACCGATCGGAATCGCAGCGCCGGCTCGTCGAGGTCGAGGTAGACCGCCTCTGACACGGCCAGCCCGCCTGCCGGGGCCAGCGCCTGCAGCCGAGCGGCCACGTTCAGGGCGTCACCCTCGTAGTTGCCGTCGGTGACGGTGATCGGCCCGCTCTCCACACCCATCCGGAACCGCAGCCAGCGCGACTGAGGTAGCCCGGCGTTGGCGCCCTCCATGGCCGAGGCGATGTCGATCGCGCCGCGGACCCCATCCAGGGCGTGGTCGAAGACGGCCATGAAGTTGTCGCCGACGAAGTTCACCAGGCGTCCCTGGTTGCGCTCGATGACCTCAGCCACCACCTCACGGGCCCGTGCCATCTGGCCGGCCGTGGCCACGTGGCTGTCAGCCATCAAGCGTGAGTAGCCCACCACGTCCGCGTTCAGGGCCGTGACCTGCAGTTCTTCGCTCCCAGCCACGACGGCACCGTAGCAGCGCCAGGTCGATCCCCTTGGCCTCCGAGGCGACGCGACGACAGGCGCCGCCGTCAGCTCCGAAGCGGCGAAGGACGCCGACCTCGTCGTCCGACAGGGGCACTACGCAGTGGGCGTCTCCCGGAGCAAGTCGGCTCGCAGGCCGTGCACGTGGAGCACCTGCTCGGCGGATGCGGCTGCGGTGGGCACCAGATCCGAGTCCGGCGTGAACAGGTCGATGTCTCGTGTGGGGCGCTCGAGGACGTGATGGGCGTTGAGGGCCCAGCCGCCTGCCAGAGCGAACCCCCGCACGTTGGGACGTCCCCGGAGGCATGGGTTCCCGAGCGATGGGCTGGGAAGCCATGGCGCCACGAGGGGCTAGTTGGCTGCTCGGTTCGACGCGTCGTAGGCGACGATCCCGTGGAGCGTCAGGTCGGTGGTCCCGGCGAGAGGGGACGTGTCCGTGTGGGTGATGGCGAGCTCCTCACCACCGAACTCGCTGGCATCCGTGAACCGCCCGGTCCCGCTGCTGGATGCCAGACGTGGTGGCACGCAACTGGCACGTCGGACTCGATGGCTGCCCCGGATGGCCTTCCGGGCGGGTCGACAACCCGCTGACCTGCTCTGACCTGGGAGCGGGTGACCGGGGTCGAACCGGCATAACCAGCTTGGAAGCTTCACCGAGGCGTTGTTTGGCCCGCTGGCCAGAGACCCGAAAGTGCCTCTGACCAGCACGAACGTTACACCATGATTGTCCGCCAGTGGCCGTAGATGCCCCCGTTATCGGTCACGATTGGTCACGTTTGGTCACGCCGACGGCGTGGGGCAGGGGGCGAGCCGCGCACTGGAAGAGGCGGGCGCCGGCGGGCGGGTCGTCGGGTAGTATCTACTTTGATACAGGAGGTGCCGCGATGACCGGGACGATGCTGCGGGACGCGCGGCGCGCGGCCGGCCTGTCGCAGACCGACTTGGCTCGTCGGGCCCACACGTCCCGCCCGACGCTGTCGGCCTACGAGCACGGGCGCACCGTGCCCACGTTGCAGACCGCTGAGCGCATCCTGGACGCGGCGGGCTACGACCTCGTCGCTGTGCCGCAGATCGTCTTCCACGACGTGGTGGGTCGGCGTGGGCGGGTGTTCTCCGTCCCGAACCGGCTTCCGCGGCTGGCGCCTCGTCGTGCGCTGGCCACGGTGACCCTGCCCTCGCACATCGTGTGGTCGGGGGAGGCCAGGGTAGACCTGGCTGACCGCCGCCAGCGTGCGCGTGCCTACGAGACAGTGCTCCGGGAGGGCCGCGGCGAGGACATCGCCGCGCTCGTCGATGGCACCCTGCTGATCGAGCTCTGGGACGACCTGGTCCTCCCACCGGACATCCGGGCCGCCTGGCAGCCTGTCGTCGACGATGCCTGGGCCGCCGAATGAATCAAGCGGCGCCGGGCGAGCCGCCGCCCCCGGACACGACATCCCTGACCCCGTTCCAGCTCGAGGTCTCGTCGGCGTTCTTCGAACTTCCCGAGAGTCGTGGCTTCCTCCTGGCAGGCGGGGCGGCACTAGTCGCTCAACATCTCATCCACCGGCCAACCCGAGACCTGGACTTCTTCACGTCGCTCACCGACGCCGTACCCGTCGCGGCAGATGCCTTCCGCACACTGGCAGGCCGTCGAGGATGGCAGGTGACGACGATCCGTGAGGCATCGTCGTTCGTGCGGATGCACCTCCACCACGGTGCCGACGAGGTGCTGGTGGACTTCGCGGTCGACGCGGCACCGGGACTCCCGCCCAGCATGACGGTGGCCGGACCGACTCTGGATCCGGTCGAGCTCGCCGGACGCAAGCTCATCGCCCTGTTCGACCGGGCGGAACCGCGCGACTTCGCCGACGTCTACGTACTGGCGCAGCGCTATGGGCGCGACGAGCTGCTCGCTCAGGCCACACGCATCGACAGCGGCATCACGGCGGAAGTGCTGGCCGAGATGCTCGACACCCTGAGCCGATTGAGCGATGACGACCTCCCGCTCGAGCAGCACCTCGTCGATGACGTGCGCCGATTCATCGCGAGGTGGGCTGACGACCTGCGCTCACCTGGCGCAGGCAACTGACTGCAGGCCGCCGGGGATTCGCTGGGGCTTGACTCAGCGCGGCCGACGACTCACGACGACCGGCTCGACTCGGCCGGCGGCGATGAAGTCGTCGATGTCGTGGGTGTGGATGCGGACGTGGCGGCCGATCTTGTGGAAGGGGATGCGGCGTTCGGCGATGAGGCGGCGGACGAAGCGGACGGGGGTGTCGAGACGTTCGGCTGCTTCGGTGACGGTGAGCAGCTGTCCGGGGGTGGTGTGGCTCATCGTGGCGGTCCTTCCTGGGGGTCAGCGGCTGAGGCCGAGCGCGGAGTGTCTGGGGGCGACGTGCGGGGGGCGGGCGGTGACGCCGGGATGAGTGGGGGAGCGGTAGGCCCAGGAGGACTGGGCGGCGCGGTGCAGCGTGTCGAGCTGCTCGGTGGCCGAGGGTTCGATGCCGGTGGTGGCGAGGGTCTGCTTGAGCAGGTCGAGGGCGGTCGGGGTTCGCTGGTGCAGGCCGGGGGTGTCGTGCCCGTCGCCGGGGCTGGGGGTGGTGGTGATCCAGGTGTGGTTGGTGTCACGGCCGCGCGTCATGCCGACGTAGAGCGCTTCCCGGGTGGCACCGGGGGTGAGGACGAGGTGGGCGGTGTCGGTGGTGAGGCTTTGGGCGCGGTGGGTGGTCAGGGCGTAGCCGAGGTCGACGAGCTCGGCCACATAGGCGGAGGGGAGCCGAATCACGGCCGGCTCCCCTCCGGCTGTGCCGCCGCCGCTGTGCTCGGGGGCCGGCCGGTGGGCGGTGAGGCTGCCGTCGGGGTGGATCGCGGTGACGTGGAGGGGGTCGCCGTTGCGCACCCAGTGC
>Ga0272441_10008237_pt1 | contig 16574 bp, 15 predicted proteins | sample SSMProp6N_FD_193582 | JGI IMG/M metagenome (GOLD analysis project Ga0272441, IMG submission 193582) | Marine sediment archaeal communities from Little Sippewissett salt marsh, Falmouth, MA, United States - SSM-Prop-6N | ecosystem: Environmental > Aquatic > Marine > Wetlands > Sediment ...
TGAGCCTGTGCCCATGCTTCCGGGGATAAGCACTGGCTGTCCTTCACTGCGGTAATCCGCTGCGACCGCCTCGTGCCCGGGCGGGAAAGCCCGTGTGGCACCTTTACGGTGAACCCAAACCTTTCGTTGCCCGCCGTCAACCTTATGCGTCTCCACTTTCGCAATGTTGTGTGCCACATCGTAGACGAGCTTCAAACCAAACCGTTCAGGGTCCTCCCTGTAAACCTGTTGAAAGCTCTGCCTAACCCAATGCATAATCGCTTGGCGGTTCGAGAAAGCGTAGTTAACGGCGCAAGCCATCGCGTCAAAGTAGTCTTGTGCCTCGTTGCTGTTTCCGGGTGCGCACGCCAGTTCACGGTCAGGCAGTTCTAACCCGTACTTGTGCACGGCGCGTTCCATCACCCTCAAGTAGTCAGAACACACTTGGTGCCCGTACCCGCGGGAACCACAGTGAATCGTAACTGTCACTTGCCCTTCCTGTTCAAGCCCGAAAGCCTTAGCTGTCCTCGGATTATAGATTTTATCCACTTTTTGCACTTCCAAGAAGTGGTTTCCCGAGCCTAAAGTGCCTATTTGGCTCAGCCCCCGCTTCTTCGCGGTCGGCGAAACCTTGCTGGGATCAGCGTTTTTCATGCATCCGCCCTCTTCACAGTGCTCTACGTCTTCAGCCCAGCCTAACCCGCGGTCAATAAGCCACTGCACACCCTCAACCGCCAAGTGTTCCAGGTCACCGTGGGACAACGTGAAGTCTTTTCGGCGGCTCCCCAAACCCGAAGGCACATTAGCGAATATGGAGTTTGCAAGCTGAGAAAGCTTCGGACGCACATCCTTCTCCGAAAGATTCGTTGTTAAAAGGCGGACGCCGCAGTTTATGTCGTAGCCGACGCCGCCCGGGCTGATTACGCCCTCTTCGTAATCTGTTGCTGCTACGCCGCCTATGGGAAAACCGTAGCCTTCATGCCCGTCGGGCAACGTTACAGCGTACTTGTAAATGCCCGGCAAGTGTGCAACGTTGGTGCATTGCCAAAGCGTGCGGTCAGTCTGCATCTTCTCCATGAGGCTGTCGTTTGCGAAAACCATGCCTGGAACCCGCATCCCTTTATGTTTCGGGATACGCCACATGCAGTTCCCCATTTTCTCTAGAGGAACATTATCTACAGTGTGTCGTGTTGCACCTTTACTCATAACTTGTCACTTCAAACAGAGAACTAGAAGCAGAATATAAAACCGTTTTGAACCCCAACTAGGCTTCCTGAATTTCAGGAGGCTGGCGCATAAATTTTAATTAAGGCTTCCCTCTTAAAGTCAACATTGAAGAGGCGACTTGCTGAGTTGAATGCAATTATATTTGGGGCGCCAGGCTCTGGGAAGGGCACTTACGGGTCGAGGCTTAAGTCACGGCTTGGCGTAGACGTAATCGCCATGGGCGACATTTTCAGGGAAAACTTGAAAGCTGAAACTCCGTTGGGGAAACAAGTTAAAAGTTACGTGGAAAAGGGTTTGCTTGTTCCAGACGACATCGTAAACGGCGTGTTGAAAAAGCGCCTAGCCGAGGTTCCGAAGGGAAAAGGCTTCATCCTTGACGGTTACCCACGCACCATTGACCAAGCTAAAACGCTTGAAAGCATCGCCAAGATAAATGTTGTTTTGCTACAGATGGTTCCCGACTGGATAATAATTGAACGCTTGTCCTCAAGGAGAATCTGCAAGAGCTGCGGCACAGTCTACAACATACGTTTTCTCAAACCTAAAGTGGAAGGTGTCTGTGATAAGTGCGGCGGCTCCTTGTATCAGCGCCCAGACGACACGGCTGAAGTCATAAAGCGCCGACTCCAAGTTTACCAAGAACAAACCAGCCCGCTTCTGCAGTATTACAAAGAGAAAAACGTGCCGTTCATCATTTCTAGCATCACAGAGTTGGACACGCAGCCAGAAACCGTCATAGAAAAGATGCTTGAAGACTTGAAAAAGCTGAACTTGGCTTAGATATCAAGGATAAACTCTAACGTAACCTTGTTGAACTCCTTCAAAATTTCCATCCGGTGATACGTGACAGCTTTCACGCCGACTTTCTGCGCGTGTTTTTCCGCGTCGAACTTTTCACCCCACGCCGCAGCCTTGAATCTGAAGCCTTCCTCAGTCTCCTCTATGCCTGCGATTTGGAACTGCGAGTAAAGCATGTTTTTGGTTTCAAAATTCACCAGCAAAGCTTCAAGCCAACTGTACAGAAGCGCGAACTCGTCTTCAGCTTCCACCACAAACTCGGTTTCAACATCAGCGCTGACCTTGTCCGTGTCCGTCATAACCTCGAACATTGCAAGAGCCGCGTTTTCAAAAGCCTCCTCCAACGTCTTGCCATGCGCCGCCACATACACGTCGGCAGTGTGCTCCAGATACTCGAACTTCCCAATTTTATCCATATCAAGCCCACCTGAAAGATGCTGGTGAAGTCTAAAAACGATTTCGCATTTTGTTTGATGCCCTGTTGCCTAGTGAGGAAAGGTTAGAAGTGTTTTTGGATTTGCTGGATTGCTGCGGCTGTGAGTTTCGCCGAGTTTTCCGCGTCTTTCAAGCTGAGCATGCCGACTGGACTGTGAATGTACCTTGTAGCTACGGATACTGTGCCGCTTGGAACCCCTTGCCTCGTCAACGACATTCGTGCTGCGTCTGTGGCGCCTGGCAAGCCTGTTTCAAGCTGATGCTCGATTTTGCTTGCTTCAGCCGAGTCCAAAAGCAGGCGAAGAACCTTGGGGTGCGTTATCAACCCTGAGTCCGCCACAGTTAAAACTGGACCTTTGCCCATTTTCACGCTTGTGTCAAACTCTCTTACGCCCGGGACGTCACCTGCAACGGTCACGTCTAATGCGATGCCGACGTCGGGGTCAACACCGAAAGTGGCTGTTGCCGCGCCTCTTAATCCCACTTCTTCCTGAACCGTGCCAACAGCGTAGACCGTACAATCTGTGTCGCCAAGCTGTTTTAGGGTTTCAATCATTATGGCGCAGCCTACGCGGTCATCGAAGGCTTTACCCGTTACCACGTCTTTGCTTATTTTTGCGTATTTCACGTCGAAGGATACGGGGTCTCCAATTTTCACACCCATCTTGTTTGCGTCTTTCAAGTTTTCGGCTCCGATGTCTATGAAGAGTTGGTCGTAGGTTACGATTTTTTTGCGTTCCGCCTCTTTCTGTATGTGGGGCGGTTTAGCGCCTATTATGCCCTGTAAGGAACCGTTTTTGGTGTGAACTACTACTTTTTGGGCTAGCAGGATGCGGTCGTCTATGCCGCCCATTTTCGCGAACTGCAAGAAGCCTTCTTTGGTGACGGTTTTCACCATCAAGCCGACTTCGTCCATGTGAGCTGCAATCATCACTTTCGGCGAGGCTTTCTTGCCTTTTTTCAATGCGATAACGTTTTCAAGCTTGTCCACGACTATTTCGTCAACGTGCGGCTTCAACATTTTAATCAGCAGTTTTCGTACTTCTTCTTCCCTGCCGGTTACGCCGCAAGCGTTCGAAAGTTTCTCCAAGTTTTCATTCAGCGACAACAACATGCACCATGAAAGTTTAAGTTACAACTCTAAGTCTCAGGTTATTAAACGATTGTGGTTTGCGGCGTGATAATTCTTAAATTGTTAAACTGCATTCAAACACAGCTAAGGTGAAAAGGTTTGACGGAACCAAGTTACAAAACAGTTTTCGTTTTCCTAGACACAGACAAATATTGCAGCCCGTTCGACATGCTTGTGGCTATAGACGCTTTTCCAGACTCCATGATATTCAAGTATGAAAACGTAACTGACGAAGACGCCCCGAAAATAGTGTATGACCTGCTTTTTCCACGCGGACCAATGGGTGCAGCGCACACCAAGATATTCATCAACGGAAGCAACTTTGACATGGTCAACGCAGTAGTCGCCGCAACTCAGAGCTGTATGAAGTCCGCGCCATGGGGAAACAGTATAATCGTTGACCCAAGAGGTGGATACTCCACAGCTGCTGGTGCAGTAGCGAAAACCCTTGGTGCATCCCTTGCGAAAGGCTTCGGAACCCTCGAAGGCAAAAACGTGACGGTTCTCGCTGGCACAGGACCAGTCGGGCAAACAGCCGCGCGAATCTATGCTTCAGAAAAAGCCAATGTAACCATCACAACCCGCTCAATGTCCAAAGGACAAGCAGTCGCAGACAAAATCAACGCGGAAGTCGGCGCACAACGAGTCAAAGTCATGGAAGTGCGAAGCTCCGAGCAAACAGGAGAAGCCATAAAGGACGCGGAAATAATCCTCGCTGCAGGCGCAGGCGGAATCCAACTGCTCTCAGCAGATGAACTATCCAAGTACGGCGGAAAATGCAAAATAGTCGGCGACATCAACGCCATTAAACCCCTCGGTGTTGAAGGTTTAGGCTCAAACGACGACGGCAAAGAACTCAAACCAGGCGTTTACGGCATAGGCGCACTAGCCATCGGCAGCCTCAAAATAAAAATCGAAAAACAAATGATCAAACGCGCAACAGCGGAACCGCAAGGACTATTCGATTACGCCATTGCCTACGAAATAGGCAAAAACAAAATAATGAAGAAGCTAGCCAAAAACAAACAATAGGCAAACTTCCCACTTTCATTTTTTTTATTTCAGTTGCGTTAGGTTGCTCACTGGGTCGTGTTGTTTCTCTTTTTCTCTGAAAGCCGCACTAGCAAACCATACGCTTTGGCTTCTGGGTCTAAGGGTTTACTGCGCAAAAAACCCTCTTGCTCCGCACCAGAAAACAGCTCTTCTCCTTTCTCGGTGCGAACGACGGTGAGAGTCCACCCGTCCAGTCCTAAGCCACCAACAGAAATGTCTGCGAGTTCAGAACTGAAATCGCCGCAGCCACTGCAGCTTTCCTCGTGAAACTGCTTTATTTCCGCAAGAGGGAAACCAACAACCCCTGAAGAAGTAGTGACAAGCAGCTTTCCTTTAATGTTCATTTTCTTCACGTCGCGCAGATCTACGCCTTTTTCTCCGCTGATGTACCCTTCCATTAACCCCTCGTACGTGAAGCATCCAGAACACATAAGCCCAATCAAAAAGTTCAAACAGCCAGTCTGCCGCTTTAAACCAGCCACCTGCATTTTCCGAACCGCCTGAACCTGACAGGGCGTCCCAACAAACGCCGCTGACGCCTTTTCCTTGCACGCTTCAGCCAAAAGAAGCAGGTTTGGCGAGCAAGTGTACTTTGTACCCGCACACTCCAGAGCCTCCTTCACGTTCGAAGCTAACTTGGGTACAGGGTAAAACGGTTTTTCCTTGCTTGCCCCAGCAACCACGGCGCCGCCTATACGCCCTTTTTTCAGCGCATAAGCCAGCAGGGCAGTAACGACTCCGCCGTCTTGGCAGACCTTCCGCGTTTTTTCATCCGTCGCTTGGGCAATTACCAGTCGCCTGTATATTCCAAACGGTTCCTCTGGCTTTCGGGTTCTGCCAAACACGAACTTCTCCAGTTTGCCCTGCGAGAAAGCGTATCGGGGACAAGATTGCGCGCACAATCCGCATGACTGGCACTCTTTAACCAAGCTGGGCTGCTCTTGAACAAGCGTTAAACATTCGTAAGGGCAAACGACAACGCATGCGCCGCAACCCACACATCTGCCAGCTTCAACAACCTTCTCGGCTAAGGAAGCCTCAAAACCTAACTTGCTTGCGTCCATGCAAATAGCAAAGCCGTCAACCGTATATAAAATTTAAAGCCAAGGCTTAACGCTGAAAAAAAGGTGAAAGAAGGTTATGTGGCGCATCCCATAAGGGAGGCGATTCGTTTTGCAGCTTCGATTATGCGTTCTTTCGGCTGGGTTAACGAGAACCTTACGTAGTTTTCTCCGTGTTCTCCGAAGCCGACGCCGGGAGTCACAACTACGCCTGCGCTGAGCAGTTTAGCGGCGAACTCGATTGAGCTGCAGTTGCAGTTCAGCCAAACGTAAAATGTGGCTTTCGTTTTTTCGCACTTGTAACCCATTTTGCAGAGGCGTTCAATTAGTATGTCGCGTCTTTCCGCGTAAATCTTGTTGTTTTCCTTGAGGAAATCTGGTGGTTTATCGTTTTTGTAGGTTGCTAAGGCTTCGGCGGCTACTTTTTGGATGTAAACGGATGGTCCCGAGTCGACTTGCGACTTGACTTTTGTAAGCCCAGTGATTAGCTGCTTGTTTCCCACGGCGAAGGCTATGCGGTCACCCGTCATGTTGAAGGTTTTCGAGAGCGAGTGAAACTCAATTGCCACTTCTTCTGCTCCGTCGATTTCGAATATGCTGGGTGCCTTGTACCCGTCGAAGGTTATCTCCGAGTACGCGTTGTCGTAGCATAGGATTATGTCGTTTTCCCGCGCGAACTCCACCGCCTGCTTAAGAAACTTCTTGTCCACCGTGGCGCTCGTTGGGTTGTTAGGGTAATTCAGGAATATCATCTTCACTTTTTCTGTGTGCACCGCGTCAAGGTCTGGTTTGAAACCGTTTTCCTGAAGCAACGGCATCGGAACCGCCACGCCATCGTTGAGTATGGTGCTGGCGTTGTTGTAGACAGGGTAGCTTGGGTCAGGCACCAAAACGTGGTCACCTGCGTTCACAAACGCTCTGGCAATGTTCGCTAAACCTTCTTTTGACCCTAAAAGCGCGATAACCTCGTCTTTCTCGACATCGATGCGGAAGCGTTTCTTGCACCAATCAGCAACCGCTGTCCTGAATTCGGGTTCGCCTTGGCTAAGCGAGTAATTATGATTCTTCAGGTTTGCAGCTTCCTTTTTCAGTGCGTCCACCACCACAGGGGGCGGAGGAAGGTCAGGGTCACCAATGCTCAACGAGATAAGGTCTATTCCCTGAGCTTTTTTCTCTTTCATCGTCTTCTCTATTTCCGCGAAAAGATACGGCGGAAGCTTTTTCACTCTATCAGCAAACTCAAACATTTCTTTTCACACGTTCTCTTTAAACAGTGTTCCTTCAAAAACTTTCTCTGCCGTGCCAGTCATAAGCAAGCGGTCAGCGTACTCAACCGTCAAGTCGCCGCCCAGCAAGTGAACACGAACTTCACCGCCGAGCTTCCGTAGCAGGTTCCCAGCGACTACCGTGGCGCAAGCGCCTGTTCCACACGCTAAAGTTTCTCCACAGCCCCGCTCCCAAACCCGGAACTTCACCTCGTTTTCACTCAAAACCTGAGCGAACTCAACGTTTGTCCGTTTAGGGAAAAGCTGGTGGTTCTCAATTTTCGAGCCGACACGCTCCACTGGAAAACCGTCTACATCATCAACGAATATGATGCAGTGGGGATTCCCAACCGACAAGCACGTAGCCTTATACGCTTCATCGTCAACCTGTAAATCCCCGTTTACGAATTTGCCTTCCCCAGTCATCGGAATCTTGCTTCTTTCCAGTTCAGGCACCCCCATGTCAACCTTCACAGACTTAACAACGCCGCCTTCCACGGTTAACCATGTGTGCTTGTTTCCTGCCAGAGTTTCCACTGTGAAATCTTTTTTTCGGGTGATGTTGTTTTCGTAGCAGTACTTGGCGAAGCATCGGATGCCGTTGCCGCACATTTCAGCTTCGCTTCCGTCCGCGTTGAAAATCCTCATCTTCACGTCTGCAACGGTTGAGTTGGAAACGTAGAGAACGCCGTCCGCGCCGACCGAGAACCGACGCTTGCACAGCTTCAATGCTAACTCGCCTGCTTCACGGTCGCCTATTTTCGCGTCTCTATTGTCGATTACGACGTAGTCGTTGCCTAAACCGTGCATCTTCCAAAACTTCATAGCGTTCACTCTGCCACTCGCTGTCCACGAATTAAATCGTCCAGTGTTTCGCGTTCCCTAACCACCGCGCACTTTCCATCTTTAACCATGACTTCCGCGGCTCGCGGTCTACTGTTGTACTGTGAACTCATGGCGTAACCGTACGCACCAGCGTTCAAGACCGCAAGCAAATCGCCTTCCTCAACCTTCGGTAGTCGCCTGTCTCTCGCCAGCAAGTCACCTGACTCGCAAACTGGACCAGCCACATCATAAGTTTCTTCCTCTGGCGCGTCCAGCCTGTTCACAACTAGAACCTGATGGTATGAACCGTACATGGTAGGTCGGACTAGCGTGTTGAACCCCGCGTCCACGCCGACAAACCGTTTGAAAGGCGTAGCTTTTACCGTGTTCACTCGGGTTAACAGTATGCTTGCGTCGCAGACTAAGTAGCGCCCGGGCTCTACACAGAAGAACGGCTCCCCAAGATCGTACTCGTTAACCCTGCGTTTGAAGAGGGACAGCACTTTCTCGGAGAAAGCATCCAGATCCAACGGTTTATCTTCTGGCTTGTAGGGCACACCGATTCCGCCGCCCATATCCACAAACTCGAAGATCACGCCGACTTCGTCGTGGACGCGTTTGGCTACGCTGAGCAGCTTGTCAAGTGCCAAAACGAATGGTTCAGCGTCTAAAACTCCTGAACCCACGTGCATGTGGATCCCAAACCGTTCCACGCCAGCCGCCTCGGCTCTTCTGTACGCTTTTACGGCGTCGTTTTCCCACAATCCAAACTTTGTGTTTTTGCCTGCTGTGATGCAGTGGTCATGGTGTCCTGCGCCTATCTCGGGGTTAACCCTAACAGACAGAACTGGGGGCACCCTAATCTCCAGTAGCCTATCCAACTGGGACAGGGAGTCCACGTTCACGGTTATGTCGGAATCCGAGAGAAATTTTAACTCGTCGCTTCTAACGCTTGTTCCAGTGAACAAGATACGGTTTGGCGTGAACCCTGTGGTTAATGCCGTGAAAACTTCGCCAGGGCTGACCGCGTCTAAGCAGGCGCCTTCGTTTTCCAAGATTTTCAGCACTGACAGGTTCGAGTTTGCCTTCGCCGCGTAGTAAACCCTGATTTTCTCGTAGTTACGCGTTAACGCATTGTGGAGGCGCCTGTAGTTGTCTCTGATTCGGCTCTCGCTAATCACGTAAAGCGGCGTGTCGAATGCTTCAGCTAGGTCTGCGGCGGAAACTCCGTCGAAGTAAAGCTCGCCGTCTCTGTTCTCTAATGGCCCCTTGAGCCACCGCGATGTCTGAGTCATACTTGTTTCCTCTTGATTTTGCGTAACGGTTGCCGTTTTAGGCGATTCCTTTCGTTACCATGAGTTCGGCGGTGAGTATGCCTGCTCCTGCGGCTCCGCGGATGGTGTTGTGTCCCAAACACATGTACTTAGCCGTCATTATCGGGTCTTCTCGGATTCTGCCGACCACGACGCTCATGCCTTTGCCTTCGTCCCTGTCGTAGCGTGGCTGCGGCCTATTCAGCTCTTTTCTCACTACGATTGGGTTTTCTGGAGCAGAGGGCAGATTCAGTTTTTGCGGTTCACCCCTAAACTGCGCGAACGCCGCCTCAATTTCTTCCACCGTGGGGTTGTCGTCAAGCTTCACGAAAACGGATTCTAAGTGACCGTCTATGACGTGAACTCTGTGACAGCTTGAGCTAAGCACGAAGTCTGCAGGGCATATCCTGTTGCCATCGAACGAGCCAAGTATCTTTTGGGGTTCAGATTCCATTTTGTCTTCTTCACCTGAGATGAACGGGACAACATTGTCGATGATGTCCAGTGAAGGGACACCTGGGTATCCTGCGCCGCTTAACGCTTGCATGGTTGAAACCATAACTTGGCTCAAACCGAACCTCATGAGCGGCTTTAACGTGATTGCCAACTGAATTGTGCTGCAGTTGGGGTCTGTTGAGATGAAGCCTTTCCAGCCTCTGGCTTTCCTCTGGACTGGAATAAGCGCCACATGATCTGGGTTCACTTCTGGTATCATGAGTGGGACATCGGGGTCCATGCGGTGGGCGCTTGCCTTACTGAACACTGGATATAATGCGGCGAACTCGGATTCCACTGGTCCTGCCAAGCCGCCTGGCAAAGCTGAGAAGACAAAGTCCACGTTGCCTGCCCTCTCCACTGACTCTACGTCACAGTTTACCACGTCCATTTCAGCGATTTCTCTAGGTAAATCGGACTGCATGGTCCAGTTGCAGGCGTCTTTGTACTTTTTGCCTGCTGACCTTTCCGAAGCGGCTAATACTTCAATCTGGAACCACGGGTGCCCTTGCAACAGCTGAATGAACCGTTGCCCAACGGCGCCGGTGGCGGCTAATATGGCTACTTTACGTTGTAACGACATTGCTTATCGCTTCCTTTGCTCTTTTGAGTTGGTTTTCTTCGATAAAAACGTTAATGGTCGCCTTGCTGGTGGTGACCTCGATTATGTTTATGCCTTTCAGGCTCAGCGCGGTGCTTAAGGCTGCGACTCCGCCGGGCGATTCGATAAACGTTGGATGTTTTACCTGAAGCATTGCAACGTTTTCCCTGTGGCTCACTGCCTTGAATCCTGGTGTGCTGTGCAGCTTGCGTATGACCTCGGTTATGTTGCCGTCTGAAGTGAACACGGTGATGGAGCGGCTTCCTGAGCTGACACCGTATATGGTTTTTCGGCTGAGCGCCAAGAATACTTCACTGATGTTTTCCGCGTTTACTTTGCAGACGACGTTGATGGCAATCAAGTTATTGCGGATATTCACCTCGGATGAGTTACTTTCTAAAGAACCTGTGATTTCCGTGCCTCCAACAGCAAGGTTGCCTGAGGAGAAGTCCACTACCCTTAGCATCTGGTTCGGCTGCTTGTACCGTAACGCTTCAGGCTTCACGATTTTAGCGCCGCCCTGAGCTAAATCAAACATTTCGCGTATGTCCAGCTTGTTGAGCGCCCTAGCTTCAGACACGATCTTCGGGTCTGCCGAGAGCACTCCATTCGTTTCTTTGACAAGTATAACTTCGTCGGCATCTAAGCATTTAGCAAGCACCAAAGCAGTCGTGTCACTTCCACCCCTTCCTAGAATAGTTATTCTGCCATTCGGGTCTTTTCCTATGAAGCCACAAACCACGGCTATAGCGTCGCCCAGCACAGGAGCAACGAATTTCTTTGTCATCTCAGTAGTTTTCTCCATGTCTGGTTTTGCGTTGCGGAAATTGTAGTCAGTTATCACTGGCCAGTTGTCGTTGCCTGGGTCGAAAAGCTCTGCTTTTGCCCCTCGGGCCCTCAGGGCGGAACAGAAGAAACGGGCGCTGACACGTTCCCCCATGGAGATTAACTCAGCGTAATCGGAGTCGCTTACGTTACCTATCTGCGAGGTTGTGGCGAGTAGGCCGTCGGTTGTTTTTCCCATGGCTGACACAACCACTACGATTTCCTTGTAGTTCGCGTCTGCCACCATCTGCGCTGCCTTCGCCACTTTTTCTCCTGTAGCGAGGTCGGCGCCTCCGAACTTCATAACTATACGGTTGCCCACAGTTTGTCACCTGAATCAGGATAAGCCCAGCACGTCTTCCATGCTGAAAATTCTGGGCTGTGTCTGGCGGTTTAGCCACTCTGTTGCGTACACTGCACCCTGCGCAAGCACACTGCGTGAGAAAGCAACATGTTCTATCCTGAGCATTTCGTGTGGTCCTGCAACTATAAGGTCGTGGATTCCTGGGACTCCACCTGCACGTAACGCCACTATTTCAAGCTCTTCAGGTTGCCTTGCGTTCATGCCTTCTCTGCCGTATACAGTTCGACTGTAGCCGCGCATATCTCTGATTATCTGACCGAGTTTCTTGGCGGTTCCGCTGGGCGCGTCCTTCTTGCCCGTGTGGTGAATTTCGCTTATGCTGAACGTGTATTCCTGCGGAAAAGCCTTCAATGCTTTGGCCAAATTGAAGAGTATGTTGACGCCTACGCTGAAGTTTGGTGCGAAAACGGCTGGGACCCTGCCCGCCATGGCTTCGCGTATCTGGCGGTTTTGCTCTTCAGTGAAGCCAGTTGTGCCCAAGACTATACGTTTGCCAAGTGCAGCAACAGCGGGAATATTTTGCATTTCAGCTGCGGCTGTGGTAAACGTCACGTAAACGTCTGCGTCTCTGCAGGCTTCGCTGATTCTATCTGGACCTACGATTCTCGTGTCAAAGTCGCAGATCCCCAGCTCACTTAGGGTTTTTCCTATGCAGGGGTTTCCTTGGGCTTCGACTGCACCGGTTACTTGGTAGCCTTTGTTTGCGGCTTCGGTGATGACGGCGTTGCCCATTCTGCCTGCGGCGCCTGCTACACACAGCCTAAGCATAGGTGAGTCCCTGCCAGTATTTTTCGTTGTATAAGCGTTCGTTTAGGTCTACGTTGAAGAAGTCTGCTATTGGCTGGAGTATTTTGGGGTTGGTTTCGTAGACTTTTCGGGCGTTAGCAAGCACTATATCTAGACCTGTATGGGTCATTTTTCCGAGAGGTTGTCTGCATGGGCCTGAGGGCATACCTAGCACGTTCATTAGTGTTTTGAATGCGAGGGGGTTACGGGCTTTACAGGTTACCTGTCCGAAGGGTGTTTGCTCTTGGGTTTTCACGGTTACCAAGTCGAAGAGCGGTTTCAGGGCTGCGTAGAGCCTGTTGGCTTCTTCTGTTCTGTGGTCGCGTAAGGCTTGGGTTAGGTTTTGTACTGTGCGTGGGGCGACGTTGGATGCGACGGATATGACGCCTGCCGCGGCGATGTCGGGCGCGGTCATCATGGCTAAGGTTTTGTCGTCGTCGCCTGAGAGAATAGCGAAGTCTTTGCCGCAGAGTTTGCGGGTTAAGCGCATGTTGTCTAGGTCTCCTGTGGCTTCTTTCACGCAGCTTACGTTCGGGTATTGCTGGTGAAGCACAGCTATGTCCTGAGGGTAGAGTTGGGTGCCTGTTCTGCCTGGGATGATGTAGGGGATTACTTGGACTTCTGGGAACTTGCTGGCGACTGGCTCCACATACTCGCGGCGTATCTCCAATGAGCTTGGTCCGTTATAGTACGGGTCAACGAGCAGGACACATTGCACTCCTATGTGGGCAGCGTGTTCTGTACCTTCCAATGTTTCTTGGGTGCTGTTGCTTCCTGTCCCAGCTATGGTTAAGCCTTTACTTCCAGTGTACTCGTGAACTTTCTCGATTACCTTGTTGTGTTCTTCCCAGTCTAACGTGGGGCTTTCTCCTGTTGTGCCGACGGCGAGTATGCCGCTGACACCTTCTCTTATTTGGAATTCAATTAACCTGCGTAACCCTTCATAGTCAACTTGACCTTCTGGTGTAATGGGGGTTACGAGTGCGGTGTAGCAACCACTAAACGTTACCATTTCATTTGCCTCTTTTGAGCGATAACAGTTGGCGGCGGCGTTATTTAAGCATTTCCGTTTTCAGTAAAAATTTTACGAATAACGCACCGGAAACGACTATTTGACAAGATAAAATCGATTAAAAACACTGATTACACACACAAAATTCAACAACAAAACCGCAAACCCTAAACCAACAAAAACCCGAAGTTTACAAAATACACGGTATACCCGACATATTTGGAGCCTATTTTGATCCTAATAGTGGATGTATGCAGAAAACGAGGAGAGGGTAGGGTCAGTTATGAGCCGTTTACTTCAGTGTTTGAAATCCGTGGTGTCATATGTGTTCTTTAATGGTGGAACAGGAATACTGATAAGTTGAAGTGTATATTTAGACAGAAGGCTGATGTTTCATGTCGAAAACTTATGATATTGCAGTGTTGAAGGGCGATGGTATAGGACCCGAAGTCACCGAGGCGGCAGTAAAAGTCCTTGAAGCTGTTCAAGATACTTCCAATTTGAAGCTTAATTTTCTCTATGGTGAAGCAGGCTACCACTGCATAGCCGAATACGGCACTAACATGCCTGAAGAAACTGTGGCTCTCTTGAAGAAGACGGATGCCTGCGTTAAAGGCCCCATGACTACACCTGAAGCGCCTGGTGCGCCTGTTAGTGCAGCTGTGAAAATCAGGAAAAGATTCAATCTTTACGCTAACGTTAGGCCTTGTCGTTCCTACCCGAACGTGGAAGCTTTGAGGCCGGACATTGACCTTGTTGTGGTGCGTGAAAACACTGAAGGCATGTACTCGGGCGTGGAATACAAGGTTTCGCCTGGCGTGTCGGTGGCGATGCGCATAATCACAGAGAAAGCCTCATCCCTCGTCGCGGAGTATGCGTTCAAGCTTGCTGAAAAACGAAGGAAACACTTGACTTACGTGCATAAAGCCAACATTCTACGAGTAACCGACGGAGTATTCAACGATGCTGTTAAAGCCGCAGCCAAAAACCACCCCGACGTAACAGTTGACGATGTTCACATAGACGCCATGGCTATGCATCTTGTTAAGAAGCCTGAAACTTACGATGTTATCGTAACTACTAACCTCTTCGGTGATGTCCTATCAGATGAGGCGGCTCAAGTCACTGGCAGCTTAGGTTTAGCCGCTGGAGCAAACATAGGCGACTCGTACGGCATGTTCGAGCCCGTCCATGGTTCAGCGCCTAAGTACACTGGCATGAACCGGGTTAATCCCACTGCTACCATAATGGGTGTGCAGATGATGCTGGACTACTTGGGTGAAAAGGACGCTGCCGCGAAAATCGAAAATGCAGTAATGCAAGTGCTGAAAGAAGGAAAAGTGCGAACAAAAGATTTAGGCGGCTCATCCACCACAAGCGAGATGAGCAACGCCATAGCGTCAAAAGTCAAGACTCTATGACACTTCAACGTGCGTGTAAGAGTTAACGTGAACTTCCAGTTCACCGCTTCCGTTTTCCTTAACTCTCGCGTTCACCAACTGTAAACCCGCGTTCACTTTAACCGTTTTTTCCAGTTCCTCTGCTTTCTCGTTCCAAACAACAACCGGGATTTCACCTGTTTCATCCACAAGCTTCAGCCGCATAACTGTTCCCGGAGTCATGTCGCTTCTCGTAAAAGTGGACGCGGGAAAAACCTCTTTCACCGTGCCTGCGAGATGGACGTTGCCGTCTGCTGCGGTTACCGTGTTGATTTTAGCGGCGAAACTGCCTATGTCGGGGTAATCATCGGCGTTCACGTTTTCAGGGTTAAATTCAACTTGGCTTTTACTGCCGAGGTGCAGTTCTACTTTGCCTTCGCGGTCTTCACGCGTGTATCCGTGAGCTAAACGAACCACTTGACACGCTTTCAGTTCACCCGTCTCCACCAACTCGGCTTTTTCGTTCCACAACACCACACGCAGCGTACAGTCTTTGTCGGCTATCATCAAATTTGCCACTTTCCCAGACCTTTTGCCTTCAAATGTTCTTGGGGGATAAGCCACGAGCACGCGTCCTGTCACCGTAACGTCGTTTAAACCCGCCAGCAAATCGTTTACGCACAACTCGCGAATAGGTTTACTCTTGACGGTTTTGATTCCGTGTCTGGCGGCAATTAACCGCAAAAGAGTCTCGTCAGCTATCAAACCGCCAGTTTTTTCCTTTTCAGCCTCCAAGCTTTCCAGAATCTGGTCTCTGCTGAGTTCTGGCTGCTTTGACAGAATTTGCTGAATTAACTCTTCACTGGTCATGTTTTGGTGCCAGCACCGATATAGACTCAGCACGCTTTAAATTTTTGCGTCTGTTCACATGCTGTACGAACATTGGCTAAGTTTAACAAAAACGTTCTAAAACACGGCAATCTGTTATGAAAAGAAGTTTGAGAGTTTAGCTTCTTTCGTTTGTTTGCTCTTCTTCTTTGCCGTAATACGAGTACAAGAATATCAGGATTAGAGCAACAAACGTTGATCCCATAAGGATGTATTGCAAAGTTAGGAAGTACGAGCTTAAGTCGTTCATTGAGTTTCCCCTTTTGTTCTTGTTTATGCATGTAACGTTTTAATATTTAAGCAGTAGCTTTTTTCCACTCGTTCATTAAGGACTCGTAGAGTTTATCGTCTTCTTTTATGGTTTCGTACCAGCCTAGGTTGCGCGCGATTTTCTGGGCGATTAAGTGGTAGCACAGGTGGATTTTCTTGTCTAACACGCGGAAGTAGAAGTCGTCGCACATGCAGAACTCCGCTTCAGACATTATCAGGTAGTCGCGTTCTCTTCCGATGACTATCCAGGCGGTTCTGCTGCTTGGCTTGAAAACGTACTTTTTCACCCGGTTTTCTTTTAAAGCGTTGAGGGCTTTTGTGAATCTTTGACCGAAAAGCTCGTAGAGCTGCGTCAGGTTTTTGCCAGACAGTTTACCCTCTGCTTTTGCTTCGCGGCAAATAGTGTTTAACGCGTCAATTTCCGAGTTGTCATTCATGAGGGCACAAGCTTTTCCAGCAAAGAACAGTGTTGCAGGTTGAGGCGGCTAATTTATGTCGATTGGTTCGCCTTTTGGCTCCTTTTCGTTTTCAGCTTTGGGGAACACGACTTCTAGGACGCCGTTTTTGTAGGATGATTTTGCCTCTTTCACCTTCACTTTTGTTGGCAACTCAACTTCCTTGTAGTATTTGGTTTGAGCCGTGTTAACCGACACTGTTAACGAGTCTTCTGTGCCGTGGAGCTTTATGTCTGTTTTTTCTACGCCAGGTAATTCTGTGACTACACGTACTTCATTGGCGGTTTCAACTATATCCACAAGCGGTTCCCGCTCGTTTTTCACCTGTGGACCCTTAAGGCTTTTTTTGATGTTGCCGAACTGGCGGATTTCAGGCTTACCGTCAGGACCAATTTTCATGCTGTAGCCGTA
>Ga0272441_10008238_pt1 | contig 16572 bp, 11 predicted proteins | sample SSMProp6N_FD_193582 | JGI IMG/M metagenome (GOLD analysis project Ga0272441, IMG submission 193582) | Marine sediment archaeal communities from Little Sippewissett salt marsh, Falmouth, MA, United States - SSM-Prop-6N | ecosystem: Environmental > Aquatic > Marine > Wetlands > Sediment ...
ATGAGATATGAGTTATCCTCCTTCGCTGGCGCAGGTCTCTGACCTGTGCCATGCTTCGGCGGACAAAGTGAGAGATGAGTTATCCTCCTTCCATTTTGAACAATTTTGCATGTTGAGCACTTATATAAGCAAAGGAGGAAATTTATATGGCATATATCAGGGATTTCTTCAACGAGTTGTACTTCATTACTTTGGATATGGCTCCGTATTTACTCCTGGGCTTCTTTTTTGCTGGCATATTATACCTGCTGTTTCCAAAGAACAGAGTAAGACAATATATGGGACGAAACCGTACCGGTGCTGTGGTTAATGCCTCGATACTTGGTATCCCTCTGCCTTTATGCAGCTGTGGTGTAATACCCACCGGTTTGTCTTTTTTCAGGAATGGTGCATCGAAGGGGTCAACAGTTTCTTTTCTTATTTCTACACCGCAAACCGGAATTGATTCAATTTTGGTCACCTATTCCATGCTGGGCCTTCCTTTTGCTATAATAAGACCCATCATAGCGCTATTCACAGGTATATCCGGTGGTTTGATTACTGACCGGATTACGAGAAAAGAAAAAGAAGAACAAATAGAGCAAGCAGATGGGAATAATGAATTACCTGCGGGGCTTTTCGCACGTATCAAATCAATGTTAAGGTATGCCTTTGTTGAGTTTCTGCAGGATATCATGGGCTGGCTGATAATTGGATTGCTTCTTGCATCACTCATAGCCGTCTTTATTCCTGATGACTTTTTTGCAGGGAGAGCAAGTAATGATATACTCGAGCTTTTTGTTATTCTTATAGCTGCTATCCCGGTATATGTTTGCGCCACTGCTTCGGTGCCGATAGCCGCGGTATTAATGCTCAAAGGTCTTAGTCCCGGTGCAGCACTGGTTTTACTTATGGCCGGACCAGCTACCAATGCAGCTACTATTACCATGATAGGCAAGGTGATGGGCAGGAAAAGCCTGCTGGGTTATCTGGGTACTATTATTTCAGGGGCTTTGATATTTGGGTTTATCATTAATAACTTTCTTCCCGGGCAATGGTTTATACTACCCGGTCATATGACTGATCATGAACACAATATACTGCCTGCCTGGCTCAGTATAGGGTCCGCAATTCTCCTTGTTTTATTAATTATCAATGGATATATGAAAAAGTATTTCAGGAAAAAACCAGAAGAGACTCATGCTGCAGTCAGCCCTGCCGCTCAGGGGTCTATAAAAATGAAAGTTACCGGGATGACCTGTAATCACTGCAAGCAAAGTGTTGAGGATGCAACCACTTCCGTTAAGGGTGTTGAATCAGCCACTGCCGACCTTGCTAATGGTAGTCTTACCATCAGTGGCAAAGATTACGATATCGAAAAAATCAGGTATAATATCGAATCCGCAGGATATAAGGTAACCAATAATTAATAAACCAGATTCTGAAATCTTCAATCTTCAACCGTCCGCCCTCCCGGTTCCAGGTTCTCAAGCCAGAATTTTTCCATGGTTTGCCGCAAATGATAGGAGGTATTTTCACGTTCATAAATCCCATGTGATCGCATCGGGTATATCATCTGGTCAAACAACTTATTATGCTTGATTAGCTCATTGGTAAGCATCTCAAAACTCTGGTAATGGACATTATCATCAGCTGTGCCATGCATGATCAACAATTTACCTTCAAGCCTGTGAGCATGTGTTATCGGTGAGCCATCCCTGTATCCTTCGGGATTATCCTGTGGTGTGCTCATATACCTCTCCTGGTAAATCGTATCGTAGTTCTTCTGGTCAGACACAAATGCCACCGCTATGCCAGTTTTATAGAGTTCAGGATGTCTGAACATGCAATTTAAGGTCATCTGGCCACCTCCGCTCCAGCCATGAATTCCAATCCTCGAACCATCAACAAATGGATATGTCTCAATTACTTTCTTAACCGCGGCTGCATGATCCTCAGGAGCAACTATTCCAATTTTCCTGTAGATAATCTTTCTCCATTCCCTTCCTCTTGGACTTCTGGTACCCCTGGGATCTATACTAAGTATAAGGTAACCCTGCTGGGCCAGGTACTGGTGCCACAGGTCACCGCCTCCCCAGCTGTTTTGCACTGTTGCACCTGCTGGTTCACCATAGATATATATTATTACCGGGTACTTCATTGAAGGATCAAAATCCCGTGGTTTAATAAACCATGCATCCAGCTCAACCTCACCTATATCAACCCTGAAAAATTCCTTCGGTTTTAGCTCCAGCCTGTCATACCTTTCCTTTGCCTCATCATTGCTGACAAGTATACGGGATTCTTTGTGATCAGGCAGGCTGACAAGCGATATACGAGGGGGAGTGACCACGTTCTGGAAGGTATGAATAGCCCATCCTGCATCTGCTGACATCTGGTATGCATGCTGGCCCGGCATATCCGAAGGACTTACTCTCTCTGCCTCGCCACTTCCATTAAGCCTGCTCCTGTATAGATATCGATCAACAGGGTTTTCAGGTGAGGCTGTATAATAAACATAGCCACCAGCAGGATCAATGCAGCTAATGCTGATTACATCAAAATCCCCCTTCGTGATAAGATCAATTTCCTTTCCGTCACGGGAGACCCTGTAAAGATGAAGCCAGCCATCCCTTTCACTTGTCCAGGTAAAGTATTTTTGATTATCAAGCCACATTATATTATCGTGAATATCCAGAAAGGCCTCGTCTTTATCTGTAAGAATATTGGTAAGTGTCATAGAGTTGATATCTCCAACCCATACCCTGTTGGTATTTTGCTTGCGGTTAAGCTGCTGAATCATTACTTCATCGGAACCCGGTATGAATTCCATCCTGGCAAGATAATTATTGCGTGGATCCCCCGGTATATTAAACCACCTGGTAAGCCCACCTTCAGCGGGTATCACCCCCACCCTGACAGCTGAATTTGTTGTACCTGCTTTTGGATAGGGTAAAGGTATGGGAACAGAGTATACCGAATCAACATTATTAATCATATAAAAAACCCCCGTGCCTTCTGTGTCTGTTTGCCAGTATGCAATATGCTCACCATCAGGGCTCCACCTGAATCCATCCCTGCATCCCAGCTCTTCCTCATAAACCCAGTCGAAGGTACCGTTGATAATATTTTTTCCACCATCATTAGTAATCCTGTTAGCGATACCCGTGGCCAGATTTTCAACGTAAATATTCTGCTTGCTTACATATGCCACTCTGGATGCATCGGGTGAGAATTTAGCAAACATCATCGATGCCCTCTCTACTTCTTTTCCTAACTGCTGAAGATTGTCCTTTGCAAGATCAAGGACCCAGTAATCACCCCTCGTATGGTATCGCCATACTCTCCTTGTGTTGGTAAATATTAGTAGTTTAGAATTATCCTCTGACCACTGGTAGTCGGCAATTATCAGAGGTTCTGTGCTACCATCGGGAATCAACTGCTTTGATGAAACCAGTACGGACCTGTTTCCCGTTTCTGCCTCATACCTTACAATGTCGGGGGCACCTGTTTCACTATCTATTTCAAGCGTTGAATATCCCTCAGAATCTTTCATCCATCTAACAGGACCAAATCTTTCCTGTGTATATACTCTATTGCTGTATATATCCTCAAGTTTAAGCTCATTGTACTCCTGTGAAAAGATTGTACTACAGGGTAAAATAACTGCGAGGAATAAGGCCGTACGAAAAAAGCAATGAATCTTCATTTCGGATATTTTTTAATTAGTAATTATTTCATTCAAAGCCAGAGGTTTAATATTATAACTTCCCTCCTTATGCTATTAATAGTCAGCTCCTTCTATTTCTACCTTATACAGGGCACCGATCTGTGTTTCGAACTCAAAGATTCCATCCTCAACCTTCTGTATTCTCACTTCCTTGCCGGATGAATAAATCCTGCATGCTGCACCGGTTTTTATCCTGCATTCTTTTCCCGCCCCTGACATTATTTCAAGGTCAATGAGTTTTTTGTTCTTCCATGTGAATGACAGGACGAAACCACCCCTTGCACAAACACCTTTGAATTCACCGGAATCCCATTCGTCGGGCAAGGCGGGCAATAAATCAATGAGCCCCTCGTGAGATTGAATAAGCATTTCAGTTATTCCTGCTGTTACTCCCAGGGTTCCATCAACCTGCAATGGGGTGAAGCACTTTGCGAAGAGTTGCGGATAGGCCTGTTCCTTTATGTAACCTTTGAATATTCTGTTCGCTCTGTTACCATCATATAGTCTTGCCCATAATGCCATTTTCCAGCCCCTTGAGAACCCTGTTCCTCCATCACCTCTTTGTTCAAGTACAGCTTTACAGGCATTAATTAGTTCAGGTGTTTTGTTAACCGATATAATGTTTCCCGGATACAGACCATACATATGAGAAAAATGTCTGTGCTTATCTTCCATCTGACCAAAATCTTCTGTCCATTCCTGAAGCGATCCATCATCTCCTATCAGGGGTGGAACAAGCCTCTTCCTGGCCTGGATCACTTCACGGGCAAACTCTTCGTCCCTTCCCAGTATACGAGCTGCACGCGTATAATATCCGAAAAGGTCATGAAGAATCTGCATATCTATGGTTGAGCCATAACAAATAGTGGTAAAATAGTACATCCCTGTTACTTCATCGTAAAAATATTCGTACCCCGGTCCTTCAGGAGGATTCTCAGGTGAGTTTGATGGATTTGTTACCAGCCATTTACCATTCGGATGTTCAACTAAAAAATCCATAAAGAATTCCACAGATCCTTTCATTACCGGGTAAACCTCTTTAAGGTAGTCCAGGTCCATAGTATACAGGTAATGTTCCCATAAATGTGTGGTTAGCCATGCTCCCCCTGTGGTAAAAGTTCCCCATGTAGGCCCATCCATGGGTGCTGCCACCCTCCAAAGATCTGTATTCTGATGAAAAACCCAGCCTCTGGCCCCATAGTGTTCCCTGGCCACATCCGAACCCTGATCAGTAAGATCTTTCACCATTTCAATCAATGGTTCGGCACATTCGGATAAGTTACCGGACTCTGCAGGCCAGTAATTCATTTCAGTATTTATATTGGTCGTATATTTTGAATCCCAGGATGGATTCATATCTTCGTTCCATATTCCCTGAAGATTTGCCGGCTGGGTCCCGGGCCGTGAGGAAGAGATAAGTACATAGCGTCCGAAATTGTATGCCAAAGCTGCGAGGGCCGGGTCAGGATTATGCTCCATTACCTTCATGCGTTCATCGGTTGGAAGATATGAGTTATCTGAAAGGGGTAATTCGAGGCTGACCCTGTCGAAGAGACTTCTGTAGTCATCTATTGCTGCACTCCTTAGCTGATCATAGCTTTTGCCTTCAAGGCCTTCAAGATATTCTTTTACTCTCTCATCCTGATCTCCGCTTACATCCCGGTAATTGATAAAATTTGTGGCTGCTACTATATATAATGTCACTGCATCGGCATTCTCAACAATAAGATGGCTACCTTCTATCCTTATCTTTCCACCCTCATTAACGGCCTTTAACTGCGCCCGGTACCTGAGTTTACCCTCAACACCAAGGTAATCTGCCGATTTGCCATAAACGCTCAGACCGTCGTCTCCAATGCCATCCATTCTGAAATAATCAGTCGCATAATTCGAATGTGCCATATTCCTTACACCTCTGAGCTCGGCCTTAAAACTGATGCTGTTGTCCGTGTCGGCCGTTAGCCTTATAATTATTGCCTGGTCAGGGCCGGATGAGAACACTTCCCTGTGATATATTACCCCATCAGACTGATACTCTATATTCACTATTCCTGTTTTCAGATCCAGCCACCGTTTATAATCATCTACTTCATTCTTATTATTCATAAACAGAAGCAGGTTTGCCGTGGATTGATACTTTTGTTGTTCAACAGGATAACCCATAAGGTGTCGTCCGAACAGCCTGTGTGCCTTCAATGGCTTCCCTTCAAAAATATATTTCTGTATTTCAGGAAGCACCCGGTAACCTCCTTCAACAACCGTAGAATAAGGACCACCTGACCAGTATGTTTCCTCATTTATCTGAATTCTTTCTTCATCGTACCTCCCAAATACCATGGCACCCAATCTGCCATTTCCAACTGGAAGGGCTTCCTCCCACTCCATTGCCGGCTGCTCATACCATAAAGTATATGTTGGATCAAAAAATGATTCCTGTGCTATGGATACGTCTGAAAAAAGCAGTAACAGGGTGGCAAAAACCAGTAATCTGACTGTGTAAAAATATAATTTCATTGCTGGATATTATGATATCATTATCTATGTTATATGTATGTCAACTGCCATTGCAAGATAAGAAGAATTAAGAATAGAAAAACATGGAGACATCTAATTCACAAACATTGATAATGAGCATCTTATCAATATGTGTAAAATACACTATCTTCACATTTTTTTTGTATATTTGCGACTTGAAATTTTTCGAACAATAATTCATAAAAAAATAAGATCTATGGCTAAGGTAAAAAGAGTTTACACTTTCGGAGACAAGAAAGCTGAAGGTAATACAGGTATGAAGAACTTACTGGGTGGCAAGGGAGCTAACCTGGCTGAAATGAACATCACAGGAGTACCCGTACCTCCGGGTTTTACAATTACAACAGATGTATGTACCGAGTATAATGAGATGGGCAGGGATAAAGTTGTTGACCTGCTGAAAGAGGAGGTTGAAGCAGCTATTAAGAATGTTGAAGAAATAATGGGCTCATCATTCGGATCAAGAGATAACCCATGCCTTCTTTCGGTAAGATCAGGTGCAAGAGTGTCAATGCCGGGAATGATGGATACTGTACTAAACCTTGGCATGAATGATGAGGCTGTTCTCGGCCTGGCCAAAAAAACAGGTAACGAAAGGTTTGCATGGGATTCATACAGGAGGTTCGTCCAGATGTACGGTGACGTAGTACTGGGTCTCAAACCTGAATCAAAAGAGGATGTAGATCCATTCGAGGAAATCATTGAAGCACTCAAAGAGGAAAGAGGTGTTGAGGATGATGTGGACCTAACAGTTGATGATCTGAAGTTACTGGTAGCCCAATTCAAGAAAGCCGTCATGGATAAGACAGGGCATGATTTTCCAACTGACCCGTGGGAACAATTATGGGGAGCCATATGTGCTGTTTTTGACAGCTGGATGAATCAAAGAGCAAAATACTATCGCCGAATAAATAATATCCCCGAAGAATGGGGTACGGCAGTAAATGTGCAGGCAATGGTATTTGGTAATATGGGCAAAAACTCAGGTACCGGCGTTGCCTTTACCAGAGATGCAGGTACGGGTGAAAATATCTTTAATGGTGAATACCTGATAGACGCACAGGGCGAAGATGTGGTTGCCGGTGTAAGAACACCGCAACAGATAACGATGGAAGGATCGAAGCGCTGGGCTAAGCTCGCAGGAATAAGTGAAGAACAAAGAGCCTCAAAATACCCTTCACTGGAAGAAGTAATGCCCGAAGCCTACAGTGAATTATTCACAATTCAGAAAAAGCTTGAAGATCACTACGGTGATATGCAGGACCTTGAATTCACAATCCAGGATGGAAAACTATGGTTGCTTCAGACAAGGAATGGGAAGAGAACAGGTGCAGCAATGGTGAAAATAGCCATAGACATGTTAAATGAAGGCAAAATAGATGAGAAAACTGCACTTCTGCGCCAGGAGCCCAATAAACTGGACGAATTATTACACCCTGTTTTCGATAAAAAAGCTATGGAAAAGGCAGTCGTAATAGGCAAAGGACTACCTGCTTCGCCCGGTGCCGCAACTGGACAAATAGTCTTCTTTGCCGATGAGGCGGCCAAGTATTCTGAATCAATACTGGTGCGAATTGAAACAAGTCCTGAAGATCTTGAAGGTATGAATATAGCCAGAGGGATATTGACAGCAAGAGGAGGAATGACTTCCCACGCAGCTGTTGTTGCAAGAGGAATGGGTAAATGCTGTGTTTCCGGTGCCGGTAATGTTTCAATTAACTATAAAGAAAGAACCATGAAAGCCGGCGGTAAAACCTTTAAAGAAGGTGAATGGATTTCATTAAACGGCAGCACGGGTGAGGTTTACGAATCGAAAATAGCTACAATAGACCCGCAGATGGGCGGTGATTTTGGAGAGATAATGAATCTTGCGGAGAAGTATACAAGAATGGATGTCCGTACAAACGCCGATACACCTAAAGATGCACAGGTAGCCAGGAAATTCGGTGCCAAAGGAATAGGACTTACAAGAACAGAACATATGTTCTTTGAAGGTGAAAGAATCAAAGCGATGAGGGAGATGATACTTTCGGATAATGAGAAAGACAGACGTAAAGCCCTCGATAAATTACTGCCATACCAGAGAGAAGACTTTGAAGGAATACTGGAAGCCATGGAAGGTTATGGTGTCACAATAAGACTGCTTGACCCACCACTTCATGAGTTTGTACCTCATGAAGAAGAAAACCAGGCAGAAATGGCAAAAGAAATGGGAATAAGCCCCGAAGAGGTGAAAAGCATTGTAAATTCACTGCACGAGTTTAACCCCATGCTGGGACATCGCGGTTGCCGCCTTGGTAATACCTATCCTGAAATAACAGAAATGCAGGCCAGGGCCATTATTGAAGCTGCCTGTAACCTGAAAAAGAAAGGCGTTGATGCCAAACCCGAAATTATGGTACCCCTTATCGGTACAGTCGAAGAATTGGAACTTCAGGATAAGATAATACGCAGCGTGGCTGAAAAGGTATTTGAAGAAAAAGGTATAAGGGTAGACTACCTCGTAGGTACAATGATCGAAATACCCAGGGCAGCGCTTACAGCAGATAAAGTGGCTAAAGTTGCAGAATTCTTCTCATTCGGTACGAATGACCTTACACAGATGACATTTGGTTATTCAAGAGACGATTCCGGTAAATTCCTGCCTGTTTATATTAATAAAGGTATACTCAGTGATGATCCGTTCCAGATACTCGATCAGGAAGGAGTTGGCCAGCTGGTTCAACTCGGTACAGACAGGGGACGTGAAGCAAGGAAAGATCTGAAAGTCGGTATTTGCGGTGAACATGGAGGTGAACCCAGCTCAGTTGAATTCTGCCATAAGGTCGGAATGAATTATGTTAGCTGCTCACCCTTCAGAGTGCCTATCGCACGACTGGCCGCCGCACAGGCAAATATTCGGTAAACTCAGCCTGCTGGCATCCACCCCGCTGGCATCCACCCCGCTGGCGCGGATCTCCAGATCCGTGCCTAGCTACAGCGGACAAAGCCAGATCCGTGCTGAGGGGTTCTTCGAGCCTATCCCCATCTATCCACAGAAACATGGCACGGGTCAAAGACCCGCGCCAGCGAATGTGGGTATAAACTATTCCTTCTCAAGATATAACTCATAATCCAGGGTAAACATATCATCTATTGCCCTGTCAGCTATATTATCGAAAAACTTGGTTGATCCGAAACGTACATCAAAAAGAGTGCGGTCAATCTCAATATGGCCCGTAAAGATCAGATCATCTTCTTCATTTTCAGACAAATTGCTAACAAATTCGATCGGTTCAGTAATGCCCTTGATGGTGATATTACCCTTAATTTCTATGGAACCACCATTCTTACGCTCAGAGCCTGTGATTTCAAACACAGCCTCGGGGAATTTTTCAACACCGAAGAAATCATCCGACTTGAGATGATCCACCAGCCTCTTTCGCATGCCATCATTCTGAATATCAGTATTATCAATACTTGACATATCAATAACCACAGTGCCACTGACAGGCTTTTCATAACTCATCTCTATCTCAGCTGATTTGAGATATATGTTTCCTGTATGGTCTCCTCCCACTTTTTCACCATGCCAGATAATGGCGGTTTTTTCGGGATTAGCCTTATAAGTCTGCGCTTGAATAAATGATAATGAAGCTGTCATTATTATTGCCAGAAGTAATATAAATTTCTTTTTCATTGCTTTATGTTTTAAGTTTGTTTATATATATATACAAATATTTAGACAAAAAGTTTATCTATAGCACACTCTAATCACAAAATCGCCTCATTATCATTAAAACTGATTTCAAAATTGAAAGTGATGATGTTTAAATACCAAAGAACATATAGATGCAGACATATTCTGGATCAAATATTTTATACCTTTGATGATTACAATCAAATTTCAAAAAAATGGTCACCAAAAAAGATCTGCTAGACTATAATATCAAAAATCCCGAAAGTATTATTTATAATCCCGATTATGAGCATCTGTATGATGCTGAAACGAATCCTGAGCTCACGGGTTTCGAGAAGGGTGTTCTGACCGAAACCGGTGCTGTAGCCGTTGATACCGGTGTTTACACCGGAAGATCTCCCAAGGATAAGTATATTGTATTGGATGATAAGACAAGGGATACCGTTTGGTGGAAATCGGATACAGCACAGGTTTCCGATAATAAACCCATTAATATGGAAGTGTGGAATCACTGTAAAAATCTGGCTTCTGAACAACTATCGGGTAAGGAATTATACGTTATGGACTGCTATGCCGGTGCTAATGAAAGCACAAGGCTGAATATACGATTCATCATGGAGGTAGCCTGGCAGGCTCATTTTGTAAAGAATATGTTCATCAGGCCGACGGAAAAAGAACTGGAATCGTTTGAACCGGAATTCGTTTTTCTGGTAGCATCAAAAACAAGCAATAGTAAATGGAAGGAGCAGGGCTTACACTCCGACACATTTGTTTTTTTCAATCTCACTGAGAACATGGCTGTATTAGGTGGAAGCTGGTACGGCGGAGAATTAAAGAAAGGCATATTCTCAGTCATGAATTATTACCTCCCACTTCAGAAAATAGCTGCCATGCATTGTTCCGCCAATGTTGGAAAAAAAGGAGATGTTGCGATATTTTTTGGATTGTCAGGTACAGGCAAGACAACCCTTTCAACGGATCCTGACAGAGCTTTAATAGGTGATGATGAGCATGGATGGGATGATGACGGTATTTTCAATTTCGAAGGAGGGTGCTACGCCAAGTGTATACACCTGTGTAAAGAAAAGGAGCCGGACATCTATAATGCTATCAGAAGAGATGCCCTGCTTGAAAATGTCGTGGTTAAAGAAGGTGGTATAATTGATTTTGAGGATGACAGTAAAACTGAAAATACCAGGGTGTCCTACCCTATTTACCACATAAATAATATTGTAAAACCCGTTTCGAAATCGGGACATGCCAGAACAGTTATCTTCCTGACAGCTGATGCATTTGGAGTATTGCCACCGGTATCAAGACTTAATAAAGGACAGACAAGGTACTATTTCATAAGTGGTTACACTGCCAAAGTCGCGGGTACCGAAAGAGGTATTAAAGAACCACAACCATCGTTTTCAGCTTGTTTCGGAGCTGCTTTTCTGCTGCTCGATCCCATTATCTATGCCAACGAGCTTGTACGTAAAATGGAAATGAATGATGCTGATGCATGGCTTGTTAACACAGGCTGGATGGGAGGTCCTTATGGAATAGGAAACAGGATTGACCTCAAATCAACACGTACAATAATCAACTCCATTCTCGATAAATCAATTAATAATACAGATTTCTATAATATACCCATATTCAACCTTTCTATTCCTTCAGGGGTAGAAGGAGTCGACAGCAAGCTTCTGGAGCCTGCAGGATCATGGAATAAGCCTGAAGAATGGAATGTGGCAGCCAGAAATCTTGCCGAAAAATTCATCCATAATTTCAGGAAATTTGCCGTCAACGAGGAATTGATAGAGCTGATAAAATATGGACCTCAACTATAAGATATTCCTGTTAAGCTGTCTTCTAGCCTATGGACTGGGCTCAATTGCCACCGCAGTTTGGGCAGGTAAACTGTTTCATGGTATTGATATACGAGAGCATGGCAGTGGCAATGCCGGTGCCACAAATACCATTCGTGTTCTGGGATGGACAACCGGAATTCCTGTTTTAATAATTGATATTGCCAAAGGCTGGCTTGCTTCCAGTTTACCGGTATTACTAAAACTTGCTCCACCCGGATCATCTGAGCTTGTCGATATGCAGATTATCACCGGAATTATTGCGATTACAGGCCATGTATTCCCTGTTTTCGCTGGTTTTAAGGGAGGCAAGGGAGTTGCCAGCACCTTCGGGGTCCTGCTGGCACTTAATCCGTTGGTCACCCTTCTCTGTATGGCCGTTTTTCTGGCAGTATTACTTATAACAGGTTATGTATCTGCAAGTTCTGTCACAGCGGGTATTTCTTTCCCGGTAATCAGCCTTGTGTTTTTTGAAAGTCCCTCCCTCGTATTTACTGTTTTTTCACTGCTGATTGCTATTTCCCTTATTATTACCCACAAAAAGAACCTGGGGAGATTAATGAGAGGAGAAGAAAACAGGTTTATCTGGAAGAAAAGAGACAACAGGAAAAAACCATAAGCTACCTCAGAAGAAAATTATATTTTTCCTATCCCTGCTTCAGATGCCAAGCGAATCAAGTTTGATTGCAAACTGCTCGCCCAGATCGATAAATCCTTCTGAATCATAATGCCACGGGTCTGAATATCCGTAATTATCAGTTGCCGTGACAATCGCTGCCATCGGGTCATCTTCAACAAACATTTCCTGTGCATTGCGTACAATATCACCATGCTCCCAAACCATACCTGATGGGTCATTTCCTGAATCAGATATCCTGCCAATAACAATAGGTATGTCGTCTGAACCCAGAGCCGATCTGATCAATTGCATAAGATTATGGAGGTTATCATAATACCGTGATGCTATCTCCTCTGTAACATCAGCATCACTTTCTCCCTGCATCCATATGATACCGGCAACTATTAGCTTATCCTCATACCCATCTCCGTCAATATCTTTTTCAGCCATAGCCTTCTCAACAACAGATAGAAAATGATCATACTGGTTGATCCCCTTACCATCTTTATAATCGGGATCCCAGCTTCCAAAGTTCCTTGCGGCCTCGCCATCTATTGATGTTCCCCCTTTCGAATACTTGATAATGGCAATATTAAGTCCGCTATTAAGCTCTTTAATCTTATGCGCAAAACTGAGCTCACAACCAAACCTGTCAGAATAGCTGTTGCCAGTGCCGTTCGATGTAAAACCCGCGCCATGACCGGGTCTTAAGATTGTCCATATACCTTTACCATCTGATACAATGTCGTCAGGATTTGTATTCCCATGGAAGATATAGACATCCTGCATAGGTTCTTTCAGGTAATCAGGCAATTCTGAGACGTATCCGAAACCATCCATATTTGATTGACCGCCTAGGTAAAAGATATGGAATTCTTTGCCCTTATCAGGACTGCAAGCTGAAATAACTGCGAGACACAAAACGAGAAAGCCTGAAATAATATTTCTCATATTTGTTTGGTTAAATTATGATATGATATAAGTATAAAAATAGCTATTTTAACCGGATCATTTACAAGTTAAATACCTTAATTATTCTAATAATGAGTGATATTTCTGGAAAAGAAATGCTGGAGCTGATAAAAAAGCGACAGAGTGACAGGGCCTATGAAAGCAGGCCTGTTGAAACGGATAAACTGAACAGGATTCTTGAAGCTGGCAGACTTGCACCTTCGGCATGCAACTCCCAGCCCTGGAAATTCATTGTTGTAAATGAACCGGATATCAGGGAACAGGTAGCCAGAGCGGCTACAGCCAGCGAACTGGGATTTAATAAATTTGTCAACCAGGCCCCGGTATTGATTGTACTTGTAAGGGGTAAAGGCAAGGTTATCTCACGTGTCGGAGGATCACTTAAGAATAAGGAATATTCAAGTATAGATATAGGTATCGCTTCAGAAAATATTTGCCTCCAGGCTACTGCGGAAGGACTGGGTACATGCATCCTGGGTTGGTTTGACGAGAAGAAGGTAAAGAATTTGCTCAATATCCCTGAATCAAAAAGAGCTGAGTTGATTATAAGCCTGGGATACCCATCAAAACCCACCCGATCGAAGATACGCAAAGAACTATCGGAGGTTGTATCGTATAATAATTATCAGGCTTAGGCTCCACCTCAGTTGAGGCTGTCTCAAAAGTCTGATTCCAGGATATTTTACCAGAATAATATTTCACCACGGAGACCACTGTGTTACACTGTGACACACAGTGAATGCTTCGTTGTCGTGGGGTTGAACCCCACGACATCATCTAACATCATCCATCAAACCAGCTTCGCCAGCGCCGCCTTCATCCTCCTGCAGGCCTCAATCAATTCTTCTTCCGAGGCTGCATAAGATAAGCGGAGGCAATCGGGAGCCCCGAAACCGGCACCTCCAACAACAGCCACATGTGCTTTTTCCAGGATATACATAGCAAGATCGGTTGAATCATTTATCCTGTGATCACCATCGGTCTTGCCGAAATATTCACTAACATCGGGAAAAACGTAAAATGCGCCTTCCGGCACCCTTATTTTGAAACCATCGAAGTCTTTCAAAAGGCCACAAATAAGATCCCGTCTTTTCAGAAAGGCATCTCTCATAATCTTACGGCTGTCACCTGTTGATTCAATAGCTGCAAGAGCCGCTCTCTGGGATATGGATGATACGCCGGAGGTAAACTGTCCCTGCAGCTTATTGACTGCTTTAGCGAGCCAGAGTGGTGCTCCTATATAACCAATGCGCCAGCCGGTCATTGCATAACCCTTTGACACACCGTTAACAGTAATCACCCTGTCATAAATATAATCAAATGAAGCCATACTCTCATGCTTGCCCGAGAAGGTGATATGTTCATATATTTCATCAGAAATAAGAAACAAACCCTCGTGCTTTTCAATTACCCTGGCAAGAGATTCCATTTCATCCCTTGTATAGACCATACCGGTAGGATTCGAAGGTGAGTTGAAGATTATGAGCCTGGTTTTTGATGTAATAGCAGCCTCCAGTTCCTCCGATGTAAGTTTGAAATTATTGTCAATACTGGTTTTAAGGACAACCGGCTTACCTCCGGCAAGTATTATCTGGTCGTAATAACTAACCCAGTACGGAGCAATTATGATCACTTCCTCCCCGGGATTGACAAGGCTTAAAACAACATTAATTATCGAGTGTTTGCCACCGGCTGAGACAATTACCTGTTCAGGTGAATAATCAAGATCATTCTCTCTCCTGAATTTATCTGATATTGCTTTTCGCAGATCAGCATAACCGGGGACCGGCGGATAATGTGTGTAATTATCATCTATTGCTTTCTTTGCTGCTTCCTTAATATCATCAGGTGTATTAAAGTCAGGCTCGCCTATACTCAGGTTTATTACATCTATTCCCTGCTCTTTCATATCCCTGCTTTTCTGTGCCATGGCAAGGGTTTGAGATACTGAAAGTGATTTAATCCGGTCTGATAAGTATTCCATGTTTTTTGATTGATTTTTAGAAAACTCAAAATTAATTGTTTTTTGATAATTTCATTCCTGCGAAAGCATGAATCTTCAGCAAGCGCTCTTTCATTATTCCAATATTAAATGTAGAACATCCCCCTGACCCCGTTGACTCATCCCGATAACTCGGGATTCGTCGAGCTCGTCCCGCTAAAGCGGTCCTCGGTTCAAAGGGGGATCCCTTTTTTGCAAATCCATCATTCCATCATTGACTCACCACGCTGGCGCGGATATTCCACAAAAAACCTTACGTTTGTAATGAATAAACCAGTATCATAATATGATGGATATAGTAAAAGAACTACTTTTTGTTACCATACCTGCTCTTCTGGTATTACTGACAGCATACCTGCTGATCAGGAAAACAATAGAAAATGATCGTGAAAAGCGGCGTCAGGAGATAATCCTGCAGAACTCAAGGACCATTACTCCCGTCAGACTCCAGGCCTACGAGAGGCTTACCTTATTGCTCGAACGTATAGCAATGGAGTCGCTCATCATGCGTGCCAATAAGCAAGGCATGGATTCAAAAACCTTGCATAGGACATTACTTACGACCATAAGGTCGGAATATGACCACAACCTTGCCCAGCAAATATATGTTTCTCCACAGGCATGGGAGGTTATTAAAAGCGCCCGCTCTAATACGATTAAACTAATAAATACGGTTGCCGAAAAAATCCCACCAACAGCATCAGGTTCCGATCTTGCAAAAAACCTTCTGGAAGCAGTAATGGAAATGGATCAGGAACCAGCAAAGGTGGCCCTTGATTTCCTGAAGAATGAGATATCAAGGATGATATGAGAATGAATGAATTGGTTTGAGACGTTTGAGCGTTTGATTTTCTTGTCAAACCTTCAAACCATTCAAACGATCAAACTATTTTTATAAGTCCCGATGATCCTCTGCCGCAGTTCGTTTACAGCAACTCGATGCTCCTTTTCACAAAGGTGCTCAGTTTCTCACCCTTAAGCATATTATTTGCAAGCAGAGCAAGATCAATAAGTTGTTGTACCACAGGTCTTTTATCTGCGAAGCCTGAGATTATCTCCTTCTTCTTTTCTTCTGCCTTGGTCTTCTTTTTTTGCAAAGCCTCAAGTTTATCTTTCTCAGCCTGCGTTACTTCCTCATCCTTTTTACCTTCCTGTTCTTTCTCAGTTTTACCTATTTCCTCGTCAAGGGTTGATATTGATTTG
>Ga0272441_10008239_pt1 | contig 16572 bp, 19 predicted proteins | sample SSMProp6N_FD_193582 | JGI IMG/M metagenome (GOLD analysis project Ga0272441, IMG submission 193582) | Marine sediment archaeal communities from Little Sippewissett salt marsh, Falmouth, MA, United States - SSM-Prop-6N | ecosystem: Environmental > Aquatic > Marine > Wetlands > Sediment ...
CCCTTAATCGCGCGACACACCTTGTCCGACGGTTCGCCAATCTTTCTCGCAATGTCCGCACTATGCTTTGGCGGGTCAGAGAGAGCGTGAAGGAAGACTTCTCGAAGAATCGCTGCGTTGCGTCGCTGACCAAGTCCCGCGTCGATGGCATTTTGAAAGTTCGGTTCTTCTTGAATGAACTTAACTATCTGGGTATGTATGCTATTGAGTTCCGCCCCTTGCATGCCTGAATACCTCCGATCATTCTGCACATACGCCCCTAAGCATGCGGCTCCTTCGTGCTACATCCAACGGTGCGCAATTCCGAACATGACCGTATCGCGTCGTGTCCCCGCGACCGTACGCTGCATTTTCCATCATAAAAGAATTGCAGTTTTGTTGCACGTCCTTCATTAAGCTGTTGTGTCATAAGGGGTAAACCACACAACTTTGGCACAACTCTAAAGCCTTGCCATATAAGCACTTACGTTGATCTCAACCGCAAGACATGGTATAATTGTCTTCAGTCAAGAGGTCACAGGACCCGAATGTATGTGCGACTGCCGTATTCGACGGCGACCCTGATTTCGCAGGTTAAAGGGCCGACAGTGGCCCACCAACAACAAGGGTGAAAACCCACGGAAGAACACGGTTCGCTGGAGAGACACCATGTCCAATCGGCCCAATGTGCATAAGGCATCACGGAGGCGGTGGAATCCCTTCGACGTAATGCTGGGTGTCACATTGGAAACGAATCGGGACGAAGGCCACGGGAAGATATCAGAGGGGTCGGCACCGTCACGCCGGTATCACGATTTCGCGGGCCTGGATCATCCTGTCAGAATGGCGACCTTTGAGCCCGTGCTCGACTTCGACTTGAACACAGTGATTTCCTGGTTCGAGGACCTCAATCCGTGGTTGATTTGGCCCGGCTACGATACTCGCAATAACCATCTTCCCGAGCTGCCCATTGGCAAGGTCAAGGCCCTGCATTGGGAACTCAGTTCAAGAGGGTCTACCGTCGCCCTCAAGACCGTCAGAAAAGCGTGGTGGGAAGGCTGAGACGGACGGTGAATGGGTCACGAGGACTGCACACATGGCCGCAGACGCGAAATATGAAAGCCAAAAAGTTGCCGGCTATCGACTCACTGACCTGGCTTGCTGGATTCTAGAGCATGCCAGCGATGGGATGGAACGTGGTCAGATTGTCGAAGGCTTCGCCGGCCTTGAGCGGCGATATTGCGGCTATTTCACGGATCCGTGTTTTACGAAAAACGAAAAACGCCTGTTTGAGGCAGAGTACCGTCGTGTTCAGCCTGTGATCACCAAGACGTTGAGAAGGTTGGAGAAGCTCGGACTCGTCCACCTGACCCGGCGCAAGCGCTATGTGAAGACCGTCCACCTGACGGAGAAAGGCAAGGCATTGGCAGTTGCCTTGGGCGACGGCCGTGGACTCATCGGCGATCACAAACTGCATATCTGAAGCACCAGCCGCACATCGTATTCGTGAGGTGCCCCGGCACCTTGAGATTGCTGATCATTATCGAAAGGCACAACAATGGCAAATCAAGAGAAAGTGACGCATGACTGGTCGGACGAAATACTCAGACTGAACAACCTCCTCGATGAGCTCATCGATCATATGGAGACGTTCGATGACGAAGCCGACGGCAACGGAGCAGCTGGCCACGCCTTCAGGGTTGTCATTGATTCGGTTCGAAGGATCAAGCGTTCGGCCCAGAAGGTCCAGGAGAACCTGGTAACCGGCATCGGACGGAAGCTGGTTGCCCACCAGCAGTTGACTGAAGAAGAATTCCACCTGATGTGTGCCAGGGGATGCAACTACTGGTCGGCCAAAGATGCCGGCATCGCATCCGTTACGGATTACGAGTTGTACCAGAACTGTTGCATCGAGAACGAGTCTGGGCGCTTCTACCTCATTCCGGGCGAAATGCCCCCTGAAGAGGAGGACGGCGATGGAGCAAGTCGCAGAACTGTCCGGATTCGCCTGGGCGTGTCGCCCGAGGAGGTTCGTCTGAGCGACCTGACCGTCCTGCAGCGGATCTTCTTCGAGACTCGCGCTCCGCACATCTACGAACGGTTCATGGGTGACCGATCGTAATCGGCTTCTGGACCTGATTCGCAATGACATGTGAGCCACGACAGCCCGATTTTACACGTTTGCTGGACGGGATTTCGGAAGAGGAAGTGCGCGCAGGCATGCCTCTGTTGAGAGAAATCGTTCGATCTATGGAGGAGCATGCCGCCACTTTGGACGCCGCCTCGGCTTCGGGTTCCGGGGATGGTCGCCCATCAGCGAGTCACACTCACGACCCGGGCGGTCCAACTCACGGCATTCAGGGCAACCCCAGCTTGAGTGTGGAGCCATCGGCGCAGAAGACCGCACGGGTCCATTTCGATTTCGCCAAGAAGACGATTCGCGATGACCGTGACGAAGAGCGTTTTCGCAATAATCAAGTCTGGAAGCTGATCGAGTCGGGAGTCAGGCAAGGATGCGTCAGTTTACTCGATGGCTTCTTGCGTTTTGACGAATGGCGATCGCAGTCCGACACGTTCGAGCCGAAACGCCCCTTTCAGGTCGTCCGAAGCAAGGCGAACGCGGAGCTCAAAAAGTACGGCCTCGGCCTTGAGCGTGATAAGAGGGAAACGATGTCTTATGCGCTGACCGGCTGGGATGATGCCCGTCACAGTTCCAATGTCGGTCAAGCAACAATCAAGCTTCAAGAGACTCTCACAGCCGTAAGGAACCGAAGGATCCGCTGGGACACTGCTCTGGACAGGGCTATACAGATCTTCGAACTGGACCCCGAATCCCTTCCCGCCGCCTTCCTCATCATAGCATGCTTGCAGAGGTTGCCGAACGCAACAGCGACCACAAGGGTTATGAAGAGAATCAACCAGCTTCTACGCCGGCAGGAGTATGTTTATGCCGGTGCCATCGCGGCAATTGAGCGATGCGAAGCCCTGGTTGAGGCCGATATTGGCAGACGGCTGGCGAGATACCGCGTTATCCTTGAGAGAATTCGACGACGACGACGCATCATGAGGACGGTTTCGCAGTTCCACGCCGCCTGCGGCGACGAAGATGCCCGCACGGATCAGATCATAAATCACATACAAGCGATCCAGCAAAACACCGGCCAAGGCGATCCTGCTGCTCAATGTGAGCATTTGGAGAAGCTGCTCGATACCAGTCCGATGCGGACAGTCAAAAGCGAGGTAATCGCACGCGTTACGAGGGCTTGTCCCAGAGGATGGGCCGACTTAGATGTGCTGGATGCAGAGTTTGATACCTGCTTTACAGAGTTGATCATGAACAAGGTTGACTGTGCCAAGCTTCGGCATCCTGACTCCCTCGCCTCATACGTAAAGAAATCAATCCCCGCCATGTTGCTCGACCGCGCAAATGATGACGTCTACGGGCTATCGTACAGCAAGTTCGCGTACGTGCGGAAAATGCAGAAGGCAGAGCACAACCTACGACAACAGTTCGGCCATGCGCCATCCGACGAAGAAGTCGCGCGGACATTGCAGATCTCGGTGACACGATTGTACCGCATCAAAGAGTGGAAACGATGCATGAGCCAATGCCGGTCTGATGACCGACGCGACGACAATCCAGAGAACGACGAATCATTCCAACCATACTGAGCAGAAACAGGTTCAGAAACTTTCTGCCCATTTACTTGATGGATAGACCGACGGACCGGTGCGGTCTGAAGATCAATTGACAATGTACGGCTTAGCGCAATGCATAACGTCACGCGAAGCAAAGATGAAGACATCAATCACAGCCTGAAGAACCATCAGGCCGGCGTCAACGACTGGGAGTGTCGAGCCTTGGTGGCCAACCTTCATGTTTGGGCGGAGAGATTCATTCGTGAGTTTAAACTCGAAATTGGAACCCCGGCACTGACGATCGAGAAGCTGCGATGCAATGTCTACGGCCACTTCCGATGTGGCCGGAATGGACTCGGCCTGTGGAACGAGATCGCCATCAACCAGACGTATGTAGAATTGGATCGATACTGGCAGGTCTTGGGAACGCTTCTTCATAAATTGATTCACTGCGAACAGCAATCGCTCGGAATCGATGGCCAATCAACGAAGACCCGACACTACCATAATAAGGCCTTCATTCAAAAAGCTCGGTCACTTGGCCTGATCGTCAATCGAAAGGGGCACCAGGAATGTGCTCCAGCTCCAACGCCTTTTTCAGAGTTGCTCAGTAAGTACGGCATAGAAATACCGATGGGCAACGGCGGCATGTTGGCAAACAGTGTGCCTGGTCCATTGCCCGCAGGCACCTCCAAACTGAAGTTGTGGGTCTGTTCGTGCACGCCACGGCCTGTCCGGGTGAGAGTCGCCATCCAAGATTTCCAGGCACGATGTCTCAAGTGTGGGGAGATCTTTGTAAGAGAGTCATAGAAATTACGATGGATCTTGTCTGTATACCGGGCGGTGACGATGACGGAGGCCATTGAAGTGCATTGTCTTCATAGGAAGACACTGGTTTCAGGGAGATGACAGTGAATTCGTCGACGTTCAACACAAATTGGTCAAAGAGAGTGGATCGGTTTCTCGCCCTTGCATGCGAGGCCGAGGCCGCTGGCGACTATCCGAAAGCTGGGCATGCATTCGTAATAGCGTTGCTTTGTGAAGGGCGACTGCGCCCGGATGTCCGCGGCTGTTGGGAGTATGTCTACAGTGCGATGCCGGTCTATTAAACCAATGCATCTCACCGATGCCAAAGCTCCGGTTGGCACGTGAGTTTGATTGTAGGCAGCCGTGAGCCGTCGAAGTGGCGACCTGCAATGACAGATGGAGCGGCGGACGGGAGCCTATAAATCGCGACTCCGGAGCCAAACGTAAGAATGGATGAGACAAAGAAAGGGCATTTTTCATGTGTCAGGGCTCGGCGTGGGATACTGGTTTGAAGTCAGAGCCTGGCCTGCTCGGTCAAATGGTGACAAACACGTTGACAAGTAAGTGCCATAAATGTGCTGCCGGCCGGCTGCCTGGGTGCAATCCCCTGCATGGGACAGAACGCCAACTCAGACCATATCCGGCCATATTCGACACACGAAAAACCACGTGGCGCCGTGGTCCTGCTATGGCGTGAGCTGGATAATTGAATCTGTAATGATTGAATCCAGATCATTCTACAAAGGAGAGCCGTACCATGCAACAGCTCGAAATTCTCAAAAGGGTAAACAGGAATAAGCTCAAGTCGTGGCTTCGGACCGTGCTTCTGCCGACTGTGGTCCAACCGGAGCACTTCGAACACATGGGTTTTGAGCGTTCGTTTGTTCGGCCGTTCTTCCGAAAGCACGGCAGAGTCCTGCTCTTCGACGGAACTGTCGCGCGAAAGGTCCGTGGCGTGAACGAATTCGAGTTCCTTCGTAGCGTAGCGGATGTGCTTGGAGTTCGCCCGTTCGCGGATCGATGGGATCCTCGCGACACCGTAACGACGGTGCGGGTGGCTCACGATTGCCACCGTCTCCTGGAGATGCTCCCGGAGGTCCAGGAACCGGATGTAGTCGCGGAGACAGTCGCTCCGGAGACCGAGGCGCGATCATGAACGGCCAGGCGCCCCAACAGCCGCAGAACTGGCACGAAGCGACGCTTCTCATGTTCCGCTGGGCGTGTCGAATCCAGGTGGCTTGCTTGCTTCTCTTCGCGTGCGGGTGCCTGGGTTTTCTCGGCGTTCTGTTCTTCATCAGGTTGGTCGTCTGGCTCTACGAGTACTGTTTGGCCGTTCCGTGGTAGGCAGTGACATGTTCCCAGCCAATCCCAACCCGTTCCTGCAAACGCCGGGCAAGATCGTCCTGGACATCCAGAAGGGCCAGATGCCCTCCGGGCAAATCGTCGAGATCAGGACCGTGGAGGTGACGGCCTTGGAGAACGGTCGGTGGGTCAAAAAGAGAGTGTTTGAAGTGGACCCGGGCATGGCCGATGGAACCACGCCGGATGAGATTCAACACGTGCGCGAATGTCACGTGTGCCTGGGTCTGTTCTACGCGGGCAACGTCAGGCGATGTCGCGCGTGTGGCCGCGACTTCTGTGGCTTCAGGAATTGCTGCGGTGAAGTCAAGGTCGCCCCCGACGAATGGATCGAAATCTGCGCGCCCTGCGCCCGGGAGAACTCCATGAGCCTGCTGGCGCGAATCGCCAGAGGATTCTGGCAACTACGAAAGTGAGTATGAACCCCCGATATCGAAAACCATTTGACCGCTGGCACGAACCAGCACAGGCACGGCGCGGCCCTGGTGGAAGCGATGGCTGGCGTCCCTGGTCAGCCGAGCAGATCGCGCGCCTCATGCGGGACTACCCGGAGTATCGCCTGCAGAACGACCCCGTTGCGGCGCAGTTCATCCAACTGGCGATGGCTGATCCGGATGACCCTGATACCCAGGAGGAGCTCACAAAGTATATTTGCCTGCAGGAACTCGCCTTCCTCGTCTCGGGCGACGAATTCTGGGGCAACTACCCGGCCCTCGGCAGTCTGACGCATCCGTCAGATTTCCTGCGAGTCGGGCAGATGCCCACCGGCGATGCGATTGGCCTGGTGATCAGCCAGCTGCCCGGCAACCTTGGTGTCTTGGGTCCCACCCGCAGCGGCAAGACTACGCTTTTGGAATACCTGTTCATGGCGAATCCCCATCTCCTGCAGACCGCGTGCATCATCGCGTTCGTCAAGAAGCCGGAACTGCGACACCTCGTAGTTACCCCTCAGATCGGAAATCGCGTGTTGGTTTTCCGTCGAAACGACTTGGCGATCAGTTGGCTTCAGAAGGCATCGGAGCAGGTGCCCGACGGCGCGTGGAACAATGAGGTCGTTCGTCTGACGGCTCAGTGTTACGGGCGGTTCTCGGCGCAGCGCTTACTCGGAGAGATTGTCAGTGACCTGATGGAAAATCATCCCGAAGGTTTCTATCCAACATTGAGGCAGGTGGCCGAGGTGCTCGATGCCTTCAAGCCGCGATGGGGATCGCGCGAGGCTGGGTACAAGGAGTCGATGTCCTACGTCTTGCACGACCTGTTGAATTGCACGGGTTCCATGTGGGACTACAGCTCCAGCAACCTCTTGGAGGTCCTGACCAGCTCTCCCGGGCTGGTCATCATCGAACTCGAAGATCTTCCCCAGGAGCATTTCACCTTCATCGTGACGTATGTGGCCAGATGGATCTATTTCCGGCGCCTGTATGGCGGGAGGGCGATTCGATGAACTGCATCATCCTGGCCGAAGATATCACCATCGCTGTTCAGCAGCAGCGGGACTTCGAGACGCCCGGAGGCGTTAGCCCTCTCGCCGAGTGTATGTTCATGGGCCAAAAATACGGGCTAGGCGTGATCCTGGTCTGTCACGGCCTGTCGGGCTTGGGACCTCTTATCGTCCGCAACACCGAGGCCTGGATCGTGACTCGCGCCCAGGGAGAGGACCCCCGCGTGATCGGCAATGTGCTGGGCGTGACGCCCGAGCACGTGGCGCGGATGCGAATCCTGCGCCCTGGCGAATTCGTGATCTTCAACCCCGTCCTCTGGCCCAAACCGGTATATGCCACGTTCCCACCGCCGGTCATACCGGGGATCTGCGACGACTCCATGCAGCGGGCCCTGGTGGAGAAGTTCCTGGCTCGTGTCACTACCCGCCCGCCCGCATCTCTAGAGGTCTTTCGCCCGCAGGCTGCCGGCAGCACAGCGAGCCAAGGAATGGATGCTTCGCCCCAGCAACCCACGGAGGCGCAAATTCGGGCGCTCGTCATCATCGCCAGTGGCTCGCCACAGACCGCCGGCAAGGTCTACGAGCGGATGGGCCTGAGCCGGACTCAAAGTCGCCGGATCATCAAGGCCCTGGAAGGGGCCGGTGCCCTGTCCGCCCACCGGTTCTCAACCGGCCGGATCGGGGGTCAGATTTGCTTCTTCGAGGTCTGCGAACCCGGATGGGCGATTCTGAGGCCACGGGGCTTGTCAGAGCCGGCGCCATTGACCAAGGGCGGCTTCGAACACGAATTGGCTGCCCAATTGCTCAAGGCGGAGGCATCCCGAAATGATCTCGGCATTCAGTTCGAAGTGGATCTGGGCGGCTTGAGAGTGGATGCAGCGTTGAAGAACCACAAAACCGGCCAGCGGATCTGCTGCCAGATTGGCATATCCAGGCCCGACCATGAGGTCGACAGCATCCAGAGATTCTTCACGCTTCCGGTCGCCAAAGAAGCCAAGTTCGTCCTCATCGCCAGGGATACGGCATTTGCCAAGCAGGTCAAGAAGATCTTCAAGACCCGCCAGGTCGCGGAGGCCGTCGTCAGGCGAGTGCATATGCGATTGATTGCGGATCTCGTCAAGGAATGAATTCAGGAGTCCATGTATGACACTTCCCAAAGACAACGCTCGCAGTGGGATTGAACGAAGATTTAAAAGAACCCGCGGCCACGCTCCGGGCAACCGGCACCGTCTGACATGCCTGCATACGTTCTTTGCCGCGCTCGTGCTGTTCTTGCAGTTCGTGTACGGTCAGCTGGATAAGCTGGGTCGAAGAGTACATCAACTGGAGAACCGCCTTGACCGTCTCGGCGCAACTGTCGAGCGACAACGCCGCCAATGCGACGAACATTTCATCCTATTGGCGGCCTGTCAGCAAGATACGGCCAAGGCCCTGAACCGTGAGATCGAGCAGCACGCACTTCATCCTGCCATCAAGGCTGTTGGCGCCCTGGCCGAGGAGTTGTCCCGCCTGGAGGTTTGTGCCATCCGGCTTCTCGGAGACGGTACCGACGGTGGACAGGCAGGCGAACTCCGGAACGAGATCGAGATTTCCTGCGGTGTCGCCCGCGAGAAACTCGCCGCCCTCGATGTGCAAATGATCACACCGGCCGAGGGAGCGGAACTCGATGCCAAGCACTATGAGGTATGCGGCTCGATCCAGACGGCAGACCAGGACCGGCATGGCCGGATCGGCAAGCTCGTGACACCTGGCATCACCTACCGGGGCAAGGTGCTGCGGCAGGCACGGGTACTCGTGTTTCGATTTGAAGCTTCAAGGAATCAACAGTGACGATAGAGGTGACACATGAGTGACAAGATCATAGGGATCGATTTGGGGACGTATTTCAGTGAGGCCTTTCACATCACCCGTGCCGGGGTCGTGGAAGGTATCCCGAACCTGGACGGTGATATCAAGACGCCGAGCATCGTTTCGTGGGCCGGCAAGACACCGGTGGTCGGCAAGGCGGCGACGCCTGACCTCGTGCTCGCGCCCGAGTTCGTCCAGCAGTGTGGCAAGCGATCGATGGGCAAGAGGACCGAGCAGGGCGCGCCAATCCCAATTGGCATGGACCCATCGGGCGGTGAGAAAACTCCCGTGGATTTCTCGGCAACCATTCTGGCCCGTCTCAAGCAGTGGGTCGAAACGTATCTCGGTTGTGAGATTCGATGTGCTGTCATCACGATTCCGGCCTACTTCGACAGCGCGGCCAGAGACGATACGGTGACGGCGGCCAAGATCGCCGGGTTCGACGAGGTCCGACTCATCAACGAGCCCGAGGCGGCCGCCCTTTACTATGGCTTGGAAAAGGAGACAGACCAGATCATCGGGGTCGTGGATACCGGGGGCGGCACTACTGATGTGACTGCCGTCGAGACTGTCGGCGGCAACATTCGAACCATCCTGATCCATGGCGACCCTGAGCTCGGGGGCGTGAATTATGATGAAGTAATCCTCGACCTGCTGAGAAAGAAGGCCAGGGCCGAGGGCATTGAGATTTCCCCGGAGAAGGATCTCGCAACGTTCTATCAGAATCTCAGCCGGGCGCGCGAGGCAAAAGAGATGCTGTCGAGACGGGAGGAAGTAACCATCGTCGCCGAGGCCGACGGCAAACGGGTTCCGGTCAAACTCACCCGCAAAGCCATGCGCCAGGCAGCCAAAACGCTGGACGACCGCTTTGTCGCCTGTTGCAGGCACCTGCACGACGGGCTGAAGGCCCAGGGCAAAGCCCTCGAACAGGTCATTCTGGTCGGCGGCAACAGCCGGCAACCGCAGATTGCAGAACTGGTTAAGGGCGTCTTCGGCCTGGAACCGGCCAGGGACACCGACCCTGATCTCGTCGTGGCCAAGGGCGCGGCCATCTATGCCGAGATCTGCTTCGGCAGGAAGGATACGGAGATCGTCCTCGGAAGCCGCCGTTATCTTGCCCAGGCGATCAAGGTCCAGACAGTAGCGGCTCACCCGTTGTGCGTGGCCGCTCGTCGGCATAAAGACGATCCGCAGGAGTATAACTGCGTGATTGTACCAGCGGGCACATCGCTGCCGCACGAGTTCGAAGAACGCTTCTCACCGGCCAATCCTGCCCAGCAGGAGGTGACCGTCAAGATCGTTCAGGGCAAGCCGGAGGCCCCGAGCACCGATGCGGCGGTTCTTCGTGAGATCCGGGTACCGATCCAGCCTTCGAATAAGGATGAGAATCGGATCCGGGTCAACGGTCGTTACACCGCCGAGGGCCTGCTCGAATTGACGGCCATGGATGACCTCCTGGGAAAGGCGGTCTCCGACGCGTTTGTCCATAAGCCCGGCCTGACCGAAGCCGAGATCGACGAGAAACGTCGTGACCTGGCCGAGGGGACTCAATCATGAGCGCCAGGCGACGCAGACTTACACGTTGGCTATCCCAGATGGGGCCTCTGAGCAGCCGGCAGCCGACCGAATTGATGCAGCAGGCAAGCCCCGACTACCATTTGTCGGGTCTTTGCGACGAGGCATTGCTGCCCCATGATACGGTATGCGTCCACGACGTCTCCCGAAGCATGTCCTGGAAAGACTGCGCGCCGTCCCGCCTGGAAGCCAGCAAAACGGCGACAGGAGCCTACGTCCGCCGCCGGGCGATTCTCTCACCCAGTGACCGGATTGCGATCGTCACGTTCAACAACCGTGCCCGCGTGGTCTTACCCCTGACCGAGATCACCCAACAGGGCAAGATCGGGCTCGCATTGTCGCTCCTGAGGGCGACAGGGGGCACGGACATCGCCGAAGGGCTCGGGGCCGCCAACGCAGTGTTTGCCCAGGATGTCGCCTTGTATCCCACGGCAGCCAGACGCCGGCGGATTCTTCTGCTCACCGACGGTCATGGCGGCCGGCCGTTGCGATGGGCGACGCACCTCAAGAACGCCGGGGTGCTTCTCTCGGTGATCGGCGTGGGCGGGGAGACCCGTTTCGTGGACGAACGACTGCTCCGCCAGGTTGCGAGCGTGGATGTCACCGGCGTCGTTCATTACTGGTTCTTCCGTGATACCGACAGCCTGGTAGCACATTACGAGAACCTCGCCTCTGGTCTTGTGTTCAAGGGCCACAACCGATGAATGCGACACAGGCATACCGAATCCTGAAAGTACGGCCCGGCGTCAGTTTGGGCGAGATCGAGCAGGCATACGTGAACGCCTTGCGCACCCTGCAACTGCAACTGGTGCCGGGCCAGCCGATGCCGGTCCGTCACCAGGCACAAGACCAGATTGCCGAGCTGAAATCCGCCTGCGAGTTCCTGAAGAACATGACCAAACCCTCCATCTCACCAACGATTGGTGGTGCACAGGCGGCGATGCCGGCCCCGCCGGCGGGCATACCCCGGCTCCAACCCATGCCCATGCCACAGATTCCGCCGGCCGCGATCCCGCAGAGCCCGCCCGGACCGGGGCTACCGCTCCAACCAGCAGTGCCCAGCCCCCCTCCTTCGGCATGGGCCCCGGTGGCTCCGTCGTACCCGTGGATCATTCCAGCGAGCTTGGTTCTGGCGGTGTCCGTCACACTTATCGTGGTCTGGCTCTGTCTCTGGTCTTCGGTCTCCCCGCGTGAACGAAACACTGCGAGGCTTCGCGTCCTATCGGTGCCATGGTCCTACGTTCAGGTCGACGGCAAATCTCTGGGGCCCAGCGGCCAGACCGACCCGTTCGTAGTGAGGCCGGGAGACCACGAAGTCATCTTGCGCCAGGGGAACCGGGTCCTTTCGCGGACCGTCCACCTGCCGGCGAATTCCGAAACCGTCATTAAAGTTCAGCTCGAGAAAGGGCAAATCCATGTGGCGAATAAGCGAATTTGATGTCCGTTGCAGCGTGAACCAGAAGACAAGGAATCCCCGGATTCGGAGATGGCTCCGACTCCTCTACGGGCTGGCGATTCTCAGCACTCTGCCCCTGGCCGCAGGCTGTTCACCGGAATTGCTTGTCGGCGGAGCTATTGTCGGATCTGTGCTGTACGCCCATGTGAACAAGGACAACCTCCCGAGCCGGCGCGAATCCGTGCTTCATGAACCTCGCACCTATTACGCGAGCGGCGGACGCGCAGCGCGCACGTACACGGCCAGTCGCCCTCCGAGGCCCGGGGCTGAGTCGCCCTGGCAAGACGAGAAGGCCACGGTCTCGCCCATCGTCAAAGGCGCCAGAGCCTACAGGGAGCTGCGCTGGGAGGAGGCGGCGCGAATCCTCGCGGGGGCCATTGATTCCGGCCAGTGCACGGGATCGGAACTGGGGCAGGCGCATACACTGCTTGGGGCCATTGCATACCAGCAAGGTGACTCGGCGACAGCGAAAAGGCATTTTGCCGAAGCCCACCGGCGCGACCGGCAACTGCGGCCGTCGCCCGATCTCTTCCCGCCCCAGCTAATCGACTTCTACAAAGGCGCGAGTGGGCCTTGAGAATGGCCGAAACTCCGCGGCCGGGGTAGCCATGAGAACACGTGTCAGATCGGATCCAACCGACTGGTGACGTGCCGGTTGGATGTGAAAGAAGAAGAATGATGTACGAATCGGAAGGACGTGAAAATGTACGAAAAGAAGATCAGCCAAAGGGCGCCGGGATGGATTGGCCTCATCCTCGATGAAAGCCTCAGTATGTCCGACAACCTGCCGGGCACATCGGACCCAAAATTCATGTGGGTGGAACGCTATTTTGGAAATATCCTGCATGAACTGCTCGCCCGCAGCACCGAGACAAGCGGTCCTGATGCGATCATAAAGCCGCGATATTACCTGACCGTGATTCGCTACGGCAGCCACCCTGAGCTCTGGGGCTCCCCGGAGATGGATATCGAAACGGCCGTCCGCCGGTTTGCCGACGGCGGCAACTCGCTGGGTCTGGGCGGCCGGATGAGCGGCACGGACACCGAGGCGGCTTTTGCAGAGATGCTCGACCATCTCAAGAACTCGCTGGCCGGCGAACGATTCAAGGACTCCTTCCCGCCCATGCTGTTCCATCTTTCGGACGGCGAGAGTGCCACGAACGCCACGGCGCTCGCCCAGAAGGCGATGGGCCAGTCCACAGCTGATGGCCACACGCTGGTGGTCAACGCCTACATCGGAGCACAGACCAGCCTGGCGTACAGCGGCCCGGAGGACTTCCCCGGCTATCTCGACGTGTCCGAGGTCGGATCCAAACGAGACAACGTTCGGCTGTTTCACATGAGCAGTGAGATCCCGCCTTCGATCGAGGCCAACCTCAAAGACGATGGGATCTTCCCCGAACTTCGGTCCGGCTCTCGAGCCTTCTTCGATGTGCGAACCAAGGATATGCTCAAGCACGTCATCCAGGTCATCGGGAGTTTGGGCTCACGGATGAAGAGGTAAGCGATATGAAACGTTACGTACCTCCGCCGAGAGTAGTCTACACCGGCGTCGTTGTCGTCTCGCCCATGGTTTTCGGCGAGGAGTGCAAAGACCAGGACCGGGCCCGCTTCTTCGGGCCCGGTCAGATCGCGTGCGTCTGCGATGGTGTCACGTCATCGCCACATTCCGCGAAGGCCGCCGAGCTGGTCACGTCCATGGTGCCCGTTCTCTTTCGGGGCAATAGGCGCGAGCGGTTGGCGATGATGTGCGACTTGCTCACGGCAGAGCGAAAGCAGTTGCAGGCGACACCGCCCTCCGCGCCGGGGGACATGCCGCCGTGGATGCAGACGATGCTGCGGAAAGTCCTCCAGGACAAGCAGGCGACCAGCTTCCAGACTACGATGGTCGCCGCGCAGGTCCGGGCAAACGAAGAGGAAGTCATAATCGACCTACTGAGGTGCGGGGACTCGGCCCTCTTTGCGTTCTCCGGGGACGGGGATCTCTTGAGTTCTTCACTGGCACGGCCCTCGCCGCTGGCGGACAAGGAGTCTGATCCACTGGCAGCGAAGGAGTTCAGGTTCGGACCCGGTGACCAGATCCTGGTCCGAGTCGAAGGGGACCTTGGCGAGCACGCAAGGCCGGCAGTGAAATCGGGCCGCCCGAGTCAACACGTCCGCAAGTGGATCGTTTGCACGCCAGTCCGGACCTGTTCCGCGACGAAAGCGACTACGCCCAGACCTCGGGAACTCGTTATCAGGCCCGACGATCAATTGCTGGTGCCAAGATGCCTCTACGGCCGGCAGTTGGAGAGCCGGGGCCGACAGTATCGATGCCTGGATTACTCCAGCACGATACGGATCATGCCGACATCGCCGGCGTGCGTCATGCCCGATGGCATTGACCATGGGGGTTCTGCGACGGCGGTGTTGCCCGACCACTTCTATGGTGGCCGCTTCGACTCCCTGAAAGACCGATTCCCGCCGGGGACCCACTTCGTTCTTTGCAGTGACGGGTTCTACAGTGCGTTTGCGACGGCCTCGGAAATGTGGGCATGGCTGCAGCAGAACGAGGGCGTGCTGGGGAATGGCCGGCAGCAAGAGCCCGAGCTCAGAGGGCTTCACCGCAGGCTCCACGAGAGATACGGCGACGATGATATGTCACTCGTCTGGATGTATCCCGTATCGCCGTCGGCTCCCATCGCCAGTCGCGTGAACAACGAGCGAAAGGAATAGACGATGCCGTACGATGCAGTAGACAAATGGCTGGCGAGCGGGCGCAGCGCCAAGATCGGTTCGCAACGCCTGCGGCCCATCGAGCATGCCTTCGCCAAGGGCAAGCCCCTTTCCTCGCAGAAGGGCCAGGCGGAAGCTTTCTTCCTGACCGATGACGACGGCAGCGAGTGGATTCTCAAGAAGTTCCGCCGGGCATGTGCATTGGATCCCTCCTACTTGATGGAGGTCAGCTCGGTCCTGCCACGAGAGAAGGGCTTCATTTGTGGGACAGATCGGCTGGTCCTGGCGGCGAGCGATTTGCACAAAGCGAGGCATTGCCACTACAGCAGGGACCTGGATCGCTGGTTGGAAGGGACCGTCCTGATGCCCCGGATCCACGGCGTTGACTGGGCGTGCCTGGCAGACCGGATCCGCGCAGGAGAGGTCGTTCTGGAACCGGAGAAACGATTGGATCTCTGCCGGAACCTGACGCGGCTCGTCGAGCTCCTGGAATTCCGTCGTTGTTCCCACAGGGATCTGTCGTGCGGGAATGTCTTCATCGACGCCGGGACGTACGAGGTCTCGCTGATCGATTTCGACAGCCTGTTCCATCCGAGTCTCACTATGCCGAACGCGACCACGTGCGGCACGGAAGGCTACACGGCCCCTTACGCGTGGGTCAATGACGATCTCGATCCGTGCCGCAGCTGGTGCGAAGGGGCTGATCGCTACGCCTTGACGCTGTTGAATGTTGAAATGCTCCTGCTCAATGGGACGATGGCCGCGACGGGCGAGGGAGGCATCTTCGATCAGGAGGAACTCAAGAACCGCTCGGGCCGGAAGATCGACGCGATCGTTACCGAATTGATGTGTCAGTATCCGGGAGCAGAAGGGCTGCTCCTGCAGGCGGTCCGCAGCCAGAATGCAGCCGACTGCCCCTGCCCGCGATCGTGGAGTAGCCTTCTTGGGCGCTTGTCGACTGGGTCAAGCTGGATTCCGGCGCTGGACGAGGTGCCGGATATGACTGATCAGATCGCAGATTTCCTGGCTCGATCCAGACCAACATCGCCGAGGTGGTCGGTGCCCGGTCTCTCGGGGCTGCCGGTTGCGGTTCCCGGGCCGCCCGCTCGGCGGGTCTCCGAGGCCTGCAACGTGGAGCTTCCAGCCGACGCGTGGAGCGTCGAGGCAGGTTCGAGTGTTCTTCCGTGAGATAGGGGGCTTTCGCTTGTATGACGAACATGGCACGAAAAAATGACGTTCAGGGCCCAGTCGTGAGTCTCGACATCGATGGCGAAATACGCATGCAGCTGGCTCTGCTCGGGCACGATGGGCTTGGCGTGGCTGAACTGCGGGTCTTCGAGAGGCACGCCCGGGTGGCTTACGCCGATAGTGCCGAGGCTGTAGTCCGGCTCTGCCGGCAGATGGACGGGAAAGTCTCGGTATACATCGGCGTCCAAGCACGTCCGGCCCGTTTATTCGATCTGGCCCCCAACCGCTGGGTTCTGGCCCACGGTGGCCCGGAAGGCAACTGTGCTCACGACGAGGATCTCGAGTGGATTTCGGTTTTCTTCTTCGATATCGATGTCGTATCGGCGCTGCGTCAGAAAGGCCATCCGGCATCGACGGAAGAACTCCAAGAGACCCTTCGTGCTGCAAGGCTGTTGGCTCGCCAGGAAGGATTGGCGTTGAGTTCCGGGATTGGCTGTAGCGGCAACGGTCATTATGTACTCGCTCCGATTGTCCCTGTCCCGGTGGATCGTGAAGAAATCGCCCG
>Ga0272441_10008240_pt1 | contig 16572 bp, 18 predicted proteins | sample SSMProp6N_FD_193582 | JGI IMG/M metagenome (GOLD analysis project Ga0272441, IMG submission 193582) | Marine sediment archaeal communities from Little Sippewissett salt marsh, Falmouth, MA, United States - SSM-Prop-6N | ecosystem: Environmental > Aquatic > Marine > Wetlands > Sediment ...
CATACCCGTTTTCGTCCTCTCCTCAATCAATCATGCAACGCAACTAAAATTTTCCCCGAAAACAGACGGAGAATATTTTGCGGCCGATGACTTCATGGAAAAACCGGTAAACCAGGAAGAATTGATTGAACGAATCGAAAAGCTGCTGGCGTAACAGATGATTTTAAAAAAATTCTCTGAAAGGTGGCAGAATTGTTAAATGGAAAATGAGATGAAAAAAAGAATGGAGACTGTTAATGAAATTCAAACTTACTTTATGTATCGGCGTTGTGTTAATTTCTTCATGTCAATTCAGCAATAATCATTCAAACAAAAAGGAGCTTGTTCTTACCCTTGGCGCTTATACCGTACCCAAAGAGGTATATCATAAAGAGCTGATACCGGCTTTTCAGGAATACTGGCTTAAGGAAAAGGGTCAGCATGTAAAATTCGAGGAATCCTATATGGCTTCAGGCGCCCAATCAAGAGCTATTTCCGCCGGATTTGAAGCCGATATAGCGGCCCTGTCTCTGGAAAAAGATATCGATTGTCTGGTTGAAAAGGGTTTGATCGTGCACGATTGGAAAAAAAGTAAGTATAATGGTTTTGTAACCCGTTCTGTGGTCGTGATCGTATTCAGGGAAGGGAATCCAAAGCGTATTAAAGACTGGATTGATCTGACCGATAAAAATGTCAGTGTCGTCTATCCGAGTCCGAAAACGTCAGGCGGAGCCATGTGGGATATTTGCGCCATTTATGGAGCGGGGCTGATGGAAAGTGAAAGAAAAACCGGTAAAAAAGACTATGATTATGCCAGAGATTTGTTAAAATCAATTCAAAAAAATGTAAAGGTGATGGATAAATCCGGCCGGGCTTCAGTGACGACGTTTGAAAATGGTATAGGTGATGCCCTTATTACCTACGAAAATGAAGCCATTCTCAGACAAAAAAGCGGCCGACGAATGAACTACATAATCCCCAGATCAACGATTCTTATTGAAAATCCAATAGCTGTTATTGATAAAAATGTGGATAAACACAAAAATCGTGAAGTCGCGAATGCTTTTGTAGCGTTTGCGTTATCATTTGAATCGCAGAAAACATTTGCGCGCTATGGATTCAGACCTGTAGATGATCAATGTGCAAAGGAATTCATCATGCAGTATCCAGTGCCTGAAAACCTTTTTGGTATCGGTTATCTGGGAGGATGGGATACAGTTTATAAAACTGTATTCGGTATGGACGGCATTTGGAATGAAATTATATCAGAACTCGCGAATGAAAAATAATAAAATGAACAGAACAGCGCAAAAAAAAGATGGATATGTCCTTCAGGGTATTTCATTGTTCTATACAGGATTCCTGATTATTCTTCCGGTTTTGGCCATTACCGTAAAGGCATTTCAAGGGGGAGGCTGCAACTTATGGGAAAACATTACATTGCCCCAGGCGTCTCATGCATTGATTCTGACATTCGCCGTTGCAGCGATTATGGTGATAATCAATGTCATTACAGGTACCGCCACCGCCTGGGTTCTTGTGCGATATCGCTTCCCCCTTAAAAATCTGATGAATTCGATGATCGATTTGCCGTTTGCCATTCCAACAGTCGTAACAGGTGTCATGCTGGTTGTTTTATACGGTCCGAAAGGATTGATCGGCGGATTTCTGGAACACAATGGTATGCAAATCATATTTGAAAAACCGGCCATTCTGCTTGCTTTGCTCTATGTGACATTTCCATTTGTTGTGCGTTCTGTGCAACCTGTTCTTCTGGAGATGGAAAGAGATATGGAAGAAGCAGCAAAAACCCTTGGTGCAACACCATCAAAAATATTTTTTAAAATAGTCATGCCGACACTCACTCCCGCGATTATAACCGGCGCTGCTTTATCGTTTTCCAGGGCAATGGGAGAATTCGGATCAATTGCCATTGTTGCCGGAAATATTCCATTTAAAACCCAGGTTGCCTCAGTATATATCTATGGAGAACTGGAGAGCAATAATCAGCAGGGCGCATTGGGAGTGTCCGTTTTTCTTCTTTTGTGTTCCCTGTTTATCCTGATATTATTGAATATCATCAAGAATAAGAAACGGACAAATGAAAATTAAGTCAGAAAGCAAATTAAACTGGTTTTATTCAGCAGGACTAACGAAGAAAATACTGATCGCGGTGGTTTTAATCTGGTTTTGTCTTCTCATTGTGCTGCCGTTCTTTGGAATTGTAAAAGCATGCTTCGAAAATGGGGCTGATAAATTTTTTTCAGCCCTGATGGTACCTGAAGCCCGGCATGCTTTCATTTTGACAATGATAATCTCAATCATCGCGATTGCATTCAATACAGTATTCGGTGTGATTTTAGCCATTGTGCTTGTCCGATATCGTTTCCGGGGGACATCTTTTTTTGAAGGTCTTGTTGATTTGCCGTTTGCCGTTTCTCCCGTTGTAGCAGGTTTTATGCTGATCATTCTTTTTGGTAAAGATGGCTGGATCGGACAGTTTTTCGAAATGCATCAAATCAAAATTATTTATGCGTTTCCGGGAATGGTCCTGGCAACCCTGTTTGTGACGCTGCCTTTTGTAGCCAGAGAAATTATTCCTGTATTAAAGGAATTCGGTATTCAGCAAGAGGAGGCGGCTTATATATTGGGCGCATCAAGATGGCAAACATTCTGGAAAGTGACTTTGCCTTCCATCAAATGGGGGCTGGTTTACGGTATGACCCTGACAATGGCACGGTCAATCGGAGAATTCGGAGCTGTGCTGGTTGTCAGTGGAAATATTATTTATAAAACACAAACTTCAACGCTTCATATTCATCAATCGTTCACTGATTTCAATTATGCAGGCGCATTGTCGGGTGCTATAGCGCTGGCAATGATCTCATTTTTGATTCTAACCGGCATGCAATTCATCAACGAAAGGAGATAGTTGATTCATGGGGATTGAAGTGATGGATATTAGTAAAACATTTGATCAATTTATTGCTGTAGATCATGTCAGCTTTAAAGTAAATGAAGGTGAGATGGTGGCTCTGTTGGGACCGAGCGGATGTGGAAAGAGTACGATTCTGCGTATGATTGCAGGTCTTGAAGTACCTGACAAAGGTTCTATTTATTTAAATGGTGTTGATGTGACAAGTATGGTTACACAAAAACGAAAGGTAGGGTTTGTATTTCAACATTACGCGTTATTCAAGCACATGACGGTAATAAATAATATTCGTTTTGGTATGGAAATTCAAAAAAAACCCAAACCGGAAATTCAGGAAAAAGTGACAGAACTGATCCATTTGGTCAAGCTGCGGGGCTATGAAAATCATTATCCGGATCAGCTTTCCGGTGGACAAAGACAGCGCGTCGCATTGGCCAGAGCGCTGGCTGCCGAACCCAAGGTGCTTCTCCTGGATGAGCCATTTGGGGCGCTGGATGCAAAAGTCCGGAAAAATCTTGCGCTATGGCTAAAAGAATTTCATGAGAAACTGAACATTACCAGTATTTTTGTGACCCATGACCAGAATGAAGCATTTGAAATATCCGATACCATTGTTGTGATCAATCGTGGCAGGGTTGAACAGATCGGAACAGCCAGGGATGTATATGAAAATCCTGAAAGCAAATTCGTGGCCAGTTTTATTGGCAAGGTTAATGTGATCGATGCGGTGGTTCATGAAAATCATATACAGATAAAAGGAACACAATACACCATCCAAAATATGAATAATGAATATTTACAGGACGGTGATATTATCCTTCTCGTCAGACCTGAGGCAATCAGAATATGCGAAGAAGCGGATAAGTCTCATTTTATTCCCTCAATTATTCATGAAATTCATTACAGAGGCAGCCATTATGAGTTGGACTGTTCCATTGGAGAACAGACGATAAGGGTTATAGAGGAAAAAGACCGGATGCGGCTGAGTAGCTGGCATGAAAATCAAAATGTGTTTCTGAAGATCCATTCATACAAGATTTTCCAGGCGGATCAGGGACATGAAAAAATCAAAATTAAACTGAAAGCGTTGGGTTACATTGAATAAACAAAAAACAATTATGACAGGTGTTCTGGCTGTATTTTTACTAAACGGCATAGCCGGAACATCGCTTTATGCATTTAAAAATGGTGACATACAGTACTGGCCAAGAGTAGGTATGCAGGGTAAACTCAATAACCGATTTGCCGTGAACCTTGAGCAGGAATTCCGAATCGGGGGACAGATTGGCGATTTTTATTTTAGCCAAACTGATTTTGGAATACGAATGAAACTGACTTCTTGGCTGGATTGTTCGGTTCATTTTCGCAGTGTATTCAGTGAAAGTAGCGATAAGTGGATTATGGAGGAAAGACCGCATTTTAATTTTATTTTTACCTGGAAAACAGGAAAAATAAAATGGGGGCATCGGAGCCGTTTTGAATACAGAAAGATTGCCGATCGAGACCCTTTCTGGCGTTATAGAAGTCAGATATCAGTTTTTCTTCCCATGAAAAATAAATGCATCCATATTGAGCCATATATAACCGATGAAATAAATATCGATGAAGTGAACAGAGAAATAAACCGGAACCGGATGTATGCGGGTATAAAAATAAAGGGTCAGGAAAACATGTCCTATGCTTTGTATTATCTTTATGAAAAAAACAAAAGAGATAACGATTGGACCGGTATTCATGTAATCGGGTCAAAGGTTATATTTACATTTTAACTGGATTATGTGGAAGATAATGTCCGAAATACAAACCCGGACCAAAGAAACATCCGGTGAAAATAAAATATTGATTATCGATGATGAGAAAATCATAAGAGAATCCTGTCAGGAGATATTTGATTTGAACGGATATCAGATATTAACGGCAGAGGACGGGCATACGGGATTGGATCTGTTTCAGAAAGAACGGCCTGATTTAATTTTACTTGATTTGAAAATGCCGGACTGCAACGGGATGGAACTGATTGAGGATATAAACGCAAATGATCCGAATTGTATGGTCATTATTATTACAGGGTACGGTACGATTGAATCGGCTGTGGAGGCCATGCGATATGGGGCTTATGATTATATTTCAAAACCATTTACACCTGATGAACTTCGTTTTGTCGTAAGACGGGGACTTGAAAAAAGAAAATTGGTGTTGGAAGCTGATAAATTAAAGGTTGAGAAACAGACCCTCCGTGAAAATTTTGTCAGTCTTGTCAGTCACGAGCTCCGTTCTCCACTATCAGCAATACTTCAAAATCTTATGGTTATCAATGAGGGGTTGAGCGCAGAAATATCACCTCAGGTCAGAAATATACTGGACAAAATAGACCACCGTATGCGAGGGCTGATCAAGCTGGTTTCAGACTGGCTCGATGCGTCCAGAATGGAAGAAGGTGAAATAATACGAAGCATGAATCCGATTGATATTCAAAGCATATTATTGGATGTTATTGATTTGCTCAAACCGCTTGCTCGTGAAAATCACGTCGAGCTGAAGTGCGATATTCCGGAAAGTTATCCCATGATCATCGGAAATGCTGAAACACTGCATATGTGTTTTACAAATCTGATTCACAATGGTATTAAGTTTAACCGACCTGATGGTTTTGTTCAAATTACATTGAAGGATGAAAATCGCCTGAATACAGTGACCATTCAGGATACAGGAATCGGTATTCCTGAAGATAAATTAACCATGATTTTTGAGGCGTTTTTCCGATGTTCCGGAGAAAGGCGTATCAATGGAAGCGGTCTGGGTCTTTCAATTGCAAAGAAAGTGATTGACGCCCATTCCGGCAATATTACAGTTCAGTCAAAATGTGGAGAGGGTACAATTTTTACTGTACAATTGCCTTGAAAATCCCCGGTTGAATGAGATGCTTAGAATAGGAAAGGAAAAACACAATGAAGACTAAAATTCAGTTGGTTGAAGATGATACAGATTTTTCATCAGCGGTTACAATGATTCTTGAAAAGAGAGGATATGACTGCTATACAGCAGAATCTGCCAGAACAGGATTGCGTATGGTAAATGAAGTGAATCCGGATCTTATTCTCCTTGATATTATGCTGGAAGACCGTTCTGCAGGATTCAGGTTTATTCAAAATATAAGGCAGCAACAGTCATACGAAGCCAATAGCCACATTCCAATTATTATTCTTTCCTCAATAAAGCATGGTATGGCGGATAAAATGAAAAATCGGCTCGGAACCTATCTCTTGCCGGTTGAGGATTTTATTCAAAAACCCGTAAAACCTGATATGCTGATTGACAGAATACAAAAAGTTATTCAGGAAAAAAAGTCAGCTTTAGAGAAAATTGGCGATTGTGAATGTACCTTTGAAAAAAACCATTATGGTCCCGTCAGACGATATCATGTCTACGATCCAGTCACCCATATTGATTATGGAGAATTTAATTATTGTGAAAAGTGTGCAATGAGTGATCAAATACGGGGATTTGTTGTGCGCATGCTTTAATCTTTCAGAATACATAACATTCGAATTACCATTTATCCTGCCTTTACGCCGCAACATATAAAACTGCAGTCTGTGTCAAAGAAAAACTCGCATTTCAAAAGAAATCGTATTATATTCATATACGAAGTTTGATTTTATTTTTATCATATTATCCACCCATTCAATGAGAATTGCATGAAAAAAATACAATTCCTTATTCCTGCGGTCTTCATTACTGCTTTCCTTTCATTTTCAGACCTTTTATCAGGTCAACTGCTTCTGAATGACCAAAATTATTTTCATATGCCCGGATTGTCAGTCCTGCCTTTCACTGATAACTATCCTGAAGGGAAACAGGGCGGGATTGAAATCATATATCATGATCAGCGGATCATGACCAACGGGAATGTCAGTCTTGAAGTCAGCCCGGGACAATGGGCACCACTCCCTGAAATAGTAAATAAAAAATACATCACTGAAAAGAATGAGGTGGAGATATCGCTTGCATTCAGTGAACCTGATCTGTCCTGTAAAATTTTTGTTCAATCTGAAGAAGATTGTTTCAGAATATGTATGTTCGTTGACGGTCCTGTCCCGGAAGGACTGGCGGGGAAAAGCGGCCTGAATATTGAACTTTTCCCGGGAGTTGTGTTCGGGAAATCCTATGTCATGGACAATCATTTCGGACACTTTCCAAGACAGGCGGGCGGACCGGTATATTTCGGTCCTGACAGCATCATTCAATCCTCGCCCCTGGCAAGGGGAAAACATTTAAGTATAGCTCCTGAATCTCCACGGCATCATATTGATATCGAGTGTGCAAAAGGTGAACTTCTGCTGTATGACGGACGAAATTTGGCACAGAATGGATGGTTTATTATCCGGTCCGAGCTGCCCGCTAACGGAATCAGGAATACCATTGAATGGATCATAAGACCCCATGTTTTACACGGATACAAAAGAGAGCCTGTTCTGCTGTATTCTCAGGCGGGATATCATCCTGATCAGATCAAAAAGCTGCTTATTGAAAAAGATCCTTCAGACACGGATCATCAATCTGTTCAGCTGATTCGCATCGATTCAACCGGTTCATTTCAAATTATGCTTGAAGCAGTTCCCGAGAAATTGGGCGGTTTTCTCCGATATGATTATTATTTGGTCGATTTTACCCATGTCAAAGAACCTGGTGTTTACTTCTTTCGAACAATGCAGAACCGGTCTTCTCCTTTTCTCATCAGTTCTGATTTGTACCAAACTCTCTGGAAGCCCACAATGGAAACCTATTTTCCGGTTCAGATGTGCCATGTCAGGGTCGAAGACAGATATCGTGTGTGGCATGATGTCTGTCATTTGGATGATGCGCTTCAGGCGCCGCTCAATCATATTCATTTTGACGGTTACAGACAGGGTTCGGAAACCAATACACCCTATGATCCGTATGAGCATATTCCGGGTCTTCAAACAGGCGGATGGCATGACGCGGGTGATTACGATCTTGCTGCAGGATCCCAGGCGGCCACTATCTATACGCTTGCTTTGGCTCGGGAAGCATTCCATATTAACAGTGACCAGACGACCATACAAACCGATAACAAAAGGGTTATACTGCATCAGCCGGATGGCAAGAATGATGTTCTGCAGCAGATAGATCATGGTCTTCAAAACCTGCTTGCAGGGTACAGAACGGTCGGACATTGTCTGCCGGGAATCATAAGCAATTCACTGCGGCAGTATGTTCACCTGGGCGAGGCCAATTCCATGACCAACAATCAAATTGATGAAGGAAAGGAATCGGATGATCGATGGGTTTTTACCAGCCGTTCCACAGCCCTTGAATATCAGGCGGCAAGAGCTCTGACCGCGGCAAGCCGGGTATTAAGGGGGTATGATGATTCACTCGCTGAGGAGTGCCTTCAGACGGCTGTCCGTATTTGGAAATATGAACAGTCCCATGATCCGGTTGTTCACCGCAGCGCCTATATCTCGTATAACATCAGACAGGAAGAAATTCTGGCAACAATCGAACTCTATTTAACCACTCAGAATGAAAAATATTTCGAGCATCTTAAGAACTGCCTGCCGGATATTCAGGAACAGATTGGCCATACCGGATGGTCCGTCTCCAGACTGCTGCCTTTTATCGATGATCCATTTTTTCAGGAGACAATCAGAAAATCACTGACCGGATACAGCGCGTTTCAGGATTCATTATTAAGTACCAATCCGTTCCATTTGCCTTTCAAGTTCAGAACATGGGGCATGGCCTGGCGTCTTCTTCGATATGGTATGCGCCAGTTCTATCTCAACCGCGCTTTCCCCGACCTGTTTGACGCAGAAATGCTTTACAGGGTTGTACATTATGTTCTGGGCTGTCATCCGGGCTCGAATATATCGTTCGTCAGTGGGGTGGGAGCTGAATCTGTTGAATCCGCTTATGGTACCAACCGGGCCGACTGGGCCTTCATACCGGGCGGTGTGGTTTCCGGAACCAACCTGATTCGGCCCGATTTTCCGGAATACAAAAAAGATTTTCCTTTTTTATGGCAGCAATCGGAATATGTCATGTCAGGAGCGGCCGATTATCTGTTCTGCATACATGCCGTAGATTATTTACTCAATGAAAGGTCATGTTTTGCTGAGTGATACTATACAGGCGCTGATGGAATCAACAGCCGTGGCCATCATACGAATGCCCGGCCCCGAACACCTTGTTGAAATAGCGCAGGCTCTCTATCGGGGCGGAATAACTGCCATTGAAATATCCATGACCACGCCGGGTGCTTTAAAAGGGATTGAAGCAGTCAGTGAAAAACTGGGGAATGAAATTGAACTTGGAGCAGGATCAATATTGAACAGTGATATGACAAAGGACGCAGTCAGCGCCGGGGCCCGATATATCGTAAGTCCTGTTTTTAAATCAGAAATTATCGAGACGGCCCATAACCTGGATGTGCCCGTCATGCCGGGTGCATTTTCTCCCACAGAGATACAGGCCGCACATGAAGCCGGCGCTGATTTTATAAAGGTTTTTCCAGCCAAGTTTTTCGGACCTGCCTATATCAGTGCATTAAAGGCCCCGCTGCCTCATCTCAGACTTATGCCGACTGGTGGCATCACGCCGGATAACACGGATCAATGGCTGGAAGCAGGATCCGATCTTCTGGGGATCGGAAGTGCATTACTGGACCGGCAGTCCATCGCCAGGGGGCGGTTTGAAACACTGACAGAACGGGCGAACCATCTCCGTCGATGTATTCATGCAAAAAGGACAAAGTAGAAGCTGCGCCTGTTTCAAAGCCTGAAATGTGCAGGATGATGACATTTTAACCGTGTTCTCTAAGCAGCAATCTGAAAATCAGGCAGAACCAGTATAATATTGGTTAAACCAATAAAATAATTTGTATTTACAGATTTAATCTGTATATTTTATACCAATATGAAGTTTAAGCTTGAGAAGACCGATACGCAAAGCGCGGCCAGATCGGGTCAGCTGCATACTGCACATGGCAAGGTTCAAACGCCTGTCTTTATGCCGGTCGGCACGCAGGCATCGGTTAAAACCGCTTCTCCGGAAGATCTTGAGCAAGCGGGCGCTCGAATAATATTGGGAAACACCTATCATCTTTATCTCAGACCGGGACACCGGTTGATTGAAGAATCCGGCGGTCTTCAGTCATTTATGAGCTGGCCGCATCCGATATTGACTGACAGCGGCGGATTTCAGGTTTTCAGCCTTGCTGAATTAAGAAAAATTAATGATGAGGGTGTCCGTTTTCAGTCTCATATTGACGGATCGTATCATACATTCACCCCTGAACTGGTTGTCGATATTCAAAGGAGCCTGGGGTCGGACATCATGATGGTGCTTGATGAATGTGCACCCTTTCCCTGCACCCATGAATATGCGTTAAAGGCGAATGAACGGACCGTACGCTGGGCAGAGCGCAGCATAACCCATTTCAGGGCCACAAAGCCTCCGCTTGGGAAGGAACAGGCCCTATTCGGCATTGTTCAGGGCAGCACTTATGAAGACGTCCGCAGACAGAGTATGCAACAGCTGCTGAAAATGGATTTCGACGGTTATGCGGTTGGAGGCCTTGCCGTAGGGGAACCCAAATCCGCCATGATGAATATAACACAATTATGCGGGGATTTGCTGCCGAAACACAAACCCAGATATTTAATGGGTGTTGGCAAACCTGAAGACATTGTGCATGCGATATCTCTTGGCATGGATATGTTTGATTGTGTTATTCCGACAAGAAATGCCAGAAATGGCACAGTATTTACATGGATCGGCAGACTGGTTTTAAAAAACAGCCAATACGAAAAGGATTTTCAACCAATCGATGCTTCCTGCCCCTGTTATACCTGCCGTACCTTTAGCAGAGCCTATTTACGGCACCTTTTTCAGGCGCAGGAAATTCTTGGATTACGTCTTGCGACCATTCATAACATTACATTTTATATGCAGATAGTGAAAAACGCAAGAGAGGCAATACAAAAAGGTATTTTTGAAGAGTGGAAAAATCAATTTTTAAATAATTATCAAATGACCGAACAGGTTTAACCAATGATTGAAGGAGGATAATGTGCATTCAGTTTTATTACTTATGGGTCAGCAGGCCAGTGGCGGAGGCGGTGAGCAGGGCGGGAATCCCCTGTTAAGCTTTTTACCTCTGGTACTTATAATTGTCATTATGTGGCTTCTGCTCCTGAGACCGCAGGCCAAACGTCAGAAACAGCATCGTCAGATGCTTGAAAACCTGCAAAAGGGGGATCGTGTGATGACGGCCGGCGGAATTTTGGGAACCATAGCGGGTATTAAAGAAAAAGAGAATACCCTGATTGTAAAACTTGGGGATAATGTGAAAGTGGAAGTCGCCAGAAATATGATTTCGCAGGTCTTAAGTCAGAAAACGGAGTAGCCTTTCTCTATGCGCCTTGTTTTTTTCGGAACCCCTGATTTTTCGGTGCCGAGTTTAGAGGCATTACACAGGAGCCGGCATGAGGTTGCAGGTGTGGTCACACAGCCGGATCGTCCGAAAGGAAGGGGATTGAAACCGGGTACGCCGCCTGTCAAGCAGGCTGCATTACAGTACAACCTGCCGATTCTTCAACCGCATGATTTACTTGAAGAGCGGTTTCTTGAAGAACTGGCCGTACTGCAGGGGGAATTGTTCATTGTGGTCGCCTACCGTATTCTTCCTCCTGAGGTGTTTGAACTGCCTTTGAAGGGGACCATCAATCTGCATGCTTCTCTGCTTCCAAAATACCGCGGAGCCGCTCCCATTCAGTGGGCAATTATGAATGGCGATAAAGATACGGGTGTAACGACGTTTTTTATTGAGAAGCATGTTGATACTGGTCAGTGGCTTCTCCAGGCCGTAACGGATATTCGTGAAGATGACACAGCAGGTACGCTGCATGACCGTCTGGCGGATATTGGAGCGGATTTGCTGGTTGAAACGGTTAACCGGATTGAACAAAATACAATAAAACCAAAAGCGCAGCATGGAGAAGCGACCAAAGCACCGAAAATCTTGCCGGAACACTGCAGAATTGACTGGATGCAGCCGGCCCGGAGGATAATGAATCAAATTCGCGGTTTGTCCCCTTCGCCCGGCGCATATACTTTTCTCCAGAAGAAACGTATAAAAATATATAAGGGTTCGGTTCTGGCTGATGATAAAAAATCCACCCACAATAAGGGGGAGATCATTTCGGCCAGGGATGGACAGTTTATTGTCCAGACGGGCGAGCACTGTATTAAAATATTGGAGCTGCAGATTGAGGGCAAGAAACGGATGTCTGCAGATGAATTTTTAAGGGGATGCAAACTGTCCGAAGGCACGATTCTTGAATAAACAGGTTGCAGGCATTGATTTTTTCAGCCGTTTCTGCCCCGGGGAAGTCACCAGGTTGTCGATTGAGTTAAAAAGGAATTGATTTATGTCAAAATGGGTCGATAAATATCAGAATATCGTTCTTGGCGTTCTGTCCACCATACTGATGTTCATGATTCTGGCTGTCTTAATGGATAAGCTGATTCTGCCGCTGTATACAAAGCACGGCTTTGAAGTGGAACTGCCTGATATTACGGAACTGCATTATAGCCATGCAGGGCAGCTGTTAAAGTCGGAAGGATTTAAGATGGTCGTTGATACAACAAAATTCAGTTCTGTGTATCCTGAGAGTACGGTTATTGCACAAAATCCACAACCTTTTTCTCTTGTAAAAAGAGGCAGACGAATTTACGTAACGATTAGTGCCGGAGAAAAGAATGTTTATGTACCCAAAGTAACGGGTACCTCACTGACCAATGTCCGTTTTCTTCTTACAGAGGCGGAATTATCGCTTGGAGAGGTCTTTTATGAATTTAACAGCTATACACCGCGGGATGTTGTTTTTAAGCAAAATCTGATAGACACCATGGTAACAAAAGGCTCACCGATAGATATTACAGTCAGTCTGGGAAGGGCTCCGACCCAAATCATTGTACCTGACGTCGTTGGTAAAAGTTCTTCGCTGGCTTCGAAAATAATCAAGGAATCCGGACTGCGGGTTGGTGAAATAACCTACAGGGTTAACTTGAAACTTGTTGCTGATACGGTTCTTGAACAGCGACCGGCTTCAGGAACCCGGGTGACCCAGTATACACCCGTTTATCTTGTTATTAGTGTGCTGGAGGCTGTCGAGTGAATAAAGTTCAGATATTCCCGTCTGTCCTTGCTGCGGATTTTACCCGACTGGGGGAAGAAATTAATGCAGTGGAAACTGTAAAAGCCGATGGACTTCATCTCGATATTATGGACGGTCATTTTGTTCCGAATATCACATTCGGTCCTCCGGTTGTCGAGAGTATCCGAAGGACAACAAAACTGTTTCTATCAGCCCATCTCATGCTTGACGATCCGGGCATGTTTATCAAACCCTTCAGACAGGCCGGTGCAGATGCCATTACCATTCATCCCGAGATAAAAGATGATTGGATTGCATTAATTGAAAAAATTCATGATCTGGGTATAGAGGCCGGTATCGCTATTAATCCGGAAACACCGGTAGAAACCATTGAGGCGGCAAAGGACAAAATAGACAGAATTCTCATGATGTCCGTCCATCCAGGTTTTGGCGGACAGAATTTTATGATGGAAACGGTTGACAAGATTGTCAATCTGGAAAGAAACATTCGTTCCTGGAATAAAAAACCGCTTCTTGAAGTGGATGGAGGGATTAACGAAAAAACCATTCCGGCGGTTGTGAAAGCAGGGATTAATGTGCTTATCATGGGATCTGCGATTTTCCGAAAGGATGATGCCGGCGCTGCATTGGTGAAATTACGGAAACAGGCCAATGATATTTATGAAGAAGCATCAGGAAAACGGAATCTATGAAAAACGAACTGGTGCGGAAAAGTATTCATCTGACCATGCTGGTTCTGCCTGTAGGTTACCTGTTTTTATCAAAGCAGGTCATGCTAATCATACTGGGATTGTTTATTGGTATTGCCCTTTTTGTAGAATATGCACGTTTTTATATTACTGAATTTTCAGCATGGTTTCATGGATTTTTCGGCCATCTTCTCAGGAACCATGAAAAACGCGGGTTAACCGGTTCCACGTATTTGCTTATTAGCTGTTTTCTAGGCATTTTGTTTTTTGACAAATGGATCGCCCTGCTTGCTCTGCTGTTCATGATTATATCAGACGCTTTTGGCGCATTGTTTGGTCGACTGTTTGGAAAACGCTATATTTTTCAGAATAAAAGTATTGAAGGCGGTGTTGTTTTTATTTTAACAGGTGCGCTTATGGTTTTTTTGGTGCCGGGCTGTATCATCTGGATTGGGCTGGCTGGTATTTTATCGGCGTTTATTTTTGAAATTTTTATTACCACAATTGACGATAATCTGACCATTCCATTGGGATCCGGACTTATCATGCAGGTTTTGTACTGGATTTTTTATTAGGATCATGTATATAACCAATTATCTATTCACAAATTTGGCAGGTTGATATGGGATTTCAATTTACAAAAGAGGACTTCAAGAAAATTGCAGAGATTCTCGGAAGCGGGTTCCAGCAATCGAATCAATGCCACAGACTGGTTTTAGAAAACAAAGAGGAAAAGAGAAAACTGTCCCTTGAAATATATGCAGATATACAGATTGGTAAACAGAAGGGGAATCTTGTTTCAGTATATACCCACTCAACCCATCTTCAGCTGCATTTTTGTTCAGGATATGTGGTCAGTGAAATGCTTGGAGAGGTAACCTTTATCAGTGAACAGGGGAGCAGACTGTCCGGTCTTATCATCGAACGCGGCGCAGCATGTTCTTTATATGCCAATGTCGAAACCAAATTATTGTCCGGTGATTTCACAAAGCTGGGTCCGGAAGTAATGCTTTCCGGAATTGCTCTGTCACTGGCCGAGTCAATACTTCCTGAAAAATCATAGTCGTATGTCTTCTAAAAATCAGAATTACGAATCTCTAAAATCTTTCTCTCTACTTCAGGGAGCCGCACTTTTTGGGGTGGCGGATATTGAACCGCTGAAGAAGGATTTTTTCTTATCAGAGAAAGAATATCGCGATATGCCTTTTGGCATCGTTCTGGGGGTATCGCTTTCATCGGCTGTCATGGATGGTATTGAAGACAGTCCCACATTGTTGTATAAATGGCATTATCGTCAGGCCAACAATCTCCTGGATAAAATCGCATTTCAGATAAGTGGTCAAATTATGGAAATGAATTACAGGGCGCTTCCGATTCCGGCATCACAATTGATTGATTGGGACAGGCAGCTGGGTGCTGTCAGCCACAGGACCGTTGGTGAGTATGCGGGTCTGGGATGGCGAGGCAGAAACAATTTACTGGTAAATCCAGAATACGGTGCAAGAATAAGACTGGTCACTGTTTTAACCGATTTACCGCTTGTTGTCGACAAACCGATTGAAAATGGTTGCGGTGATTGCCGGGCCTGCCTTGAGGTATGTCCCGCTGAAGCCCTGGGCGAGACCGCAAAAGAATATAATCTGGAAAAGTGCTATCAAAAACTCACTGAATTTTCAAAAATTCGTGGCGTCGGAGTGCATATATGCGGTATTTGTGTGAAAGCATGCAAGGGACAGGGTAAAACCCCTTGAGTCCTTCACTCACAATTGAATGCCTGGAATTGGGCCTGTTCCAAACCAACTGCTATATCCTGGCCGATACAAATACAAAGAAAGCCTGTGTTGTTGATCCGGGCAGTGATGCGGAAATTATCTGGAACCGTCTGTCCGACAATCAGTGGAAACTGAGCAATATTATTCTGACCCACGGACATTTTGATCATATAGGCGCCACTGAGGATCTTAAGAAAAAATCGAACGCTCCTGTCCTGGTCCATGCAGAAGATGCCGAGATGCTTAGGGATCCGCTACTGAATGTTTCAGCCTATGTCGGAGGGCCGGTCATCAGGACGAGCTGTGATAAAAATATTCGTGAGGGAGACACAATTCCGGTCGGCGATTATTTGCTGCATGTCATCGAAACACCGGGACATTCACCCGGCAGTATCAGTCTTTTTATCAATGATACAGCCATTGTGGGTGATACCATTTTTAAAGACGGAATCGGACGGACCGATTTGCCGGGAGGATCCATGGAACAGCTGCTGCTTTCCATCAAAGAAAAGATTATGGTCCGTGACAGTACGGTCAGGCTGCTGCCCGGACACGGCCCGTCCACCACAATCGGCAGAGAAAAAGAAAAGAATCCCTATCTTGACGGATATCCATGAGACATATACGAACCTGTTAACGCGGTTTCTGGATCATGTATTAATGGATAAGGGCCTTTCACGCAATACCTTTGAAGCCTATAAAAATGATTTAATCCGTTATCTTGATTATATCCAGCAGCTGGGTGTGGAGCAGATTTCAAATTGTGAAAATAAACATATCAGGAACCTGATCGTTGAGCTGACAGCGGCGGGTATGGCAAGTTCCAGTGTGGCCAGAAACATCACGACAATAAGAATGTTTCACAGATTTCTTCTTGGTGAAGGCCTTTCAGATTCGGATCCGACGGTTTATATTGATGTGCCGAAACACATAAAAAAATTACCATCCGTACTGGACATTCATGAAATCGAAAAAATTTTAAACCGGCCTGA
>Ga0272441_10008241_pt1 | contig 16569 bp, 8 predicted proteins | sample SSMProp6N_FD_193582 | JGI IMG/M metagenome (GOLD analysis project Ga0272441, IMG submission 193582) | Marine sediment archaeal communities from Little Sippewissett salt marsh, Falmouth, MA, United States - SSM-Prop-6N | ecosystem: Environmental > Aquatic > Marine > Wetlands > Sediment ...
GCACGTTGATACCGCCGGCCATGTTTATCTTTTCGGCTCCCTGCCCGTATCCGATGGGAATGTTCAGGTCGTAGGCGATTGTCACCGGCCGTAAAGGTGAATACGCTACTCCCGCGGTAAGAACCGTCGGAAGCGGTTCATCCAGCACCCGGGGACCAAAGTTCTTGAGCACAAGCCCCACGGAAAAGTTTTTGCTTCTCGAAGCGTAGAACTTGAGAAAATTGAACCGGGTCAAGGTGCCGATATCGAAAAGCGCGGCTAACGCCGATTGATCGGTGTATCTGACCGACGGGACGTTTCTGTAGGCGACTTTCAGGTTTGCGCCGACGGCAAGACCGTAAAAAGAATAAGTCGAGAGAAAATTGTACGAAACATTTGCGGTAGCGATACTCTCGGAATAGTATCCGCCGCCGGTGCGCTCGCCCCAATCGTCGTAGCCTGTATAGGGAACATAGAGAAACTTTCCGGCCACGCCTATACCCAAATCATTGAATCGCATGGTATAAATCACGTTTTCGAGCCGCGTATCGGCTATCCAGTTATTGTGGATAAGTGAGAGTTCCGTATTGTTCAGCACCGAACTCGCCGAGGGATTGGCTTCCATAAAACCGGTATCCCCCGCTACCGCGGTATAGGCGGTACCCATGCCTTCGTATTTGCCCCCGCCGGGAGCCATGAGCACCGGGAAAATGGTTAGCCCTGTATTCTGGTCGGTAAAGATATCGTTGATGGATGATGAAACGTCGGAGTATATATCCGAAAAGTTCTGCGCGGCAAGCGAGAGCGGAGAGAGAATAAGGAGTATGAGTGGAATCAGCCGCTTCATGCACATAAAATATACTACAGCAGGTCTCTTTATTCTATGTAATCGGCGGAGCGTGCACCGGAAATTAGCCGCTGGGCACAAGACCCGGACAGCCGGGTCCCTCAGTAAGAGGGTCAAATATGCCGATAATGTGTTACATTAAGGGAGGGGTAGAGAAAATTTGCCCTTATCTCAGGGAAGCATTCTACAATCTATTTTTCTCATTGTAATTCTATTTACGGTAACAGGATACGTATGCGCCGGCGGACAGGGGGAAGATCCGTTCGCGGAAGTTGATCTCCTGTTCAGTGAAAAAAGGTACAGTGAAGGTATTCAGAAACTCAACGAGATTCTTCAGGAGAACCCTGAGCTCTTTGAAGAAGTGCAGGTGCGGAACGAAGTATATCTTGAGGTTCAAAAGGCGATCTCGGAACTTGAGGAAGGTATTATTGAAGACATCAAGAATGAGAATCCTGAAGGAATCTTTGAGAAGATAGGTGCCATTAGAGATCTTGATCCTCAGCCGAATGAATACCGCGCCGCCGTGCTGACAGATTATCTCTATGAAGCCGCGATAATCGTTAATAAGGCCCAGGTTGACGAAATAATGGATCGGGCGCTTGCCGCAATCCGTGAAGGGGAGTACTGGCAGGCTATCGAGATATACAGCAGCGGCCTGGATGTGGGGAGGGAGATATTTGAAACATCCGATTACGGGGAATTGGCGATAAATTCCGTTATTTCGCTTAGAACCGAGCTGGAAGCTGCACTGCTCGATTTCGAGGCCACGGGAGATGTGCTTGATAACGCCGCAGCCGCTTTTGATCTTGCCATGGAGACTGGATCGATTGCCGCTATCGCGGGATCGGTGGACCTGATCTACCAAGATCTAAAAGACCTTGCTGAATATCGGAACACGATCAAATCTTATGAAAGCACGCTTGAGGACGCACGTGCCTCGATGCGTCTGCAGCGTGAGGATAACCGTGATATCGCCTATCTCAGGTACCTCTCTTATTATCTAACCGGCCGCGAGACGGTGGAAGACGAGGGTGTATTGCCGATTTTGGATTCTCTCTGGTCCGAAACATACGCTTCTGTCGAAAATAAGATGAACACCTACTTTGTCCAGCTGTACGATTCGGCGCGCAGCACCTTTGAACGGGGTGATTGGGATGCGAGTATCGGCGGGTTCCGGCAAGTAGTACAAGCCGCGCCGGTAGCGGCAAAGACGGCTTCTCTCGGTACGGTATACGTTACACCGGGTCCGGATTACACCGTTGAAGACGCCGATCGGGATAGGCTTCAAAACGTTTACGACAAAATCGTATATATCAGGGGCAGACAGCGGATATCGTCGGAGCATATTCAATCGATACCGGTACTCCAGGAGGCCAATACGCTGAATCGTATATCTGATTTTGCTTCTGTCGGGCAGCTCCAATCGCGGCGTATACAAATTGCCGGCGCTGTTGAAGATCTGGATTCCGCGCTTGCATCCTTGCGGGATGAGGCTGGTTATTTCATCGATCAAGAGACAAAGGGGATCGCTACTCAAGACGAACAGGCGCTGTTTACCGAACTGGAGACGCGGATTTCAAACTCAATCACCGAATCGAGGGATTTTGATATATCACTTGCGGTAAGAATCGCGGATTCGCGTATCAGTCCGCTGGTAGACGATTTTGATCCTCTTGAAGAGCGGGTCAAAGAAGGCAGAAGACTTGTCGAAGGCGTGCTCACAACCGCCACCGGTTTGGAATTGCCGGATGACGTGACCGAAGATGTGCGTGCCCAGGCAATTTTAAAGAAATACCCCGATCGGGGCCGAATCGTTCTGCTTGAAGCGAGGTCAGCGTTGATCGGACTCAGAAGAGATACGGATACCGTACTCGCAGGTCTTGAAAGCGATAAAGAGTATGTATTGTCGGATACGAGAATGATCGGTTCCCTCGAGACCGGGAGAAGCCTCGCCAACGATATCGATGAGCTTGAAGGTGAAGTATTTGATCTCATAGCATCGGCCGAAGAGGGGATACGTCTGGCGAATAACTACCGCGATGAGGCTTACGATTATATTGCCGGCGCCGAGGAATCCATTCAAGTTGAAGACTTTACCGGCGCGAAAAGCTTTCTCACGTTGGCAAGCAACGCAGCATTGGAATCAATAGCATACAGGCAGGACGATCTGTTTGCGGCCGATATAGACAACAGCGTAGCGACCCTTACGGATGATATAAACGCCGCCCTGGTGCGGATAATAGTGCAGGAGGTGGATGGGCTCGTTTCACAAGCTCAGCAACTCTACGGCAGACAGGAGTACGACGCCGCGGAGGGGGCGCTTCTTCAGGCTCAGTCGAGATGGGCATCTATCTATTCGGAACCGGATTTTTACATAGAATATTACCTCTCTCTAGTTCAAACGGCGCTGTCCGTGCAGACCGGCCGCGATATCCCGGAGACCGACTCTCTCTACAGGGAAATGCGGCAGTATCTCAACTACGCGCTTGCCGATTACAAGGAGGCCGAGGTCTTACTTGCCGCTCGAGACCGCGTTGGGGCGCAGCGCAAACTCGACGAGGTCAGCGAGAATCTGAGGGTCGTTCTCCAGCAATACCCGTACAACGAAGAGGCGAACATACTCAACTGGAGAATCAAGCGCATAGAAGATATAGACGAATACAATAGAGATATCCGAGACGCGGTCAATGAGGCAAGAGTTGCCATAAATACACCTGCCGCCGCGGACGCATACAGCGAACTGCAGACCATAAAAAGACTCGAACCGGGCTATCCCGGCCTAGACGATCTCATATACCAGGCGGAGATAAATCTTGGCCTACGAACCCCGCCGCAAACCGTTGAGAAAACAAACCTAGCCACCGATTTATACGCAGAAGCGTTGGACCTCTACAACACCGGAAACAGCGGAAACTACCAGGACGCTCTTGATAGATTAAACCAGGCGCTTGTTATAAACCCCAACTATGCGGATGCCCGGGAATTGCGAAATACGATAAACGCGGAAAAGGGCGGTACTGTAACTACTACGCTTTCGTCAAGCGAAGATATGCAGTTCTATTTGCAGGCGGTAAAACTTGTTGGTGATAATCGTCCGGAACAGGCATTACCGATAATACGAAGGCTCTGGAACAATGAAGCAAACAGAAATTATAAGGGACTTATCGATTTGAAATCTTCCGTTGAGAGAACACTTGGAGTGAGGTAGTGAGGATGCGCCGGGCTTTTGTGCTTTTCATTTTTCTCCTCCAGGCGTCTGTAACGCATGTGCACGCCCAAATCCTCGGTTCGGGAATTTTCTGGGATAATCCTCAGACGTTTGTCAACGCTCCGGCGCGCTACTTCCAGTCTGCCTCAAACGACCGCAGGGTGATTGTCGCATGGCAGGAGGCGGATGCTACGGCCGAAAACGAGGGGGAGATCTATATTTCTCTCAGGACAAGCACTACGGCGGAAAGCTGGACCGAAATTCCCCGCGCCGCGGGACCTTTCTCTTTCGTTGGTGAAGAGGTCAGAATTTACTCGCTTGCGGTGACAGACGACGGCACCGGGTATATCGCCGTGTCAGCGGGTAAACAGATAATCGATATTTACAGACTCGCCCCCGGAGCCGATACGCTCGAGAAGTCCGCATCGATTAGCCTGGGTGGAACGGCGGTGGCGCCGACGGTTTATATCGGTTCAGACGGCGGTCTTCTTCTGTTCGCGACCCAGGATGTGGCCATCCGGGATACGGCCGGCAGGATCATTCAGACAACCGCAATAGTATATTCCACATCTGATGACGGAAATGATTGGCAGCCGGTTCGGCCGTTTGTAGATGATGAGGCGATCCGGGTATCGCTGCATTTCTTGCCGCGTCATGCTGCCTTTGACGGAATCGATTTTGTCGTATTTCAAGCGTGGATTGCGGACCCGGAACTAAACAGGCAGAGCAACCAACTCTTTGTGAAAAAAAGTGCCGATGGCGGGGAATCCTGGAGTCCTGCCGAAAGGCTTACCGATTTTAGCGAGTTTGTAGATCAAACCGAGCGGTCCCCAGGCTCGTTTAACAACGAAAACGCGTTTCTCTATCCTCTTGAAGATAGGATGATCCTGACTTGGGAGCGCAGGATCGATTCGCCCCGGCCTCAGATTTATTACGGAGAATTGAATAGCGAAGGGGCTTTTATAAGCAAACCGGAATCTGTCACGCAAAGTGTAAGATCCCATCGTGCGCCGAGGGTGTTTGAATACCAGGGGCGGGTATACCTGCTCTGGTTCGATAACCGCGCGGGTGAAGATCACGTGGTGCTGGCAACCAGGATCGGTATTGTGTGGAACGACTTTGATTTAAGTGAGGATATCGCCGGAGTAAGCCAATTTGGCACTCCCTATCTTCTTGAAGATGAGCTGTACATCCTCTGGGAAAATCGAATAAACAACCGGTCATCAATCGTTCTTTTAGGCCCGGACCATTTTGCGCCGGCCCCTGTAATTACCGCGCGGAACTTCAACCCGGGAGAGCGGTACGCCCGGGACACTTACTCGGTATCGTGGAACCTTCCGGAAGATTCATCTCGTATAGAGGGTTTTTCGACGCTCTGGTCACAGAATCCGGATGATGTTCCCCCAAAAGAAGTCATGTTTGGAATAAATGAGCGCTTCTTTGAAGATGAGCTCGATGCCGATGGTATCTGGTATATCCACGTTGCGGCGAAAGACCGGGCAGGTAACTGGTCGGCCCCATCAAAGCTCTCGGTCTTCAGGGACACGACCCCGCCCGAGGGTGTGGTGTTTTCAGAGCCTGAACTCGATGCCTCCGGATTTTTGATATCTAACAGTTACACCTTTAGCTGGGAAGATCCCCCGGACGATGATGTCGCGGGGTACAGCTATAGATTCCAGCTGCTCTTTTCGGATACCCAGCAGCAGTTTGCTACGCCGGTGTCGATCCAGGAACCCGCGGCGGGAATCAATCTTACGGTGCCCGAGGTGAGTATCTCAAACCGGGACAACGGGCTGTGGGCGTTGAGCGTTTCCGCGATAGACGGCGTCGGAAACGAGGGTGAACCGGAAACTCTCCTTTTCAGGCTCGATAAGTACGTACCCGTGACCTATATCACAACCGTCGGCACCAGTGAGGATGATCTCGGAAGGATTGAGGTGACGATACTTGGCCGCGGATTCGCCGCGGGCGGCAATATCAGCAGGATAATCCTCGACGCCGATATGCAGGGGCCTCCCTGGGATTACGTCTATTCTATTGATACAGGCTCCTACCGTGTTGTTGATGACAGGACCGTTCAAGGACTTGTGCTCGAAGGTCTTTCGGAGGGAGATTACTGGCTTGGCGTGGAGCATCCCGACCGCGGTATTCACTTTGCGCCGAGATATTTGGCCATCAAGCCGATGGGAAAAGTGAAATTCGGTGATTTTAGTTTTAGGAAACCTGTGCAGATCTTTCTCAAAGCCGGCGGCAGGTATGTGGTCTCATTCAGCGTAATTACCGCCATAGCAATAACCGCGCTGCTGGCTGTTCTCGTTCTATTCTCGGTGCAGCGTGTTGCCGCCGTTACCCGGGAAGGACGAATGCTCAAGATAGAAGTAAGAAAACTGCTTACAGAACAGCTGCCTGAACAACGGCGGTTGCAAAGGATAGCCCAGATGAAAAAGAAGGGATTTGGATTACGTGTCAAGTTTTCATTGGTGACGATGATGCTCGTTATAGCGACGGTGCTCCTTGTTTCATTCCCGCTTACGATAATTATGACAAACACGCAGAAAGAGCTCCTTTCCGAAGGTCTAGAAGACAAAGCCAGCATAATGCTGGAAAGCGCCGCTTCCAGCGCAAGAACCTATTTGCCCGATGCGGCTGATCAGGCACTCCAGCTTGTATTGATCCCCCGGCTTACCGAGGGAGTCGACGAAACGCCGTATCTTACGGTTACCGGCCAGGGGTTGGAGGAAGCGCCGGGTCACAATTTTGTCTGGGCGACAAACGATCCGCGGATAAGCGGCAAGATAGATACGCCTGATCTCGAACTCGGCAACTCCCGAATAATCGATGAGATTTCTCCGTTTATCGAAAACCTCGCTTCCGAAATCGAGGAGGAAGCATCGCGGCGGGTGAGCGTCTTGAGGGAGGAGGTTGATCAGCTTCAAGCTCAATCGCTTGAAGTAACGCTGTCATCCGAGACCGGGATACTCACAGTTGAGCAGCAGGCGCAAATAGACTCTCTAGGAGATCAGATAAAGCAGCGGCGGGACGCGATAACAAACGAACTCCTCGATGTGGGTGACCGCGTGTTTACGTATCCCGAGTACAGCGTAGAAGGCTTATCGGGAGATAACACGGACTATATCTTCTACAAACCGGTCGTGTATATGCAGCAGAACGATAATCGTTACTTCCACGGCGTTATCCGTCTGGGGATTTCAACTGTGAAAATTCTCAATCAGATTGAGACCGCGACGAGAAGTCTGATCATAACAACCGGAATCATCGCTTTTCTTGCTATTGGAATTGGTATTGCAAGCGCGCTTATACTCTCTTCAATTATTATCCGGCCTATCAGAACGCTTGCAAGAGGCGTCGAAGTCATCCGAGACACCGAGGATAAGGAGGAATTACGCAGTCACGTCATCGATATAAAGACACGTGATGAAATCGCCGCGCTGGCGGACACGGTAAATCAGATGACTATCGGCCTTGCCGAAGCCGCGGCGGCAAATAAGGACCTTATCCTTGGAAAGGACACGCAGAAGATGTTTACGCCGCTTATTTTGGCCCCCGATGGAAAAAGGAAGCTTACAACCGCGGAAGAGATCAGCAGCAACGTGGAGTTTTTTGGGTACTATGAAGGCGCAAAGGGTGTGTCCGGAGACTATTTCGATTTTGCAAAACTCGACGATAAGCACTACGCCATCATCAAGTGCGATGTCGCCGGAAAGGGCGTGCCGGCTTCGCTTATCATGGTGGAAGTCGCTACGATATTTCTCGACTACTTCAGAAACTGGAGTCTGAAGAGCGAAGGCATCCATCTCGAAAAACTTGTGTACCGGATAAACGACCTGGTTGAACAGCGCGGTTTCCAGGGCAGATTTGCGGCGCTTTTGGTTGTAATCATGAATGTTGAAACCGGCGCCACCTACTTCTGCAACGCAGGGGATAAATTCGTTCACATCTTTAACGCGGCGCAGGGGAAAACGGAGACGGTAACCTTACCGGAGGCTCCGGCTACCGGCGTATTCCCTTCCGATATGGTGGAGATGGGCGCCGGTTTCAAACAGATTCCCCATGTAATGAAGCACGGAGATTGTCTGCTGCTTTTTACAGACGGTGTGGAGGAGGACAAACGGTATTTCAGGAACGAACAGTTTCAGGTAATCACCTGTGAAGAATCTACGGATTTGGATGAAAACGGCCGACACGGCAACCATGGGGTGGGTGAGAACAACGAAGAGTTTGGCATACCCCGCATTTACGCGCTCGTGGACGCCATTATGGAGGGTGGCACCTTTAAACTTGAGAAGTATCATAACCCGATCCCGAATGAAGAACTGAATTTTGACTTTTCGGGCTGCGAAGGTACCATAAAAGAAGTTGTACTCGCCATGGCGGCTCTTGATAAGGTGTTCAGGCTAAACCCCGATCCTTCCGCGGGCCCCAACGACAGAATTCGTGTGGATGTAAATATAGACGAGTTTCTCAAAGCCCATTTTCTCGAGTATTCAAGGTATTTTCACTCTCCCATACCCGATGAACAGTTCCCCGAGTATGTCTACTTTACTCACCTGCGGGAGGATGACCAGTACGATGACCTTACGATCCTTGGGGTGCGGAAAGTATAGTTCGCTACTTCCCGATGGCGGACGAATGTACTACACTCATACTAGTGTGATACGACAATTGCTGGAGCGTTTCAGATGAAAGATCCTCGTTTTTATTGCGAGAATTGCGGCAACTCTGTTTCTCTTAGGGCGGATAGCTGCCCGTCCTGCGGTCGTCGTTTTGACGCGGTTAAGTGCCCTGAATGCGGGTTTTCGGGCAAACCGGGCCTTTTTTCCGATGGCTGTCCGTCCTGCGGCTACTTAAGCTCGCTTACCTCAATATCAAGCGAAGCATTTCCCGGGGGCACGGCGGTCAATCCGGCCGCCGGGTCGGTCGATCCGGCTGAATCAAACAGAAAACGGACTCTGCCCGGGTGGGCGTATACCGCAATTATCGTCGGTTTGATCGGGTTTCTTGTTTTTTTGCTCGTAACATACATGACAATGAATTAAGGGAGGCGTACTGGAGAGAATGGCTACAAAGAAAGACGTACTGGCTCTTCTCAGGGCTTTTGCATTACGTCGCAGGAGCCAGATAATCGGTTTTGCCGATTTTGTAACGTTCTCCCAGAAATACTGCGAGCAAAAAAAATCAGAAGTGCCGTCGCTTGCGACGCTGACCAGCGATACCGAAATCCAGCTTTCCACCCATTTGGATGACCTGGCGGAAGAAAACCGGTGCACCTTGATCTATGATCAGGGCAAAGTTTCTTCGGTGGTGTATCCGGAGTTCTTTTGTGAGCTCGTAAAACGTAAATACAAAGATATCTCCGAGGACCCTGAGATATCCTTTCCAAATCAGCAAACCCTGGACTTGAAGATTCCGGCGGATAATATCCGGACCGTCGACATCAAAACCGATTTTGTCGGGCTGCTTGGGGCTAAGGAAAACGAAGAAGCCGCGCTGCTGCGGCTTGTCTTTCCCGAGGGTATCAATTCCATTATCGTTCCGTCTGATCTCCTTGGGAATACTCTTCTCGGCCTGAGTGTTGAAAAAATCAGGCTCTATCTCAACACCCAGCGCAACGCTTTTTATATGATGAGCAAACTGCGCGGTGTCTTTCGGACAAAAGAGCAGGTTGTGAAAGATATGATTAACAGCGTCGTTTCAACCCGAAACCAGGCCCTTGAAACGATTCACAACCCAACCGAGTTCAGTTTTCTTTTTTGGACACATCTTGCAAACGCCATTATTAGAGAATACCGCGAAAAGACGAATAAGCTCGATCGCGAGCACTCTTACTGCCAGGCGGCATATCTTCTTGGGTTTTATAATGTCTATTTCAAAGGCAGAATTCAAAAGAAGAAAGACACCGAAGCGGCTCTCAAGCTGCTCGACAGACGGCTCCGTCAGGCGCCTTACTACTTCACGGTGTCGGATATCGGCAATTTTAAAGATAACAAGGGGCTGCTTCTCACCAGAAAATGCTCGAGCGATGAAATGCACAAGTATCTCGAGCATAAAACCAAGCCCGCCGAGGCCGGTTCTCTTCCTGAAATCTTCAGACTCAAGGCTTCCGATAAAAAAGAGTACTATATCGCGAGAGAGGTGCTGCTCCCCCTGACGGCCAAAAAGATACAGGACGCTTCCAGCGAATATAGAAAGGTCTATACCAGTGATTGGGCAAAGCAGCTCTCGGCACTCACAAAGACACCGGAGATGAAAAGCGACGACGCATTTGCAGTCAAGCTCGAACGTAGGGTTAAAAGCGAGGACCCGCTGCTCTGCGCGCTTTTGAGTTATGAGATGCTCTTTCTGACGCTGCAGGACACAAAACCTAACTATGATATCCAGCAGGAGATCGGAAGGATTCTCAATACCTCCGGGAACAAACTTGTTCCGATGGATGAACTCCTGCGTCTCAACAGGCGTGAAATCCTCGCGCAGTCAAAAATGACTCTGCCGATATGGAAAACGATCCCGGTGGTAAACAGGTTGTTTGGATTCTTAAAAAAATTCCTATCGGGTGCTCAATTGAAATCCGGCAAAAAGACAAAGCGGAAAGGCCGGCTATCCGAGAACACGGTTTCTGCGGGAACAAAGCTATTGGGCGCCGAGGGAGAGCCGCCGTCAACACGTCCTTCCGAGAGAGCGGCCGAACCTTCCGGCGGTCAACCTGCAACCGCACGCGCGCGCGCTCTTGCGCTGAAAAAAGCCATGGCCGGATTGAAGATGCAATTTGTAGGGAACGCATCCCTTGAAGAGAGCATGGATGAGCTTATAGAAAAGTGGAACCCGCTTTTTGATCCTCAGGCAAAGGCCAATCTGGTGGAGGATGTCAACTCGCTTGTACGCGATTTTTTACGGAAACTGAAAAGGGGTTTTTTGGTTAAACCACCGGATGCTCCGCGCATCAGAAATATGGCGGAAAGTCTTGCGGCCAATCACGCCTTTGACCAGATAAAGAAAAGAGACGCTCTCCAGCGGTACATCGAGCTGTATATGATCAACGTGCTCGGCGGCAAATAGAGCCGGGAAGATAGTTTTCCAACGCGCGCCGGTGTCTGAACAGAAACAAAAGATCCACAAAACTGCGGCTTAGAAATGGATCCGAAACAAAGTGAAACAGATGAGTTTCACAAGAACAGTCGCTGCTTCCAAAACCTGTGACAGGTCTCCCGCCGGTCTTGCCTATCCTGTATGCAAGTTCGCATTCAAGGTCCATATCCGTGTGAATGGGGTAGCCGCGAACCGAATCCGCGCTGAGTGATAGATAATCTATATGCCAGCGGCACTTTTTACGTTTTCTCAAATGCCTGCGTACGCGTGCGGAGAGTCCCCTCTTTGCGGAGCCTGCGTACACATACCAGCCGCGGGGATAATGCAGCACCCCCAGACCTCCGGTTTCTATGTTCCTGCCGGTGTTCAAAAAAAGCACTATGAAATAGACGCCGCGGTCTTCCTCTGCCAGTTTGACGGGCCGGTATTCAACGGGAACATCCGGTTCGGTAACCGTAACCACCCCGCGCAAGGAGACCGAGATGCTGCAGGCTTTTACGGTTAGAAGCTTCTGCAGTTCCGACAAAACCCGTGAGAACTCAGGATCCGTATGGATATTGGGAGCAAAAACCGATGGTGACGGATGCCCGATTACAAAGAGGACAACCCCGCCCGCGATCTCACCGCGCCGTACGAGCTCGGCAAGCTCGCGGATGTGTTTGACTCCGCGGCTTGACGGCGCATCGGGGAACATCGCCACCCCGTGCTCGCAGAGCGTGCATGATTTCACTTCCGTAAGCACCATACCGTTTTTCGTGTCTACGGCAAAGTCAAATCGTGACCGGCCAAAAGTAACTTCACGGCGAACCGGCGCATTCTTAAAGATGGCCGGAAGTATAAGCGCCTCGGCGACAGAGTTTGTTCTTGTAGAATGCAGCGCGACAACTTCGCCATGATGCACCGCGGCGACAAACGTGTATGCAGTCGATCTCGAGAGAGATTCCGCCCTCTCCAGAATTACAGGTGTATCCGGCAGTAGAATCTCTTCCATTCTTCCCGGATTTGGGCAGTGCGCCCGGAGTATATCGTTTCCAGAGCGCACGAGAATTTCAAATCTGTTTGGCCGTGAGAGATAGACACCCCGCACGTCCGGTGAGAAGAGTTTGTATGAAAGGGCGCTTTCAGGCAAAGAGATCCTGCAGTTCCTCTGCGTATTTTTCCTCGACTATGTTTCTGCGGACCTTCAGCGTATGCGTCAATTCCTTTCCAACTTCAAAAGGTTCGGTGAGCAGGCAAAATCTAAACACGCGCTCAAAGGGCTTAAATCCGTTTTTGGCGCTGATCAGCCGCTGAATCTCCGTGTGGAACATCTCTTGTACTTCAATGTTCTCAAGCAGGTCGCGTTTGTCGATGTAGCTGATACTCCGTTCCTTTACGTATGTTTCAAGATACTCTTCGCTTGGAACGATAAGGGCCGCCAAAAATTTTTTGTCCTGGCCCACAATCATAACCTGGTCAATCGCATCGGAGGTTTTCAACATATCTTCGATAGGTGTCGGTTCGATGTTTTCGCCCCCCAGGAGGACTATAGTTTCTTTTGCCCGGCCGATTATCTTCAGGTGATTGCGGTGAGTCATCATCACGATATCTCCGGTATCAAGCCACCCGTCTTTGAGGACTTCGTCCGTCGCCCCCTGCTTTTTATAATATCCCTTCATTACCTGTTCGCTTTTTATAAACAGTACTCCCTTCTCACCAGGCGGCAGGACTTCCATATCTTCACCCACCACGCGTGCTTCTACGTCCCGGAGCAACGGCCCCACCGTACCGCTAACGGGCTGGTTTTGGAGGCGGACCGAGAGAACCGGCGCCGTTTCGGTCAAACCGTACCCCTCGAGGAGCAGAATACCGGTGGCCTGAAAGAACCGGTCCACATACGCCGGCAAAGCGCCGCCCCCTGAGATCGCGGCGATAAACTTGCCGCCTAACAGCCCCTTCTTTAACTTGCTGAAAACAAGCAGCTGTCCGAGTGCATTGAGCGGCGTAAGAAGAATAAAGGGAATAATGCCGAGGATGAGATCGAGAACTTTAATTCGTTTTTTAAACTGGGGAAGGCGTCCAAAGACCATATTGCGCAGGTTTGCGTAGACGCCTCCAATCGAAATAAAGATATCAAAGAGCACCGGCTTGAGTCCGCCCTGTTCGTTTACGTTCCTGTAGACACCGGCTCTAATCGCCTCCCAGAGCCGCGGTACCGCCGCCGTCCACTGAGGGCGTATTTTGAGCATATCGGCCTTGAGTATAGGCCCGACAAGCTTTGAATACGCCAGAGTCGCGCCTATGTTAAGGACAACATACTCAACCGCCCGTTCAAAAGAGTGCCAGGCGGGAAGAACGCTCATATACCGGTCGCCTGAAGATATATGGACGTGATCATAAATCCTGTCGAGTTGAAAAATATAATTCCTGTTTGTGAGCATTACTCCCTTTGGTTCTCCGGTAGTGCCCGAGGTGTAGATGATAGTCGCGAGCTCATCGATCGATCCTTTCTCGATCTCGGTTTCAACCAATATTTCGTCATCGGCTTTGAGTTCGGTTTCCAGTAATTCTGTAATCGTTTTCACGTCAAAACCGGAGACTTTTTTTGTGGGCGCGTCAAAGCTTATCAGTGTTTTGAGGTTGGGCAGGTTATCTTTCTGTAAGACGATTTTGTCTATCTGAGACTGGTTTTCCACAAATGTATAAGAACAGTCCGCGTGACCGAGAATATACCCCAATTCATCCGCGGTCGAATCCGAACCCCGTGGAACATCTACGGCGCCCAGACAGATTACGGCAAGATCGGCCAGCAGCCATTCACGCCGGTTATCCGAAATCAGCCCGACATGATCGTTCCGCCGTATTCCCAGATTGTACAGAGCGGCCGCAACAGTTTTTACCTGTTTGTACAGTTCGCTATACGTTGTCGGTACAAATTCACCTTCCGGGTTTTTACTTAGCTGAGCGATGTTTGTCGGATAGCGTTCAGACGCCTTTCGTATCCTTTTTGCAAGGGAATCGTCGTTATTTGCCATCCTATCCTCCACTTTGAAAGAATATCATGGAGTATAAAATGGCGGCTTGCCGCTGTCAAACTTTGCTATTCGCCGGATTTCATGCTCCGCAAGACATCGTATAACTCTTCTGAATCCCACTCACGAGCTCCAACCGTCTGCGCCACGGCATAACCTTCGGTATCGATCAAAAAGGTGGTCGGAAAGCTCCTGATGCCGTACTGTGCGCCGACGACACCGCGCGGGTCGAGGAGTATATGGAAATTATAGCCGTTTTCCTCGATAAATTTCCGCACAGTTTTTTCCGGTTCCTGCACATCAACCGCTACCAGCTCGATACCGTCGCTCTTCAGCTCATCGTGAAGGATCTGCATCGAAGGCATCTCGGCTCTGCAAGGAGGACACCATGTGGCCCAGAAGTTCAAGAGAACGACTTTTCCGCGAAAAGAGCTCAAGGATACATTCTCTCCCTGCAGGTTTTCGGCTGTAAAATCAGGCGCTTCTATACGCGATTTGAATACCTGAAATCCCGATTCCATGAGCTTGATTTGCGTTTCATTCGGTCCTTCGGTATCCGTTTTATCGGCAACGACAGCCGCGGCGCTTCCCGCGAGCAGCAATATAGTCACGAGAACAAATATCTTGCTATTCATACAATACTCCCGGTGATCAAATGTACTATCCCTAAACGGCAGAAAGCAACCTCAAACTGAAAATTCTAAAGCCGCGTCAAAAGGAGAACGAGATAGTTGTAGAGGCCGTGGGAAAGAGTAATGAGATGTACGTTTCTCGTTTTCAAAAACAACCATCCGAGAAATACGCCGATAAGCCCGGTTACTGCCGCGGCGCCTATTCCCTGGTACACATGTCCAAGTGAGAAAAGTACGGCGCCGATGGCTATGCCGGCAGTATGGCCGTACGGTTCAAGTTCATTGATGATGTATGATCTGAAAAATAATTCCTCTCTGTAAGCGGCAATCAGACAAAAAGGAGCGAGAAGCAGAAGAACCCCCGGCTGCACCGGTTCGCCGGTGAGATTCGAAAAAAACGCATCACCCGAACCGCTTGCGGCAAACGCCCCCGGTATTGTTGTCAAAAAAAGACCAACCGTCCCTGCCGCGGCTATCAGGAAATCGCGGGCGCGCAACGGGACAATCCCCGCCGTTTTTCTCGTGCCGTGAGCCCTTGTCAGTATCACAAACAAAATCAAGGCAATCTGAGGGATTTCGAGTGCCATGGTTTGCGCAATCAGAGCAGGATCATTCAGTGTCGTGGCGGCTGCTTCAGCGCTCTGATACAGGTATCCGGGGAGAAAAAGCGCGCAAAAGAGCACCGCCGGGCCGAAAATTCGGGTGATTTGGTTGTTTTTTAACATGACTAAGCTCACATTCTTCTGATATACTTCGCTAACTAGCGATTATTACCTCAATAGTAAGTTACTAAATTATAAAGTATAGAGGTACGATACTAAAAGTATGTTGTTTGTTCTCCTCGGTATACTTGTACTTTCGATAGCTGCCGCGGTAATTATTCTCAGACGCGCGGGAGGCGGGAAATTTCCGTGGATACAGTTTTATACGAAAGGGAAGGAATCCGGATTTAATTTTAAAGAGCTCAATCTGCTCAGGCGCGTAGCGGTTGAGAATCACCTGGCAAACCCGACCTCACTCTTCTGGTCTATAAAGCAGCTCGATAGATCCATACGCGGGGTTGTTACCAGATTGCGGGCTGAAGGTAGGGAAGGCGACGAAACAAGTTTCCAATTTGTCTCAAAGCTGTATGATTTCAGAAAAAAGGTGGAGTTTTCTCTTCCGCGACACAGGCTGGGACTGAAATCCACGCGCAAACTTTCCACAAGCCAGCGTATCACGGTTACGCTGCCGGGGATCGGAACCTATCACGCCCAAATTGTGGAAAACCTTCGGAGATATATGGCGATCTCCTATCCGGAGGGACCTTCGCTCCCCGACGATTTTACGTGGAAATCGCACAAAATAAACGTCTATTTTTGGAGAGTAGACGACGCCGGCTATGTATTTGAATCCCGTGTTCTCGAGGATTTTAGAGATCAAGATTATCCAATTCTGCATATTACCCATTCAGACAGCATGATCCGCAGCCAAAAGCGCCGTTCAATACGAATAGATATCAACAGGCCGGCAAGATTGTATCCTCTTCAAGGTACCGGCGCGGCAAACGACGTTATAGAGGAATCACCGGGCTTGCGCGGGCGGCTCATGGATATTTCCGAAGACGGGTGTGCTGTCCTTGTCGGCGGAAGGGCAAAGGTGGGGATGGTGCTCAAAGTCCAATTCAGCCTTACAGATGAGCCGTTGGCGATGCCGGGTATCGTCAAAGGCGTCAACTTCAACGAAAAGAAAAACCAGTCGCTTCTGCACCTTCAGGCGCTGCCTATACGCCTATCAACAAAGAACAAA
>Ga0272441_10008242_pt1 | contig 16568 bp, 17 predicted proteins | sample SSMProp6N_FD_193582 | JGI IMG/M metagenome (GOLD analysis project Ga0272441, IMG submission 193582) | Marine sediment archaeal communities from Little Sippewissett salt marsh, Falmouth, MA, United States - SSM-Prop-6N | ecosystem: Environmental > Aquatic > Marine > Wetlands > Sediment ...
TGACAGCGATTATGGCGTGCATGAACAGAATGCGACTCCGCTTCCTTCTGACAAGCTCGGCGATCCTCCGCAGTGCGGGGGCGTAGAGGAAGTTCTCAGCGTAGAAGAAACGAGCAGAACCCTGGCCAATTTCGTGAGCCAAACCGTCCAGTGAAGACAGGACGCGCTCGTACATCCTCTTCTTGGGAACGTGCGTCCCAATAGGTGACTCATCGCCATCTTCTCCGAAGTAGCCGGAGAGCGGTTTCTCGCAAATGACGTGCTTGTTGGCTCGCAAGGCTCGCGTGATCATCTCCACGTGGAGGAAGGGTGGAGTGCAAATATCCACGACGTCGATCTCAGGATCGTCGAGCAGTTCCTGGAAGTCCGCAACGGCCTTCTGGAACCCGAATCGCTCCCTGACGTCCTGAGCCTTCTTCAACTCTACGTCCGCGACGGCGCGCAGAGTGACGGAAACTCCCGCGACTCTCCGATAGGCTGTGCAGTGAAGTTGTCCTGCATACCCGCAGCCCGCAAGGCCAATGCAAACACTTTTGTCGTTGCTCATAACCGTGACAGCATACCGTACGGAGTTCTGGGGACACCATACCTAATTCACTCCCACGTTTGAAATGAGCCTCTGTTCGCCCATCCGCATATCTGACAAGGCGGTCCCTGCTACTGCAGGCCGGCATGAGTAGGGTGTCCCCGCAGTCGCAGAGTGGCAACATGAACTGGACAAGAGGTATCGTTGGCGTTGTAAAGTGCTCGAAGAAGGATCTAATGGACGGACTCAATCGTACAGATATCAAAGCAGGGGAACGAGTTGTGATCGTGCAGAAGCAGGATCAGCAGTCAGGAAAGGCAACTGAGGGCATCGTCAAGGACATACTGACGAAATCGCGCTCTCATCCACATGGCATCAAGGTGCGGCTAGTCACTGGTGAAGTAGGGCGGGTAAAGAAGACGTCAACTGAAGAGTCGTAGTGCGTCGGGGAGCCCTGAAAGCACGCTGTCCGGTCGAGTCTCCGCGTTCGGGACAGACCCCCAACGCGTTTGTTCGGCCGTCCGGCAAGGTATTCTCGGCTACGCGCCAGCCGTGTTGTGTGAGGTGTCGGTGGCGCTCTGCGCAGGCGGTCTTACCAGAGAGATGAGATACAGGTGCTTGCCCGCAGGCGTGGGGGCGATACGGTCGACGATGGCAACATCTACTGCAACATCATCTCCAAGCCATCCGCTGAACTGAGACTTGACTTGCGCACACAGCGATTGGTCGCCGGATGATGAAGCGCTCGTGCCCGGGACAACCCGCACCGTTACATGGTCGAGCTGTTCCTGGACCAACTGGAATTGCCTGATGCCAAGAGGGACCAGACCTGACGAGTCAAGCGTGTTCGTTGATAGCCTTCTCCCTGATGGAGTGTAGATGGCGCTGCAGGTCCGGCCGATGACCGATGACAGGCGCGGGAGGGAGCGCCCACAGGTGCAGACACCCTCGGCGAATGAACTCTCGTCTTCTGTGCAGTATCGAATCAGAGGCATACCGTACTCGTGCAAGCTCGTAACGAGCACGCGGCCGACACACCCGGGCGGCAGAGGACGTCCATCTTCGTCGACGACTTCCACGATGAGGTCTTCTGCGGCGACGTGCAATCCGGCGTGTGCGTCACACTCCATAGCGATGTCGTAGTTCTCGAAGGAACTGTACTTGGAGAATGGCTCGGTCCCGAACACTTCTCTCATCAGCGCGCGCTGCCCGGGAAATAGCTCCTCGCCACCTGTCACGATAGCTCCGACCTCTGGCGCGGGAATATCCGACTCCCGAATGAACTCCGCGACAATGCAGATCGAGCTCGCGTAGCCGCGCAGAGCACGCGGGCGTGACCTTGCGATGCGCTCGACGACGCCCTGCAGCGAAGAATCAGAGAAGCACTCGGGGTCTTCGAACTTCTCACGGGTGAATACACGAGCCATGTCCGTGAACAAAGCCTTGCTAACGAAGCCATGATGGCCTCGACTGGCCAGTCGGAAGACAGGGTCTCCCATGTACACGCCTGCCCATTCGAGTGCCCGCAGCGACCGCGCTATACCGCGTGACCACCGGGATTCTTTCGTGGAGTAGAAGGCCATGGGTGCGCCGGTTGAGCCGCTCGTGCGCCCGTGCAGAAGCTCACAGCGCGGGAAACCCTCGGCCAAAAGGTCATTGGAGTGCTCACGCACGTCCGCCTTAGAGAGAACGGGAATCAAAGGCAGGTCTGCGGGGGTCCTGATGGAGTCGGGGGAGACACTGCCAGCGTCCATCAGACGACGGTAGTAGGGGACTCGTTCATAGGCGTAGCGCACCAGGTGCTGAAGTCGCTTGGCCTGGAGCCGCTCTATGCGCTCCTGCGGCCACCACTGCGATTCCTCCAGTTCCTTGAGGGACCGCATGGTATGCGTTCCCCTGAGACGATCTAGAGTTGGGGCGAGTACGTGTCTGGACAACACCCTGGAGGCAGTCATGCTGCCCTGCATTATGCCCACGCGCCCTAAAGTGAACAAGGGACCGAGATCCTCATGTTCCGCCACCGAGCGGCCTGAACCGGGCGCCCCTATTTCGGGTCGCCGTGTCTGGGCGGGCTGAGGACTCCCAGGTTCTTCGCCATCGTGGTGCCTACATTGCGAACAAGGTGCGACTCCCATGGCGCGAAGACCACAACCTGGCCGGCCTTCAAGACTTGTACGTCGTCGCCGGACGAGAACTCGATCTCGCCCTCGAGCACGTAGTTGATCTGCTCGTTGTCATGGTCGTGCAGCGGAGAAGCGGTCCCCGGCTGCATCTCGAAGTAGCTGATACTGGCCTTCTCTCCCTTTATCGTTTTCCCCTTCACGCCGGGTCTTGGTTCACTGGATGGAATGTCGTCCCATGAATAGATCTTCATCTCTTTCTCCTTGTACCTGCTCGCTGTTCAGTCTGACTGCTAACTGGACACCATACTCAACTCGCATGTTCAGGACAAGTTGCCGGTTTGCCTTTCCTTCTGGGAGTGAATACCTTCCCGCTGGAACGAAGGTCCCTGGCGCGTATAAACGAAGGGAGGCAACTCGAAATGGCAGACAATACCTCAGTCAAGAAAACGCACATGGCACTGGACAGGAAGATGGTCCTGTCTACACTGTGGATATTCGCCCTGTTGAACTACCTCTATGCGGATGTCTTCTCGGTGTTCTTCGATGCCGAGGCGTTGGAGATAACCCAGGCGTTCGGAGCAGGGGCCGTGCTGGCTTTCTCCGTGTTGATGGAGACGGCAATCGTTATGGTTCTTCTTTCTCGGGTGCTGCCCTATCGAGCGAATCGTCTGGCCAACATTCTCGCGGGCGTAGTACACACCCTGGCAGTCGCCTTCTCAACGTTCGTAGGCACACCGGCACCATACTATGCGTTCTTCGCAGTTATCGAGATTGCCTGTACCGTATTCATCATCTGGTACGCCTGGACGTGGCGTCAGCAGAAGGCGTAGCGTCGCATCCAACTCCCGGCTCTATTTCTCAGATGGGTATTTCGCTCCAGGCCAGAACCTCGTCTGTCGGTGTCCTCCGATTTCTTGTCCGGTCTCGCAGTTGGCGATGATTCTGGACGCATCCGGGCTGATGTGCATTCCGTTCGGAATCGCGCGGCCTGGAGCCACAACGCAGCCGGCTCCTATGTAGACGCCATGTCCCAGGCAAGCCCCCAGGTAGGTGCTGCCGGTATCCACTTTCTCGCCGTCCTTCATGACGGTCACGCCAAGTCCGTCAAAGCGGAAATCGGCAAGTGTAGCCCCGTCGCCTACGAACGTGTCTCGTCCGAGAAAACTCGCGTTGATGCCCTTGGCGAACGTGAATGCACCGGGATAGAGCACTGAGTACTGCACCACAGCTCCGCCCTGGAGCTCGCAGTTCTCGCCAATCGCGGATAGCTCCACTGCTGCATTGTTGGCGATATACGTGCGGTCTCCGACAATGGACTCACGGACGATGGCCATAGCGCCTATCTTCACGTTGTTCCCGATTCTGCTGCCTTCGATGTATGCCGTGGGATGAATGTCGCAGTTGCGTCCAATCCGGTTCGTCTGACGTAGGACGCTCCACTTGTTGAAGCTTCGGGCCTTCATGGCCATCAACAGAAGACTGAACTTTGGCCTGCTCATTACTCTGGCAACTTCGCCTAGCAGGGTAGCGACGTTGGCGGCCCACACGTTGGTCCAGTGGTCCACCTGCAGCAGTAGCCTGTCGGTTAATGGCACGCGGTATTCACCACCTTCAACCAGATGTGCTGGCATGGGGACAGTCTCGAAAGTGTGATCGGTGTCCATCACCACAACCTGTGTCTTGCGGGTGCGGTATTCTTCGGCAGGAACATAGAACAATGAATACGCCACGTGGTCCTCGTGCACGTCCACATTCTGTGTGGCTGCCACGCATCGCAATGTGCTTGTGCCTGGCTTCAGCGCCGCTCTGGTCCGGCACTGCAGAGATCGAGACCTTTGGATGAACTCATGCAGCAGTTCGGGAGTGAAGTAGAGATTGTCGGTGAACTCGAGGTGCTCGTCTGGATCCTCAATCTCTACAGTGGCACTGAAAGGTATGAGAACCACCTCTTCGCTGCTGAGAGCCTCTTGCTGGTGGTCGTACAGCGGTTTGTTTACGATCAGACAGTCCCTGGGGTGGTCGCCGAACGGCTCGATAGTCCTATTGGTTGTAACCATGTAGGCCTTCATCCACAACCTCCCTGCTTCATGATGCGCAGGCCGCGGTATTCCTCTATGTCCTCATGGCGCGGTGCTTCCTATGTTGGTAACAGAGTGCTTTGCCAATGTCCATGGACTACCAGCGTAACCAAGCCTGTTTTGCTATCCTCGCGGTGGCTCGGATGTGGTGTCGTGAGGTCCGTGCTGTGAAGGAGGGATGACATGGAGTTCATGGGGTACCCCCGACCTGATGGCTCGGCAGGAGCACGCAATTACGTCGCGGTCATTCCTGCACAACAATGCGCTAACGAATTGGCGAACCGCATAGCAGACAGCGTCGGAGGAGCCGTGCTGGCCATGCCCCACACTGATACATGCGGGAACGTGAAGCCCGACCGCGACGCCGCCATGCGAGCGCTGGTCGGCCTCGGCTCCAATCCCAACATCGCTGGAGTTGTGGTGGTGGGCGTGGGTTGCGACGGCGGGCTGCGCGAGGATGCCCTTGCGAACGGTATCGCTGAGTCAAAGAAGCCGGTCGAGTGCTTCATCATCACTCGCGAAGGCACGTACGAGAAAGCGCTTGAGAAGGGCACCAGGGCCGCGCGGCAGATGCTCGCCGATTCCTCGACACTTCAGCGAGAGGCTTTCGACATCAGCTACCTGACCCTAGCCTCGAAGTGCACGTCCAGTAGCCCTGCATCCATCCTCGCGTGCAATCCCGCCGTGGGCTGGGCCGCTGATAGACTCGTCGATGCGGGCGGCACGTTCATCTTCTCCGAGACCGCTGAAACCATCGGCGCCGAACACCTGCTGGCGCGAAGAGGAGAGACCGAGGAGGTCTCGCGGCAGCTTCTGGAGATATCCAACCGCATGGAAGCGAGGATAAAGGCCACCGGCATAGACATACGAGGCACCCAGCCGGCGCCTGGCAACATCCTTGGTGGAATGACGACTCTTGAGGAAAAGTCGCTGGGCGCAATCGCCAAGAGCGGCAAGAGCAAGATACGGGGCGCGCTCGAGTGGGCGGAGAGGCCACCTTCGAAGGGCATGTTCTTCATGGATGGCTCTGCCAGTACGCCGCAGGTCTTCCTGGGGTTCGCCGCAGCAGGTGCACAGGTCATCAGCCTCAACTTCGGTGGCAGCACCGCGTGCCCGGAACTGCACAACTACACCGTGGCAGTAGGCTGGATACCCGTAGTCCCCGCCCTCAAAGTCCTCAGCAGTCCCGCTGACATTGGCCTGGCGGAGTACTTCGACATCTTCGCCGGCACCATTATCGAGGGCAAGGAGACCATCGAAGAAGTGGGCCTGCGCATCCTCGAGGAAGTCGCCGCCGTTGCGTCTGGCAAACCCGCCCGCCAGGAGATGTACAGCAGCTATAGAGAGATGCTGCTGATGTACACCACAGGGCCGCTGCTATAGGCAGCCAGGAGAACACGGACTAACCACGACACGCGCTGAAGAAGGAGAGACACGGACAAGTTGAAGAGAGTGGCAGCATTCATCGGTACGCAGACCAAGAGGCACACCTACGAGGCCGTGCAGGAGTTCGAGAAGCGGCTCAAGGAACTGGGTGACGTCGAGTTCGAATACGTGTTCCTCAGCGACTACAACCTCGAGTTCTGCCGCGGCTGTAAGCTGTGCTTCGACAAAGGTGAAGAGTACTGTCCGTTGAAGGACGACCGTGACGTGCTGCTGGAGAAGATGGAGCAGTCGGATGGCGTCATTTTCGCCACTCCGAACTACGCGTTCCATGTCTCGGCCCGCATGAAGAATCTGCTGGACCGCATCGCGTTCATCTACCACCGCCCGCGCTACTTCGGCAGGGCCTGCACGGCGATTGTCACGCAGGGCATCTTTGGTGGTGGCACCATCGCTAAGTACCTCTGCAGCGCGGGAGGGAACATGGGCTTTCATGCGTCCAAAGGGTGTGTCGTGAACACACTGGACCCGATGACCGAGAAACGGAATAGGCAGCTGGTTCAGAATGTCAGCAAGGCCGCAGTCAGGTTCCACAAGGAACTCCACCGTACCACGCCATCACCGTCCCTGGTGAAGTTGGTCATCTTCCGGCTCTCGCGAAATGGCATCAAGAGCGCCGATCCGGCGTTCAAGGACCATCAGTACTATGGGGACATGGGCTGGTACGAGTCCGACTACTACTATCCGGCGTCACTCGGACCGGCTAAGAAGCTCGTGGGCGGTATCGCCGACCTCATTGCACGACGGATATACGGGCGAGGCTCAAGCCACTCCGCCAGCGCGGACTGACACCGGCAGCCGTAGAGGAAGCACTCGAACGTAGTGCTTCAAATGCAGTACTGGTGCGGGCTGCCTCAGCGCGAGAACCGCCGCCCTGCACGCCATGAGCCAGGTTTCACGGTCTGTTGTTCTGTGAACTCAGGTTTGCCGATGCTGGGCACAGTCTCCGGTGCATAGGCGATTGCGTCCATCTCAACGCGCATGCCGGGGACACTCAAGGCCACGCCGTAGGTGATGCGAGTCGGGTACGGCTCGTTGAAGAACGTGCGGTAGACACCATTCATGCCGCTGAAGTCATCCAGGTCGGTCAGCAGCACCTGCACCTTCACTACGTCGTCCATCGACGCTCCTGCAGCCTCCAGCACTGCTCTCATGCTCTCAAGAGTCAGGCGGGTCTGCTCCTGGATGCTCTCACCCTTGAGTTGCCCTGTCTCGGGGTCGATCGGCCCTTGGCCTCCCACGAAGATGAAGTCGCCCGCGCGGATTCCAGGCGTCCAGGGCCCCCACGGCGCGGCAATTCCGTCAGTCCATATCTCTTGCTTCACACCAACCTCCTAGTCGCTGCCTATCCCTATAGAACGACATAATGACCTGACGGTCAATGTCGAGAGCGAGGGATGTGTATGACAACCCGGATGGGAGTTAATCACTAGTTGGCTGCGACGCGCAGGTCGAGACCGCAGGTGGCGGCGTGCCCGACGATTGTGTCGACGACGGATTGCGGGGGAAGCGAGAAGACGATATCGTCGTTGCCTGCGCTCAGCGCCGATAACCAGTGTACGCTCTCTCCCGGAGGCAACCTGCTGAGCGTTGTCTCGATCACCTCGACTCCGGCCGCGTGGAGTTGCACCCAGCCATCCTGAGACACTGTGTAGACAGGCGCGACGATTTCGGTGGCGGCCTTGGTGCGGTTGGTGCCGCTGATAAGGGTGAAATGCCACTCGTCGTCCTCCTGCCAGGAGTAGAGTTCGTACCCCTTCATGCAGTGGGGCAGAGGGCAGGTCGATGCATACGATATCGATTTCAACTTGCCTGCCTCGTCGAGTGCACGCAGCACGTCTGGAGCGCTGCGCGGATCTTCCCCTTCGTAGAACTCCGCTGACGGATAGCCCGGTTGTAGTTGCACGGGTGTGGGGTCCTCCGTGTCGAGTGGCTTGAAGATTGTGATGCCGTCGAACAGCAATGAGGAGTAGAGAACCCAGAACGCGCCCGAGTACGCCGGTTTACCATCGACGCAGACCACGAAAGAGGTCCCCGATACGGGAACCTCAAGCGCTACGAGCCGCTCGAGTGCCTCCGGCGTCAGCTCCATCTCGTGAGTGTCCGGGTCGTATGCAACTATGTCGTCTGTGGCGATAATTGGCTTGTCAGCAATCTCAACGTGGCTCAGGACTGCCAGCTGGCCCGGCGGGACGTTGTCGCGGGTCAGGTAGATGGCGAAGCCCCTTGAATCCACAGGAGCACATCCGGCGAAGGACAGTACGAGGCAGCATGCCGTGAAGACGGCTGCCAGGGGGCGCAGAAGTGTCATCGATCCCGTCATCAGCTCTGGTTTCCGTCCTACATGATAGTACGCATCGCCGCGCACAGTATCACAGATGCTGTGCGGGCAATCCAGACCTGTGCCCGTGCCATGTGGGCATGGTTGTATGGCGACCATCCTGAACGAGCGACGCGTTGGTGTTACGAACAGTCCGACTTGACACGTACAATCGTGTCTCTCTAAGATAGCTTGCTGATAGGAAATGAATAGCACTGACAGATTCCTCACCCTTAGCCTCGTGCTTGTGGCTGTGCGCACCTTGCGTGCGACTGGGAGGCTGTCAGCCTAGCGAAACCAAAGGTTGAGACTAGTAGAGGGGCCCTCCCAGTCAGGAGAGTCCCTCTTTCTTTTTGGCGGCACAAGGCGCGCCAGGGAGAAATGGAAAGGAGAACACGATGAAGACGGGAGCACAGATACTCTGCGATAGCCTGGTGCGGGAAGGTGTCGAAGTGGTCTTCGGCATTGTCGGTGGCGCGGTACTTCCGATGTACGACGCTTTCTCAGAGTATCCCGAGATACGACGCGTGCTCGTTCGTCATGAACAGGCAGCCGCACACGCGGCCGCCGGATACGCGCGCGCCATGCAGAAGGCAGGCGTGTGTGTGGCGACGTCGGGGCCGGGAGCCACGAACCTTGTGACCGGCATCGCCGATGCGTATATGGACTCCACGCCGCTTGTGGTCATTACAGGGCAAGTTGGTCGTTCCTTCATCGGGAAGGACACCTTTCAGGAATGTGACATAACCGGTATCACGCTGCCGATAATCAAGCACAACTACCTCGTCAATGATGCCAATGACATTGCTCGAATCGTGAAAGAAGCCTTCTACATCGCGCAGACGGGTCGACCAGGGCCGGTATTGATAGACCTGCCGAGGGACGTGCAGACATCGATGGTCGAGGAGTCGTATCCCGAGACGGTCAACCTTCCTGGCTACAAACCCGTGTGTGACGCCAAGCCTGCAGATGTTGCGAAGGCGGCGGAGATGCTCAACAACGCTGAGCGACCCGTTGTTCTGGCTGGAAGGGGAGTCATTCTCTCGAAGGCCTACGAAGAACTCGAGCGACTCGTCGAGACCATGCAGGCACCCGTTGTGCACACGCTTCTTGGGCTTGGTTCGTTTTCGCCGAAGCACTATCTCAACCTTGGCATGATTGGCATGCACGGCTCGGGCTATGCGAACAGGGCCATCCAGAACGCTGACCTCGTTCTCGCACTGGGTACGAGGTTCGGTGACCGCGCAACGATGCGCACGGACGATTTCGCCCGACGTGCGGTCGTGGTCCACGTTGATATTGACCCGGCCGAGATTGCCAAGAATGTCGCGCCGTTCACGTCGGTCATTGGCGACGTGAAGAACGTGCTGAACCAGCTCAATCCGCAACTGCAGCCGCGCGATAGGTCGGAGTGGATGTCGCAGATCGACAAATGGAGGGCAGACTATCCGCTCGCTGTTCACAAGTCGGGCAACAAGCTCTCAGCGCGCGAGGTTATTCGCACCATATGCCAGAGTGCGGACGAGAACACGATTATCGCAACAGGCGTCGGCCAGCACCAGATGTTCACAGCGCAGGAGTACGCATCTCCTCGTCGGAATGGCCTCATCACATCGGGTGGTCTGGGCACGATGGGCTTCGAAGTGCCATCCGCATTGGGCGCACAGGTGGCGTGTCCTGATGAGACCGTCTGGAGTATTGCCGGCGACGGCGGATTCCAGATGACGTTGCAGGAGCTAGCCACGATTGCGCAAGAGAACCTGCCTGTCAAGATTGCGGTACTGAACAACGGGTACCTGGGATTGGTTCGCCAATTGCAGGAACTGTATTGCCAGGGGAACTACGTCGATGTCGGGCTGCTGACGCCTGATTTTGTGATGCTGTCAAGGGCGTATGGCATACCCGCGCTGCGCGTCGAGACGGAGGAAGAGGTTGGCGCTTCGATAGAGCAAGCACTGCAGCACCACGGTCCGTTCCTGATAGAGTTCAGTGTTGAGCCTGAGGAAAACGTGTTCCCTATCGTCGCCGCGGGCGCTAGCCTGGACGAGATGACCGAAGGGCCGGTGGTTGTGGAGGAGTTGGACGCGGCATAGCTGGTTCGCCCACAATAGGCTAAGTGATTGCCGCGCACGTGGGGGAGGGTCTTCATGCCCCCCGCACAAAATTTGCCGTGAACCTGGTTTCGGCCATGACTTCATGCGCATGATGTCCCTGCATCTCTCAAAGGCCTGAGTTGCGTTTCCTGTGGTATCATCGGCGAGCGCGGGACGCGAGGACCGGAAAGTGAAGCTGCAGCAGGCATGGGTGGCGGTGGGGAAGTGCTGGAGGTCGTCCCTGCAGAATGACGCCGCTTCGTGGCGTTCAACGATAGCCCGAGGACACTGACATGAGATTCGAAGGAGGCAAGATGACCCATGAGTTCGCGTCCGCAAGTGATGCGGAATACGCCGAGTACGTTACTACCGTTTCCAATGTTCCGAAGGTTGCCCTCTCTCCTGAGATAAACACTCAGTTGGTGCTGGGCAAGAATATGACCCTCAGCTTCTCGGAGGTTCCCCCGGGCGCGGCCGGTGCCATTCACAGTCATCCGCACGAACAGATGATAGTCGTGCTTTCCGGGAAGATAGACATCATCATTGCAGGCAAGGCCTACCGCATCGGGGTTGGCGACGTTATCTGGGTGCCCGGAGGGGTTGAACATGGTGGAATGGGCCTGGATGAGACGTGTCGCATGGTCGAGATTTTCACGCCTGCGCGCGAGGACTTCGAAGAGAAGCTACGGCAGGCCCGAGCCGCTTCCTGAACTGACGTTGTTCGGTCCCGTGCTCAAAACCGGTGAGGAGGTATTCCGATAATGGCTGACGAGCTCGTGAGAGCAACTGAAGAAGAGAAGTCCGAGTTGATAACCAGGCTTGGTGAGGTGCCCGAGGTGGACCTAATGCCCGGTGTGAGGACTCGCATCATCCCTGCGCAGAATATGACGCTCAGTTTCGCTCACATCGGCCCGAACGTTATTGGGAAGCCTCATAGTCATGACAATGAGCAGGTCATTGTGGGACTCTCGGGTCAGGTAGACATACTACTGGATGGGAAGCTATACGCCATAAACGCTGGCGAGGTCATCGTCGTGCCCGGTGGTGCTGAGCATACTGGCTTGACTGGCGAAGACGAGTGCCGAGTGGTCGAGATATTCTCTCCTGCGCGCAAGGATTTTGAGGAGAAGCTGGTCGCTGCCAGTGCAGGCGTTATTCCTGCCGTCACATCTGCGCCGGCCGATGTCGTTGAACCGGAGAACGGATACCCACGAGCCAGCGAGGAAGAGTGGGCATCCAGGGTAACGAGAGTGGAAGATGTGCCCATGGTCGAGTTGAGACCAGGATCCAATACCGCTATCGTGCCGGCTGACAACGTCACTCTGAGCTTCCTGCACCTGTCTCCCGGTTTAAATGCGAAACCGCATAGTCACCCTCATGAGCAGGTGGTTGTCTTGCTGAAGGGAGAGATGGAGATTGCCCTGGATGGCAAGCTCTACAGTGTCAAAGCGGGCGAGGTGGGAGTGATCCCGGGTGGCATTCCGCACAGTGGCGTCACCATTGATCAGGAGTGCGAGGTGCTGGACGTTTTCTCGCCAGCACGCAAAGACTTCGAGGAGAAGCTTGCTGACGCTCGAGAACAACAAGGGTAGAATATGGGGGGCGTAATCGCCGCACAACGGCGATTGACAGACCCCGCATCAATACGACATGCCACGACGAGGAGGGAAACATGGAAGACAGTATGATCAGGGACCTGCAGTTAATTATGGACACGGGCGTTATCGCCATCGTGCGCGTTGCGACGGCCGATCAGGCCATCGAAGTGTGTGACGCCGTCTCAAAGGGCGGAGTTAAGGCTATTGAGGTCACCATGACCGTGCCCGGCGCGATTGACGCAATCAAGGAATTTAAGAAGACCGCGAGCAGCGACTTGCTCATTGGCGCTGGAACAGTGCTCGACCCCGAGACCTGCAGGGCCGTTATCCTGAACGGCGCCGACTTCATCGTTTGCCCGAACCTCAACGTGGACGTCATCAAGATGGCCCATCGCTACGCCAAGGTGGTTATCCCTGGCACCTTCACAGCTACCGAGATTCTTGCCGCCTGGGATGCAGGTGCGGACATCGTCAAGGTGTTCCCCGCGGGCGTTGTTGGTCCTCAGTACATCAAGGACATCAAGGGTCCTCTGCCGCAGGTGCGTATCACTCCTACCGGTGGCATTACCGTTGAGAACGCAGGGGACTTCATCAAGGCCGGTGCTTCGTGCGTGTCGGCGGCGTCTTCTCTTGTCGACAAGAAAGCGCTGGCGGAGAAGAGGTTCGAGGTCATCACGGACAAGGCGAAGCAGTTCATCGATGCCGTTGCGGCTGCCCGCGCCTAGGAGTCCATTCAGTAGAAGGAGTTGTGCACCATGTATGACGTAGTGACTTTTGGTGAGACTATGCTGAGGCTCTCGCCTCCGATGTACCGGAGGGTAGAGCATGCGTTCTCTTTCGAGGCCAATGCCGGCGGCGCAGAGATGAGTGTGGCCTGCAACGTGAGCCGACTCGGCCTGCAGACCGCCTGGGTCTCGCGGATGACCGACAACAGCATCGGCCACTTCATCCGCAACAAGGCACGCGAGCAGGGAGTGGATACGTCGCACATCGTCTGGACCAAGGACGACAGGGCGGGCATCTACTTCGTCGAATTCGGCGCCTCTCCGCGACCCAGTCGCGTTATCTATGACCGCGCCAACTCAGCCATGTGCAGGATCAAGCCGGGCGAGGTCGATTGGGAGACGGTTCTCAAGGACGTGAAGTTCTTCTATACAACGGGAATCACGCCTGCGCTGAGCGCCTCCGCCGCCGAGGCCACACTTGAGGCTCTGAAGGCCGCGAAGAAGATGGGCTGCAAGGTCGGGTGCGACCTCAATTACCGCGCCAGGCTCTGGACAGAGGACGAGGCTCATAAGTGCATGGAGCCCCTGATGGAGTACGTGGATGTCCTCATCTCCACAGAGGAGGACACTGCCAAGGTCCTGAAGATTACCGCGGACAGCTATCAGGAAGTGGCCCGCAAGCTGGCTGAGAAGTTCAGCTTCGACGCGGTCTGCATCACCATTCGCACAGACATCAGCGTTCTCAAGAACGACTGGACCGCAATCGTCTACGCGGATGGCAAGTTATATGAGGACCGCACGTACAATGTCGAGATTATCGACCGCGTGGGCGCGGGCGACTCATTCTCCTCAGGCTTCCTCTACGGCTATATCACCAAGGATGTGGAGACGGGTCTCAAGTACGGCAACGCCTATGCGGCGCTTGAGCATTCGATTCACGGAGACATCAATTGGTGCACTCTCCAGGAACTGGAGACGCTAATCAAGGGCGGCGGCACCAGGATCAGTCGGTAATAGACAATCAGGCTCCGCGGTCGACCAGCTTCACGAGCTGGTCGACCCGGACGACCTGCGTTTCAGTCGTTCGCGCGTTGGCTAGTGCCGCGGGTTCGGTGGTCACCACGAAATCGGCACGGCTCTGAGACGCGCAGTTCATTAACTCGGTCTCTTGCCATCCCTTCGTGCTGCGATGCTGCAATTTGCTGCCCGGCACGAGGCACAGAAGGACGGGGAGATCGGACAACAGTTGTGACAGTTCACGTTGCTTCAATGCATGGTAGCTGTAGAGACTCTTGTGCTTCATAACACGGGCCTCCTCAGCCAACATCCGTTCGGACGTGAACAGTCGCAGCTTCCCCTGGTAGGCGTAGTCGAGCAACCGCGCCGACTTGCCGTGAGGGTTCAGCATTGCGCTCGTGAGCGCAGCGTTGTCTAGAACGACTCTCCACATGGTTCGGAAGATGGGGTCGTTTACCGGACTGCTTCCAGCGCTTCTTTGATCTGTTGTTCGAGCAGGCTCGACTCTTTTTCCTCGTTGGCCTGTCGCATCTCGACAATTCGCTTGTAGAGTCGTTCTCTTGCCTGCTCCCAGGCGACGTACTCTTCCACGGGGATGACAGCTACGAGCGGCTTCTCGCCCCGGTTGACGATGTAGCGGTCGCCCCTCAGTCGCACCTCATCCATCAACTCACCGAAGTTCTGCCTGGCCTTCTGGGCTGAAATCTTCTTCAGCATGTCGCTCACCCCCTTTCATACAGGTCGTTCTGTTCCTATGGAACGCAATGCCCATCATAGTCATAGTAACCATAATGGTCATATCAATCATACTAATCATTATGGTCATATCAGTCAATAGGACCTCTGTACTGGTAGCGCAGGCCTTTTCCGAATTCGACACGATGTGAGAGGTCAAGCAGCTTGGGGATGTGATGGAAAGCAGGCAGTGTGGGGAAACGTCATCCCGGCGTGGCCCATCTGAAACGGCGTCTCTACGTGGCCAGCGAGCAGTCTGTGCAGGCAGCTATGCGGTCGTAGCGGCGAGCGAGTATCGAACTTCTGAGTTCGCTCAGGCAGTCAGAGTTCCAGACATTGCGGAGAGTGTCGTTGGCTACGTTGCCCACTATCGGGTCGTGTTGCCAGTCCTGGCAGCAGAGCAGAACGTCGCCCGTGAACAGAATCGCGGTCTGATGAAATGGCAGGGGGCAGCCAACAGCTCGACGAGATACGCGGCGAAGCATTGAACCTAGCCGATTACCTTGCCATGGAGCCATCGCGTCCTCCGCGAAGAAGGAGTCGTAGGACCCGAGGGTGCCTGCCCTGTTGGTGAGCGGCTTCACCTGAGTGGCAACGCTCATCTCGTTCCAGTAGGCAACTGCTTTCCCAATCTCATGCTTGTTCACATCGCTGGCGACGAAGCTGACGAGCAATCGTCTTCTGACATCCTCGTATCTGGAAAGACTGATGACGCTGGCCTTCACGCTCGCAAAGTCCAGGCCTGTGCCGAGACGGGCGTACGTCTCTTCTGAATGGGCGTTGAGCGAGACCGAAATCCTGTCGACTCCCGAATCGACAATCTCCGCCGGGTCAAACCTGTCGAGAAGCGAGCCATTTGTGATTATCGAGGGTCGCGTCAGCGGGGCCATACGCTTGAGATGGCGGATCCATGAGAACAGTTCAGGATTCAGTAGTGGCTCGTGCTGCAGGTCGAACAGGACAACACTGGGGCGGTTCGACTGTCTGAGTTCCTTGACAAGCTTGTCGAATACTTCCCATGACATCTCCCCGTGTACCAGGTTCTTGCTGGTTTCTGGATAGGGGCACGTTGCGCAGGCGGCATTGCAGTAGGAGTGCGTCTGCACGTGAATGCGAAGTGGCCAGCTCGGGCACTTGCCGTGCAGCAGGAATCGCGCGTATGCGGCGGCTAGATATACGTATCTGTGGGCAAGAGGTAGTGTGGGGGCCGTCACGGGTTGAGTCCTTGGCCAGCACCCATGAGTCTTGCTAGCGTTCTCTTGTCGCCGAAGCCTCCGGCCTTGCTCACGATGGTCCGTTCGATTCCGTCGCGGTCTGTGCCGCGAGAGCACACTACGCCGGGCTCGATTTCGCCCAACACCTGAACTGAGGCAAGGCCGAGCGCTCTGCAGGTCTTCAGGGCAGTCATGCCTCCCGACAGTACGAGTGCAGAAACGTCTCTCCCGATGACCCGTGCCGCGAGTTCTCCGAGGCGTGGTGCGACCTCACTCCGCAGGTGAGGGATTAGGACGGACAAGCTCGTGGTCAGCACCGCGTTGCGACCGCACGCAAGCGCGTGGACGACCTCCTCCTCCCATCTCGCCACTTCGGGACCTCCGGCGCAGAGCGCGGGTGCCTCGATTCTGACAACGCAGGTGCCATGCAGTTCGACCAGTCGCGCCACCTGCGCGGCCGAGGTGGGGTCCGTGCTGCCTATCACGGCAAGTATCCCTCCGTTGCCGAGATGGAGATGTCTGCCTCCTTTGACCTTGCCTCTTTGGCCGAGCGCTGCCGCGAGATGCGGAGAGAGTCCCGAAGCCGCGCACGCGCACCAACTGGTGTCGAGGCCGACGAGCGCCCAACCGATGGTGCGCAAGTCGCCGTCGGTCTCGGCGTCGACAACAACAGCTTCCGCTGTGCTGGCCAGTAGG
>Ga0272441_10008243_pt1 | contig 16568 bp, 16 predicted proteins | sample SSMProp6N_FD_193582 | JGI IMG/M metagenome (GOLD analysis project Ga0272441, IMG submission 193582) | Marine sediment archaeal communities from Little Sippewissett salt marsh, Falmouth, MA, United States - SSM-Prop-6N | ecosystem: Environmental > Aquatic > Marine > Wetlands > Sediment ...
AGAATATATAAAATCTCTCCTGAATTTGGCGAGAGCAAGTTACAGATTAAGGGACGACGATAATATTTATCTCGGAAAAATAAAAAGCAAACTCATTGACGCTGTTGAGGAAGCTAAAAAAAGGATAGAAATGAAAGATGAAGATTCAGATTATTTAAATCAGGTATTATCTGAAATAGAAATTAAGAAAAATGGGATTACTCAATTATCAAAAAAAAAGTTAAAGAAATTGAGATATATACCTCGTCAACTTGTCGGTCAACCTGCTGTTCCCGGGGTAGCTTCAGGAAAAGCAAGAATCATAAAATCTCAGGAGGACCTTTTCTCATTCAAAACAGATGAGATAATAGTATGCGATGCTATTGATCCGAACATGACTTTTATCGTCCCTTTAGCATCAGCAATTGTGGAAAGGCGTGGGGGAATGTTAATTCATGGAGCAATTATCGCCAGAGAATATGGTTTGCCCTGTGTTACTGGAATTTCCAATGCAACATCATACATAAATGAAGGAGATGAGATTACTGTCGACGGATACCTTGGTATCGTTACGGTTAATTCAGGAAAAGGTCTTTTAAATTGGGATTCAAAAATTGATAATTCCGACGAACCAATACTTGGAAAAAGGATACCGTAAGAAAGAATTATCAAAATCTATAATTGTAAGCAGTAGATTCAACTGTTTTGAAAATGTACCTTATAAATTCCAAAAATTACCAGCAGAGAATTAAAAAGAAATAGAACTTGATCGCCAAGAGCATATTTATTAAGTGAAAATTTTCTTAATTTCACAACTTGATATATAATAACCAGAAAATTATTCCCTGGTAAACAAAAAAATGGCCAAGATACTTATCACAGGTTCAACAGGTTACATCGGAAGCAAACTGATCGACAAGCTCCAGTATACCGAGCATAAGATTAGATGTCTTACACGTCAACCTCTATCCTCAAATGAAAAAATCCCCATAAATGTTGAATATGTTAAGGGAAATGTTTTTGACATGAAATCACTGAAAAGTTCAATGGAAGGCATCGAACAGACATTTTACCTTATACATTCAATGGGTGAAAAAGGAGACTTTGTCGAGTTAGACCGTAAAGCTGCAATTAATTTCAGTAAAGCAGCTCGTGAAAAAGGAATCAGGAGGATCATATTTCTGGGTGGTCTTAGCGAAAGCAACAAAGATCTGTCTGCTCATCTGAAAAGCCGACAGGAAGTTGGTCAAATTTTACGTTCATCTAATGTTCCCGTTATCGAATTTCGTGCATCTATAATTATAGGATCGGGAAGCCTCTCTTTCGAAATGATACGTGCACTGGTTGAAAGATTGCCTGTCATGGTCACTCCTTCCTGGGTCAGGTTGCCAGCGCAGCCTATTGCAATCGCTGATGTTATTTCATATTTAACATCAGCTTTGGATTTACCTTTTGATGAAAACAGAATTTTCGAGATCGGGGGCGCCGATACTGTATCTTACGGGGAGATCATGAAAGAATACAGTAAACAGAGAAAATTACACCGCATTATGCTCCCCGTCCCTGTCCTCACACCGGCTCTGTCAAGCTTATGGCTTCATCTTGTTACTCCACTTTACGCGCGCATCGGAAGGATCTTGATAGAAAGCATCGTTCACCCAACTATCATTAAGGATAAATCCGCTTTAAAAACTTTCCATATTAAACCCGTGGGTATTATAAGAGCTATTAAAAATGCTCTGAAAAGCGAAGAAAAAGAATTTGCAGAAAAAGACTGGTCTACATTTGCAGAAGGTACGGATAAATTAAAAAACCTTAAATTCTTCAGGAAAGGTAACAGGTACATCGATCCTTATTCAATCGAAATCGATGCTCCCTCAAAACCTCTTTTTGAATCCGCGTTAAAAGTCCTCGGAGATCAATCATTCTACTTTGGCAACATTCTTTTCTTACTAAGGGAACTTATAGACCTGATTTTCGGAGGTTTCGGCTTTCGAAAGATGACCTCACCCCCTGAAAAAATAAAATCCGGTGATGTTATAAGGTTCTACCGTGTTGAAAGGATTACTCCAGATAAATTTGTCCGGCTCCAGGTTGAAATAAAGAATCCCGGGGATGCATGGCTGGAAATTTCCTCTAAAGATCATGATAATTCAAAAAAATTGAGCTTTACCATAATCTTCAATCCAAAAGGATTGTTTGGCATTTTATACTGGTATATGACCTATCCCCTGCATAGGATTGCATTCAGGGGGCTGCTTAAAAGAATTGAAAAAAAGACTCTTGAACTGGATAAAAAGTGAATGGCAATTTACCGTAATGGGATATCCTGTTATTTGGTTTCTTAAAAACTGAAACCGAAATTTACTGCACCATAGGTTTGAGATTTGTCCTGCTGTTTATCGAATTCCTGTGTCCGGTAAATATGAGAATATGTAGCCCTGAGATTTTTGTAAAAAATTGTAAAACCTATTCCCGCTTCACCAACTACTGGTATCTTTTTTACAGAATGACTCTCTTTGAATGAATTGCCGTCAAGAAAGATCTGCCGCCCCACTCCATTTACACCCAAACCGAGTGAACAATACAATCTGAAATCAGATAAGAAACTTTTCGAAACATTATTCGACTCAGCCTGTTCTGATACTCCGCTTGCAGGTCGATTAAGAGAAGTTCCAAAATTCCCGGGAAGGTTATAACCGAAACGAAGTTCACCCGATGTACCGCCTATTATTGCTGCATTACCAGCCATAATATTAATCGAAGGGATGAAATCAGATCCAAACCCATATTTATATGTTCTATCGAACAATCTCCACTTTTGCTCCCAGGATAATTGGACAAATGGCTCATCCTTGATCTGGTTATCCCAGCCTCGAGGAATGATCTTGTCCATCACCTTATGGACAAATCTCTGTGTTTTATCAGCCAATGAAGATGGTCCTACCATCCCTACCGATAATATGAAAGAATTCATTTTATAAAAGGTTTTATTGTGAAGTCCAAAAGATAAATATGTGCAGCCTGCATAAGGGCGGTCTTCCTTGATTAATTCCTTATTTTCAATATCTACAGGTGTATACATATGTTGCCCAATTGAAAGACTTATATTGTGTTTGAATTCCTGCCTATCTCCATAAGGTAATTTTTTTGCACCCTTCTTGACAAAGCCAGGAAGAAACCTGCAATCCGAATAATCATCGAGGTCCGGAAAAAGCCAGGTTAATTTAGCACCGTTAGTATAATACTGGTCTGTCCCGCCAAACAGATCATTATCAAGAAAAAAAATAATCGTGTGTTTTCCCTTTGTCGTCTTGGCAGTTCCATTTTCTGCCTGGCTTATATCGCAAAATAAAAACAAAATAATAATCAAGACAGGGTAAAGCACTATGTTTTTTAAATAAATCAAGGTTTGATTATTTTACCATTTTTGCGTTAATAGTAACAGCCATATTTGAATTAATACTAAATAATATTCTCATATATCTTGACAGTGAGTTAATTCTTAATTAGTATTGAAATTAAAATTGTGGTGCACTTTGATTTGTATAAGGAGTTAATTGATGAATAACAAAGACTTATATACCATTTTAAATGTATTAGTTTGCTTGTTAGTTGTAACATTATTTTCTTTGAATTCTTATGCTGAAATAAAAGATACAGAGTCTGCATCTCATGCAGATTCTGCTGCAATTTACGATATTGTAGATACATATAATTACCCTGGATTTAAGATTATTCAGTTTAACCTTGGCGTTTTGTCTCACTATTCCTACATGTTATTCAGTAACGGGGAAACAATAATTGTTGATCCCGGAAGGGATATCTTTAAATATTTGGAAATTGCAAAAAAAGAGAACTCGACCGTAAAAGGAGTACTGCTGACTCACAGCCATGCCGATTTCGTTGCAGGACATATGGAGATCGCCAAAATTATCGGTTGTCCTGTCTATATCAGCCATAAAGCAAACGCAGGATATGAACATGTACCCACGAAAGATGGTACCATTATCCAGTTGAATAAGGTTACAATTAAAGTTCTGGAAACACCCGGTCACACCCTCGATTGCACAACATCCCTGGTGTTCGGTCCCGACAATAAAGAGATACCAAAGGCAATGTTTACCGGGGATACTCTGTTTGTTGGAAGTATAGGAAGACCTGATCTGATGGGGGGGACCATATCAGCGGCTGAACTTGCATCTATGGCTTATGATACATGGAAAAATAAACTTTCAAAGCTTGATGACAGCATTGTCATATTTCCGGCGCACGGTGCAGGCTCTTTATGCGGAGCTCATCTTAGCGATGAACCAAATTCTACAATCGGCAAGGAAAGAAAAACCAACTATTACCTCCAGGTCAAATCAAGAAGTGAATTCATAGCATCTATACTGGAAGGACTTCCCGATGCTCCCCAATACTTCAAGCATAACGCTGCAATGAACAGGAAAGGTCCGGAATTAGTCAATTGGGATGAGTTTCCCTCTGAGTTAAAACCGGATATGAAACTGACAAATACAGAAATATATAATCTTGTAGATATTCGCGACGCAAAAGAGTACGCAAAAGAGCATATCCCGAATTCAATAAACATAGGTCTTCGGGGTCGGATGGAAACATGGATAGGTATCATGGTTCCATGGGAGGCAAACCTGGTTTTGACAGGAAGCATTGAAGAATTAAGGGAAGCATACCAGCGCCTTCATCGCGTTGGTTACAAAGCAAGTGTCATCTCTTTCGATTCATGGAAAAAGTCTGGACTTGCTATGACAAGGGGTAATTTGATTAAACCTAAAGATCTATATGGATTAATGCAGAAAGGGGAAGCACCGGTAATTGTAGATGTCAGGCTCCCCAAGGAATGGATGGGGCTGAGAATAGGAAAGATAGTCAACCTGCCTATCAATCAGTTGGATGTGCTCTCATCAAAACTGGACCCCACTTAACCTGCGGTTGCTGTTTGTAATTCTGCCTACCGATCGAGCATGGCAGCAGGTGTGCTTGAAAGAAAAGGCTTTAAAAAAGTAAGCAGCCTTGACGGCGGAAGTCAGGCATGGATTGATTCCGGCTATCCTGTTTATGGCTCTGATACAAAACAGGCTCAGGTTTCTTCTGTAAACTACCCGAAAAGAGAAATAAATCTTCCGGGAATAATATCGCCATCTGAACTAAAGGGTTTGTTAATGGATCTACCCGGCTCTTTTGATCTGGTCGATATACGCCCCCCTGATCATTTTGCAGATTATAACTTACCGGGCTCGAAAAACGTCGACATCGTCGATCTCATCGATAATCCCGCTCATCTGGTAGGAACGGGACCTCTGATAATTGTTGATCGTGATGGAGCTTTGGCAATGATAGCTGCTGGTATGATTTATAATAAATCAAAAAGGGAAATTAAAGCTTTAAGAGGTGGGCTCGAAGAATACTGGAAAGAATCTAACCTTCCAGAAATGCTGAGAACAGGAGAATCAATGAAAATTGATAAAATGCCTGGTATGCCTCCACCAAAACCAAAACCTCAACCAGAGCAAAAAACTGATGATAAACCTGTAACACCAAAGAAAAAAAGCGCGGGGTGTTAAGATGAATGAGAAGATAAAACCCTATATGAATCCATATCTTGCAGGCATTTTCCTGGGTCTGGTGCTTTTAGCATCATATTTGATCCTTGGTGCAGGTCTGGGAGCTTCTTCAGGGATCGCAAGGATCGCTGCCGCTGTTGAAGCAAAAGTTGCATACACCCATACAATAACTTCCGAATACTTCGGGAACTGGGGTGAAAATCCACTCGACTATTACCTTGTATTCATGTTTGTCGGTATCATTTTAGGTGGTCTGTTTTCCGCTCTGATATCTGGGAGAATATCTTTTAAATTGGAAAGAGGGAAAACTGCATCGGCAACATTAAGGTTTGTATTCGCTCTTATAGGCGGTATCCTGGTTGGCTTTGCAAGCCGTCTTGCTCAGGGGTGCACTTCAGGTCAGGCACTAACCGGCGGAGCATTGTTACTCTCGGGAAGCATGGTCTTTTTGGTGTGCATATTTGCCGGTGGTTATTTAACCGCTTATTTTTTCAGGAGGCAGTGGCATGATTGAGACTCTATACAGCCTTGATTTATTGGATTCTACTTTAGCCATGCTGATCTCGATCATTATTGGCACTCTGTTTGGCATTGCTTTGGAAAAAGCCGGATTTGGAAGCTCGCGGAGATTATCAGGAATCTTTTACTTCCGGGACATGGCAGTATTGAAAGTTATGTTCACTGCTTTAATAACAACAATGCTGGGTATCATCCTTGCCCAAAAACTTGGTATCGTTGAATCCGATAATTTATATCTAATGTCAACTATCTATGGGGCTCAGGTAGTTGGTGGATTAATTTTCGGTATAGGATTTGTCATGGGCGGATGGTGCCCGGGTACCGCCGCTGTTGGAATGGCTTCCGGAAAATTCGATGCCATCACTTTCTTAGCAGGAACTATCGTCGGAAGTATTATTTTTAACGAGGCTTTTGCCATAGTAAAACCCCTTTACAACGCTGGCAATAAAGGCGTTATATTTGTTTACGATTCTCTTCACATGTCTCAGGGATGGTTTGCATTCCTGTTCACCATAATGGGAATTGCAGCATTCTGGCTCGTCGAAAAGATTGAAAAAAACGTAAACGGTAAAAGCGATTATCTCAATACCCAATTCCTGAAAACCTTCTCGTTTGTCCTATTCATTGTAGCTTTCAGTATACTTCTAATTTCCGGGAAACAGGATCAAATAGAAACAACCAAAACTACTGTTAGTCCAGATGAAACATTAGCAACATTATCAGAAAAAGAAATCCTGAAATACGTGGAGCAGGCTCAAGATCATATCGAACCGGAAGAACTCGCTGAGCGGTTGGTAAATGCTGATCCAAACCTTATCCTTGTAGATGTGAGATCTCAACAGGAATATGTTCGCTTCCACATTAAAAACGCTATCAATATCCAGTTGCAGGATCTATCGGATGCTCTCATTCAATATAAAAACAAAGGGCTTATCGTTTTATACTCGAATGGTATGACACATCCCGCTCAGGCAAGAGACTCCCTCTTCCGCCAGGGATTCAACAATGTCTATTTCCTAACTGACGGTCTTGAAGGTTTTATCAATCGCTGCTTGAAACCGGTCTCATTGAGATCAGAACCTGCACCTGCCTACATTGCTGATAAAATCAACAGCTGGAGATATTTTTTCCTGAGTGAAAACCCTGATGAATATACATTCAGCTATCTGGAACCTCCATTCAACACACCTGGACTGATCGATTCTAACTGGCTCCTTGAGAACCTGAAAAAAGGTGGACTTAAAATATTGGATTTGAGAACACAAATAGAATATAACACTTCCCATATTCCAGGCTCCATATCAATTTCACCTGAAAGTTTTAGAGGAGTTGTTAACGGTGTCCCGTCAGTACTTTTACCTGCATCAATGCTGGCACAAATTCTGTCTCTGATCGGGATTACCCCTGAGGATTTTATAATACTGGTTTACGGGGATAAAACACATGATGCCACTCTCGTTTCTATGGTTTTTGAAAGGCTGGGACATAAAAAATATGGGATACTCGACGGGGGTTACATTAAGTGGAAAAAGGAAAATAAGCCCACCGATACAAAACTTCCTTTCGTATTAATATCTTCATATCCTTTGAATGACATGGATGATTTCACCGTTGACTACAGAACTGTTTTAAGTGCTGTCAATGATGGGGTTACAAAAATCATTGATGTTAGACCTGAGGAATATTATCTCGGTAAAAAATCAGATGAAGCTCGTGCAGGACATATCCCGGGTGCTGTTAACAGACCATTTTCAGAAGATATTAATAAGATTGATGATTACATTATGTTAAAACCACTGGATGAACTCGAGAAAATTTATGCTTCCATCATAGACAATAAAGATACAAAAGTTATTGTACATTGCCGAACAGGTCATCAGGGTAGTCAGACTTTCTTTGTCCTGAAAAACCTGCTGGGTTATAAAAATATTTACTGGTACGATGCAGGATGGACGGAATGGTCTGCCAGAAGTGAATTACCAATTGAATAGGAGGTTAACAATGAGCAATAAAAATTTTTCCATGGATGATGCAAAAAAAACAGGTGAAATGTTAGGGATAAAATGGGATAAATTCGACATTGAACAATTTAGAATGGGTATGAATGTTGAACTGGAACACGGTATACGTGATGCTGCTACAAATGTATCTAATGATGATACACTTACTACCGGCAAGATAGCTCTTGCTCATTTGAACGAATTCCCGGACTATTATACAAGGCTGGAAAAAATGGAAAAAGAAGCCGACGAATACTGGGAAAAGTCTTGAAGAGATTTAGATCTTACAGATAACTTTAACAACCAGATTATAAGGATTTGTCGTTTTTATCCTTATTATAACTGCCTTTGCTTTAGATAAATTTTATTTAAGGATAAAACGTTATTATGAATTTGAAGTTCGCATTATTGTATCTTTTATTAGATTCCGATTTTTAATCAAATTCTAAATCGCTTATAGCATCCAGTAATTTTTGCTTTAACTCCCTTTTCCTAATTTCAATTCTCTTGATATTATCAACTTTTGCCTGGAGTTGCGCTCGATAATTATAATTGGTGTCATCTACAATTTTTTTCAATTGACTCAGTTGGGTTTTTAATTCGCTCAGCTTGCAGTTAATGATTATATTTTGTCCGATAAGCTTTATATCTCTTTGATGACTATCTGAACCATAAATATTATTTTTTTCTATTTTAAAGATTTCCAACCATTTTTGCTGGGGAATATCAGAAAGCATAAAATGAATTATATAAGTCAATTTTTCTTGATTTTCCAGATCACTTTCTTCCTGATCAACACCAACGATTTTAATATCAACAAAATTTTCTTCTTCCTGGTTATTAGACATAATATCCTCCATAATATTAATTAAACATTGTTTTTAATTCAATTTTAAAGATTATTTTATTATCAATATTATGAAAATTATTATAAAGCAAGTAAAGTAAATTAACCAGAAAGAGCATAATACGAGTAAAATTAAAAACAGGTATTGCTTAGAATTCCGTTTGAAATGAAATCATACTCGAATTCAATAGAGAATGTAAGAGTTCCCGCACTCAATTTATCAGGGTATATTCTTGTAGTGTTATTTTTTTAATCATCATATAATCACCCATACCAATTGCAAACTAATCCTCTAATACACAGGCAAAAAGAAACAAAAGATCAGAAAGACGGTTCAGGTAAACCAGGATATCCTTGTTCAACAAAAGACCTTCATCCATCAATCTTGCTGCCTTTCTCTCGGCTCTCCTTGCAATCGTCCTTGAAATATGAAGTAAAGCGGATGGAAGATTTTCTCCGGGTACAATGAATTTTGTCAGGGGTCCAACCTTTTCTTCATAAAAACAAATATCATTGTCTATTTTTTTTGTTGATTCTTCAGTTATCCTCTCTTTCAGCTTCACCGCTTTATCAGGATCACACGCTATTTCAGCAGATAATATAAATAGATCCTTCTGGATCGAATATATTAATTCGGTGATTTCTGTATCACCAATCGATGCACGGCAGGCTCCGAGAAAAGATGTTAGTTCATCAAGGTCACCATAAGCTTCAACCCTCGAATCATACTTGGAAACCATCTCACCACTCAGCAATCGGGTCTTCCCCCCATCACCCTTTTTGGTAACTATGGACATGAGAAAAATATATACCATCAAATCAAAAAATGCAAATCTTCATTACCGCTTAATTTCTTGACAAATTCCGTATTTCTGATATATTATTATACCGTTGAGCGGGAATAGCTCAGCTGGTAGAGCATCACCTTGCCAAGGTGAATGTCGCGGGTTCGAATCCCGTTTCCCGCTCCATTTTTTAATCCCGAGATTCCCCGAAAATCATGTTTACAAGAATGAAAATTTTTGTTACTTTATTTCCAATTTACCGATTATATGGGAGATAACAATGGGAATGACAATCATCGAAAAGATAATAAAAAATCATTCTAAAGAAGAGGTTTCACCTGGAAATATCGTATGGCTCGACATTGACCTCCGATCCGCAAGGGATTTTGGTGGTGCAAATGTCGTCGCTAATTTCAAAAAACACTATCCGGACAGTAAGCTGGATGATCCGGCTAAAACCGCTTTCACCTTTGATTGCGTTGTTCCGGCTAATAATATTCCATATGCAACAAATCAGCAAATTTGCAGGGATTTCGCTAAAGAACAGAAAATGAAACTATTCGACGTGAATATGGGTATCGGATCCCACGTCGATATAGATGAAGGTCTATGCATTCCCGGTGATACTGTCGTAGGAACTGACAGCCACCTGAATATACTTGGATCTATCTGTACTTTCGGACAGGGTATGGGTGACATCGATGTTGCATTTACATTCAAAACGGGAAAAACATGGTTCGAAGTTCCACCTACAATTAAAGTCAACGTAAAAGGTCTATTGAAACCACCATGTACACCGAAAGATCTTACCCTAATCATCGTAAAACATTTCGGAGCTTCCGGTGCACTGGGAAAAGCCGTGGAATTTTATGGCGATGCTATCGAATCCCTTTCCCTGGACGGGAGAATCACTCTTGCAAGCATGGTCACTGAAATGGGTGGTATCATAGGACTTATTCCACCAAATAGTAATATTCTGGATTACTGCTCGAAAATGTCAGGCAAAACCGTTTTCCCTGATCTGAAAGCCGATAAAAATGCAGTATATGAAAAAACTATCGACATTGATATCACTGGTTTGACACCTCAAATTGCAGTTCCCCCATACCCGCATAATGTTAAAGCTGTCAAAGATGTAGAAGGTAAAAAAGTGGATTCTGTCTTCATAGGTTCATGCACAAACGGCAGATACGATGACATAGCTCTTGTTGCAAAATATCTCGATGGAAAAAGTATAGCCCCGAACATCATGATGAAACTCGTTCCTGCTACAAGAAAAATTTACGGAAAACTCCTCGAGGAAGGTATTATAGATAAACTCTTTAATGCTGGTGTCATTGTTAGTCATCCCGGGTGCGGTGGATGCGCTTCCGGGCAGATAGGAATGACCGGAAAGGGTGAAGTTCAATTAAGCACCGGAAACAGAAACTTCGAAGGAAAACAGGGATTGGGATTGAATTATCTAGTCAGCCCGGCAACTGCTGCTGTGTCTGCAATCAATGGTCATATCACTCTACCGGTATAATAATATGTTAGACTTCAGATCAGAAATAAAAAAACTTCTAACAAATATAATTCATCTAAATCTCTCTCGGATTTTCCCCGAAAAGACTCCACCCGATAACTTCAATAAAAACATTCTGGTTGAAAAACCTCAGAGATTAGAACATGGCGATTTTGCTTCCGGAATCAGTATGATGCTCGCAAGAATTTACAAAAATCCACCGAGGAGCATAGCGGAATATATTAAAAAAGAAATCGAATCTAAAAATCCTGATTTTATCTCGAAAGTTGAAGTGGCTGGTGCTGGTTATCTGAATTTCTTCCTGAATAATAAAATATGGAAAAAGATCCTTGCTGAAATAGTTCATCTCGATAACGATTATGGTAAATCATCAAATGAACATAAGATGAATATCCAGATAGAATTCGTTAGCGCAAATCCAACGGGACCCATGAATGTTGTCAATGCTCGGGCTGCAGCTCTTGGCGATACCCTCGCAAACTTCTTGAAAATAGCAGGTCATAACGTTACAAAGGAATATTACATAAACGACAGCGGAGTCCAGATTAATAATCTCGGACTTTCAGTTGAAGCAAGAATGAGAGAATTACTCGGGGAAATAGTTGAATTCCCGGAAAACGGATATCACGGTGACTATATTAAGGATATATCTGAAAAACTCCTGAAATATATCGGTAAGGATATATGGGATAAGGAACCTGAAAAAAGACTGAATATAATAAAAGAAAAAAGCCTCAACATGATGGTTGCAGATCAAAAAAATCAGCTTAAGAACTATGGTGTGACATATGACATATGGTTCAGCGAAAGATCACTCCACGAGAAGAAAGCTCTGGAGAACACCCTCGATATACTTGGAGAAAAAGATAGGACATTCAAAAAAGACGGTGCCCTTTGGCTCAAGACTTCTGATTTTGGCGACGAAAAAGATCGAGTGCTCGTTAAAGAAGACGGGCAACCAACTTATTTCCTCGGTGATATTGCATACCACATTGATAAATTTGAAAGAAACTTCGACCTTATTATAGATATCCTGGGACCAGATCACCACGGACACGGTATCAGGATGAAAGCTGCAATGGAAGCTCTTGGTTTTGATCCCGATAAATTGATGATACTTATTGCCCAGCAGGTCAATCTCAAAAAAGATGGAAGAAATATCAAGATGTCAAAAAGAGCTGGCGAATTCGTTACCCTGGATGAACTCGTTCAAGAAGTCGGAAAAGACGCAGCAAGGTTTTTTTTCCTCATGAGAAAAGCAGAAAGCCACCTGGATTTCGATATCGACCTCGCTAAAAAAACTTCGAATGATAATCCCGTATATTATATCCAGTACGCATACGCAAGAATTTCAAGTATCCTGAAAAAAGCAATGGAACAGGGTATTGTCATAGATGATCATCCCGATGATTCAGTCCTTTCAAAATTAGACTTGCAGAATGAAATAGAAATCATCAAGAAACTTTACGACTATAGGGATATGATCGATAAATGTGTGATACTCTACGAACCCCAGAGGATCTCCACCTACCTGATCGAACTGGCAGGAATGTTCCATTCATACTACAATGCAAATAGAATAATTTCGGATGATCCCGATCTGACTTCTGCTCGTCTATACATGGTAAGAGGGATAATAGTTGTTTTAAGAAATGCTTTAACAATAATGGGAATTAATACCCCGGAGAGTATGTAAAATGATGGAAATAGACGATAATAACGGTATCGAACACGAGGATATTTCACTCAAAATGTTAAGAGATGAAGAAAGGGAACTTGACGAATTCCCGGAAGAAGATATGAATAGAAGGAATATCCTGATCTACCTTATTATCGGTGTTATTGCCATCGCTCTTTGCGGTATATCTTTTGTCTTCGGAGTTAAAATGGGGCGTAACCTGGAAAGATCCCAGTGGGTCATGAAAGAGGAAACAATCCCCTCATCTGAAATTAGGCATTTAGAACCTCTTGTAAAACCTGATATATCTGAGAATGAAGATGATATTGTCAGGTTCAAAGAAAATGAAAAACATTCAACCGGAAGCGATAAAGACAATCAAATGGGAGTTCAGGAGGTTGAAAGGGGATCATCAGAATTCATGATACTGCAAAACGCAAAAGCCAATGCAAAAAAAGAAAAAGATCGAGAAGAAAAACCCGTTCCTCAAACATCACAAAGAATCTCCCCCTTAAAAGTCGATAAAATAGAAAAATCCCCGGCAAGAAAAGAAATAAGACATCCCTCTCTTAAAATGTTCACCATCCAGATCGCTGCAACCGAGGATAAAGAGGGCGCTGAAAAATTGAAAGATAATATGCAAAAAAAAGGTTATGATGCTTTTATCTCATCTGTTATTGTCAGTGATAAAACCTTTTACAGGGTTCGAATTGGAAGATATGCTTCTGAAAATGCTGCATTACTCGCCGCAGAAAATATAAAAAACAAGGAAAAAATCGGCGATGTATGGGTTACAAGCATGTAATCTTGAATTGGTCTTAATCGGGTTTTAAACTGGGAATTCACATCTTCTTTAAAACGTTTCAATAAAGAAAATTATATAGTGTAAATTTTTTTGTGTGAATTTTTTAAGTAGTTGCTAAAATCCAAAAACCGATATAGGAATTTATCTTTTTGGAAAAAGTCGTGATTTAGTCAAAAAAGATAGTTTTTTAAGTCATAAACATCCTTATTTTGTTAAAAATCAAATCATGCGTTCATTTTTTATGTAAAAAATCTTAAAATTATCGAGTTTTGAGACACCTCACCATCGATTTTACTGAAAATATTAAATTTTGAATTCTTTCTAACTTCATCCCATAGCAAAATCCCATGTTCTGATAAATTTTTGACTACTAAATCTAACACACCTAACCCTGAAAATACTCTCCGAATAATAGAAGTCCTGCATGGGAGGTTTATGTCTCGTCTGTAATTTCTGTCTTGAATGGTAAAATTGTTTGTTGTATCATTGTATCACCCTGTTGGTTATCGATTATAAGAACTAATACTTTCAAATTATCCTTAATTAACAGGGTCTTATCAATTATTTTCAATCAAAAATATAACTTCTATGTCGGTTTTAGGGTATTATTTATTCTTTCATTTTTCAGATTGCAAGATATGTGAATATTCTATAAATTATTGTACTTTTAGTCGAAAAAGATTGCTGAAACTTTTCAAATTCAATCGAATTATTTTTCAACACAAACTAATTAATATTATGTATAAAAATTCCGAAATATCTAGTAGATTGGCTATATTAATTTTACGGAGTTATCAGATGGTAAAAGATAAACAGAAAATAATACTGGAGCTGATGGAAAAACAAGAATTGATGCTTTCTGAGGTATATCAGATTTTTGCAAAAAAATTCCCTGATTATTGTGACTTCTGGAATGAACTTTCAAAGGAAGAGAAGGATCACGCATCATGGATCAAGGGTTTGTTCAAGTTTTCCGAGAATGGTGAGGTTCTTTTTCACGAGGATAATGTGAATGTCTATTCCCTGGATACATTTATCGATTATTTGAAGGGGATTGTCGACAAAGCAAGGATGAATGGTATGTCTTTGAGAAACGCATTATCGACAGCCAGGGATCTCGAGATGGCGCTTATTGAAAAGAAGGCTTTTACCCATTTCGATTCGGTTTCAGACAGGATGAAAACTGTTCTGAATACTTTAGAAGGAAAGACTAAAGAGCATATAGATCGGGTGAACGAGATGGTGGAGAAGGTTAAAGAAGAAACTCCTTAGGTTTTATTCAGTAATTTCTTTAAGGCTTTTTTGATTCTAGTTCATCCTTTTAAATTATGGATATTGCTCGTAGTCATCATACTCATTAGCGATATCGCAATCAAAATAGTCATCATAATTTTTATTTTGCTCCTGCATGTAAAATTCCATCTCCAATTTATCATCGACTCTAAGTGTAAAATCCAAAATCGCACCATCAAGGAGTGATGAAATTGACTCCATAATTTCCCCAAATTTTCTAAGGTTAATGTGACGTAAGTTTTTTGGGATTGAGTTCTCGCGTTTTTTGTTTGAAGGATATCTAAAACCAATTGAAAAAGGGTCATTTTCTGCTATTTCAAGAATATATTTCTCAATATAATCTAATTCAATATTCACTGAATCGGGATACAAATTTCTCATAATGAATCTTGCCCTTTTCCAAAGCACATCAATTCTATGAGTAAGCGGGAATTTTTTATATGTTTCGATCAAAATTTCGCCTTTTTCAATAATATGCTTTAAGCATAATTCAATATGATGGCGAAACAGAAAAACTATTGGGTAAACAAGGAAGTCTTGTTTTGCACCTTGTTCCTTTACCCAATCAACTAATATATCCCCTGCAATTTTATAACCTCCAATATATCCAGTAATTGGATTTACAGAAAAATTTAAACATGCATTATTCCACTAGTCTTTATCAGGACTAAATAATTTTTCATCATTTTTATTGGATCTGTTTGAATCATCATTCATAAAATATCCACGCTATAAATCTGTAATTCGTTTAGGTGATGAGTGTTATCAATTTATTCTATCTATCACCTTTTTAAAGTCACGCTTTCCGTGTATGATCCCAAGAATAACAATTCGAGTATCCTCAATACTGTAAAAAAGTCTATAATTTTTAACAAAAACTTCACGGATTTTTTGATTTCCTAGTTCTGGAACCACGCGACCTCTTTCAGAAAACATATCGAGAGAATAACCTACATCAAGAATTTCTTGAACAAAAGATGCTGCGAAGTAAATCGAATCTCTTGAAATATATTCGGCTATTAAATCAAGATCCTCTTTTGATTCGTGAGACCATACTATTTTCTTAGCCACTTTTCCATCCGCTTTTCCATTTCTTCTTGGTTGTAAACGCGACCTTCTTTTGCATCGTTCAATCCTCTATCAATCTTTTGAAGAACAAATAGATGATATTGAACATCTTCAAAAGTACAATCATCTGGAAGATTATCAAGAATTTTTATTACTTCTTGTTTCACACCTGGCATTTTATGATTCTCCTTTATTTATTATACTCAATCCATCAACAACTCAATAAGCTTAAGGCACGTCATCTTCCCTTCGGGACCGGCTTCAATAGCGGGACCGACGCATGACGGACAACCGGACTTGCACCCGCATCCTTCGATCAGATCTTTCGCAGCCTCCAAAAGTATCCTACGCTGATCGAAAATACGTTGAGCGAAACCGACACCGCCGGTATAGTTATCGCAGATATATATGGTTGGTAGCTGGGTTAAAGGCGCCCGAACCATTGGGACAGTGAGGATATCCCTATAATCGGACATGATGT
>Ga0272441_10008244_pt1 | contig 16567 bp, 8 predicted proteins | sample SSMProp6N_FD_193582 | JGI IMG/M metagenome (GOLD analysis project Ga0272441, IMG submission 193582) | Marine sediment archaeal communities from Little Sippewissett salt marsh, Falmouth, MA, United States - SSM-Prop-6N | ecosystem: Environmental > Aquatic > Marine > Wetlands > Sediment ...
TGCTTTCAGAATTGGAGAGAAAACTTGCATACTTTCAATCAATTTGGTACTCTATCGAGGTATACTCGGTATGCCGGGACCAAGTTGAAAACTATTTTGAGTTTTCGGTGTTTATGAATAATTTTTGATACTATTTTGATACTGTAAACGCCAGCAACATGCGACATATACAACATATGCACCTGAGAAAAGAAACTGTAAAATCTTCAAAGAAAATAACTTATGAAATGACAAAAACTTACAACACCCCCTAACAAGTTTCTCATCCCGGTAACAGGGGTTCGAGTCCCCTTGGGGGTAGTGCCTTTAGGCAGGTATGATCAGTGGAGCATTTATGTGTATTGCTCCGCTCCTGCCGGACATTTAATCCACGCCCCGCTTCGTGCTGACACAGTTGGGGTCAACTTTGGTAGGCAGCGTAACCTTCCAGTCGAGGATCATCTTTGTTAAACGGGCAACGATTTCCGGATGTTCTTTCGACAAATCTTTACCGGCCTCTTCCGCACGGTCGGTTTTCAGGTTATGGAGCTCGACACGTTTCGCATCCTCGGTCATCAGGAGCTTCCAATCGCCGTCGCGCACCGCAAACCACGGCCACCAGTCGGGCTCGGGTTTGGTGCCGCGCCATTCCCAAAAAATGGAACGTGTTCGCGTGATGGCTTTGCCTTGCAGAGCCGGGAGCAGATTCTCGCCGTCACCTTGATAATCGGCGGGCAGTTTCACCGCCGCGGCGGCGCAAAGTGTCGGCAACATATCCACGGCGGTCACGACCGTGGTGGTGTTCGTCACTCCGACGGGCGCATGTCCCGGCCAACGTACGATGAACGGCGAGCGCACACCGCCTTCATACAGGCTGCGTTTCTTGCCGCGCAGTCCGCCGGTTTGGCCGATGCTGGCCCACGTCCCGTACCCTGCACCCATTTTTTTGTGCTGCTCATCAGCGTGGGTCCATTCCGGGCCGTTGTCACTCGAAAACATCACGATGGTGTTGTCCGCCAAACCTTCCTTTTCCAGTGCATCGAGGATCAGGCCGACATCATTGTCGCCATCGGTGATGACGGCGGAATAAACCTGCTTCTGTTCATCAAGATGTTTCCACTTTTCCATGGATTCCGGCCTAGGGACATGTGGCGTGTGACTTTCGTGCAGCCACACATTGACGAAAAACGGCTGATCCTTGTTCTCCTTGATGAACGCCACCGTGTTCGGCGCTGTATCGTGTAAACCCGCCGACGGCCATCCCGTACCGCCGTTGAAGACAGCAACGGTATCGTAGCCATACGCATCCGGCTTCGGGGCTTCAACTCCCCCGTTAGTCAGGTGCCACTTACCGAAGTGTCCCGTACGATAGCCCGCCTGCTTGAACAGCCGCGGCAGCATGGTCGCCTTCGGGTCGAGCCAGTCGGGCATGTTCCGGTTACGGTTCGCCGTGGGCGAGGCGAAGTGCTGATGGATAGAGAAACGCGCCGGGTACTTGCCTGTCATCACGGCTGTGCGACTCGGCGAGCAGACGGGGTTGAGTACGTTGAACTGCCGGAATTCTATGCCTTCGCCGGCAAGTCGGTCGATGTTCGGCGTCTTCAACCACTCGTGTCCATGACAGGACAGATCGCCCCAGCCCCAGTCATCGGCGAAGATGAACACGATATTAGGTTTGGCGGTTGGCGACGGAGTATCAGCAGCAAAGGCCGCGCAGGGCACTGCAAAGGGCAACAGCAGCATGACAAATAGCGCGGCAGCAGAATTCATGTGACGAGGCAACATTGGGCAATTCCTTTCTTCTCGACCTATTTTCGAACCTTAATTTCAGCATCGTTTGCCTGTTTCTCACCCAGGGTGCTGCGACCATTGGCAATGATTTGATCCAGATCCTTGGTTAGGCGCGCAACAACTTCTGGATATTCGGCCTGCAGGTTGTTGGTTTCGGTAACATCCTCACTGAAACTGTAGAGCTGAGTATCGGGCAGGCGCTTCGCCTCGGCACTATTGGGCTTCGGATCGCCAAAGCCGCCGGAATGGGAACAGAGTTCGAGTTTCCAATTCCCCGCCCGGATGGCAAAGAAGCCCAGCCAAGAATGATGCACCACGAACTCGCGCAACGGTCCTTTGTCGGTCCCCAGCAGTGCGGGCAGAATGCTGACGCTGTCTTCCCCGGCCGTGTCAGGCAGCTTGGCTCCTACAATGTCGGCACAGGTAGCCATGAAATCAGTCAGACAGATGATTTGATCGCTCCGACTGCCGGGTTTTACTTTCGCCGGCCAGCGTACTATAAACGGCACACGATGGCCGCCGTCAAAAACATCCCCCTTCATCCCGCGAAAGTCGCCACTCGGAAAATGTCCCTTGGCCTCTAAGTCGGGGTAGCGGGCGGCCGGCGAACAGCCGTTGTCGCTGGTCATAATGACGAGGGTGTTGTTGCCCACGCCGGCCTGGTCAATGGCGGCGAGAACCTGGCCCACGGCCCAGTCGGTTTGCATCACGAAGTCACCATAGTTGCCGAGACCGCTTTTGCCCTGCCATTCTTTGGAGGGAACAATCGGCGTGTGCGGCGAATTCAGCGGCAGATAAAGGAAAAACGGCTGACCGGTCTTCGCCTCCCGGGTAATAAACTCCACCGACTTGCGCGTCAGCATCGGTAACACATCCACCGCTTCAAAACTCTCCGCCGCCGGGCCTTTGCGCTTAAAAAATGCTTTGGTCGTGGTCAGCGGTTCAGTGAAACGGTCGTTGTCAATGAACGCATAGGGCGGCATATCCAGCGACGCGGCGATGCCAAAAAAGCGGTCAAATCCGCAACTGATCGGGCCGGCGGGAATGGTGGGGGACGGCTCTCCCTTGGGAATGCCGAGTCCGAGATGCCATTTGCCGATGCAGGCGGTGGTATAGCCGTGCTGTTTCAGCAATTCCGCCACCGTCAGGCGGTCCGGCGCAATCAACGGTTTGTCGAACCCGTGGAGGACGCCCTTTTGCAGACGCGTACGCCAGTTGTAGCGTCCGGTCAGGACACCATAGCGGGTCGGCGTGCAGACCGATGAACTGGTGTGGGCATCGGTGAAAGCCATTCCCTGCGACGCCAGTTTGTCCATATACGGCGTGGCAATTTTACCCCGTTTGGGGTTGAGACACTGCACATCGCCATAACCGAGGTCGTCGGCGAGGATATAGACAATGTTGGGTTTGTCCTGCGCGAAGCTTTCAGCGTAGAGATATACCTCAAACTCTTCCGGCTGTAAGGGTTCCACTCCCTCGGGGCGGACCACCCGGTTCTCTCCAGTCAAGATACCATGCTTGACTAAAAATGCGTCCACCAACTCCAATGACCAATAAAAGAAGCGATTCTGTTCTTTGGTTCCGATGCAGAATCCATGCCTGCCGCCCTTACCCACATAGAACTCCGAAACATTCCCCGCCTTTTTAAGGTCCTCGTGAAAGGCCTTTAGACTCTCAACGGTAACGGACGGATCTTCGCTGCCCAGAAAGCTTATCATGGGCGGCAAACCTTCGACAACATAGTTCGGAGGCCGGAGTTCCTCCTCGCATTTGAAATACGGATTGTAAAGAATCGCAGCGTTGGATTTACAGGAGATGGCCAGGTCATCACTTGGGTCGTTGAACTCATTGATCGTCGCCACGGCTGCGGCCATCTGCCCACCCGCCGATCCCCCGGCAACCACCACCTTATCGACATCAACCTTCAACGCTTGAGCATTCTTTCGCAGGAATCGCACTGCCGACTTGGCGTCCTTGACGCATTCCTCAACCTGATCGCGCCCCATGAGTCGATAATCGACCGATACCGCAATCATGCCGCGCTTGCTCCAGTAGGCGCAGTCCGGGTGATGCCAACTGACCATACCGCCACTCCAGCCACCGCCATGATAAAATACGATAGCCGGAAAGCTTTTCTCTTCGGACGCATAACCTTCAGGCAGAAAGACATCCATCTTCAACGCTTTGCCGTCGATGGTCTTGTAGGTCCACTGCGTGTCCGGCGTACCTGCGGCCTGTACCGCGACGCCTGCGAAGCAGCAAAGCGTCAGCAAGAATGATTTCAATAAGGTTTTCATGATTAATCTCCTGTAACGGCTTTAGGCAATGCCTGTTTCCCTGCACTGTCATTTTCTCGAATATCGGTATGTCTTGTCCTACGATTGGTGTACCAGTGATACTTGCCCTTCGCATCCGGGTCGGCCACGACGGGGCCATCATACTCCACGGCGATCACGGTATTTCTCGAATCCGGCGCATTGGCAGGCACTTCAACCTTCGTAACGTAACTGTCCGGTTCATACGTCACCGACAAGGCCTTGCGTTTCGGGTCCGCCAGGAAGTACGCCTTGGACGGCTTGCCAACGATGCCGTTGAACTCAATGCCTTCCGGCTCCCACTCCAAAACGTGCAGATAGAGGGTCTTGTCCTTCTGCGTCATCGCCCCCCACCAGAAATCGAAGTCAACCGGCGAGGAATGGGTGCCGTAGATCGACTCGCCATTGGCTTTCATCCATTCACCGACCTCTTTGAGACGCTCGATCTCTTCAGGGACTAAGGTGCCTTCCGGCATCGGCCCGACGTTGAGCAGAAGATTCACACCCCGTGCGCCGCACAGCGCCAAAAACTCAATGATGTCCTTCGGGCTTTTCCAGGCATCGTCGGTGCGGTCGTAGCCCCAGTTGTGACGCATGGTCATGCAGGTCTCAGCATCTTCCGTCATTCGCTCCGTGGGAAGCATCCGGTCCGGAAGCGATTCAAAGTCGGCATACTTACGCTGTCCGGCCGGCACCCGGCGGCTGTAAAGACGGCTGCAGATCACGGCATTCGGCTGCAGCTCGCGCACCCGTGCGCCCTGCGCGTTGGCTTCGATCAGGTCGTTACCGCCGGTATCAAACCACAGAACGGCCATCTCGCCATAATTCGAGAGGAGTTCATCGAGGTTTTTTTCAACCAGATCGAGATACGCCTCTGTTGACAGGGCCCCGGCATTGCCTCTGCCCCGCGACCGGTGATACCAGTCCTTGAACTGGGAATAATACACACCGAACTTGATCCCTTGTTTGGCGCATTCCTCCGAGAGTTCTTTGATAATATCTCGCTTAAAGGGTGTGACGTCCATGACGTTGTAGTCAGTCGCATCCGTATCGAACAGACAGAAGCCCTCATGGTGCTTGGAGGTGATGACCATGTATTTCATCCCGGCATCTTTGGCAATCGAGACCCACTCTTTGGCATTGAATTTAGTCGGATTGAATTTTGGTGCTAATGTATTCCGGTATTCATCTTTCGGAATATTAGCGCTGTTCATCAGCCATTCCGCACTGGCTCCGCCCTGTTCCTTGCCATAGTCTTTGCCTTTCCATTCCCCTCCCTGGATGGAATAAAGACCCCAGTGGATAAACATGCCGAATCGGGCATCCCGCCACCACTCCATGTGGGAATCGTCCGTCGCCACCGAAAATGCCGGCACAGACATAAGTGCCAGCAGTACCAGTAAAGTGCTAAATAATTTGTTCTTTGTCATCATTACAGTGTCTCCAGTGTTGCGATTTATCTGTTTCGTTAGTAACTCAACTTGCCGCCTCTTTTGGGGGCCTGCGTAGCACTCTCCCACCATTCGTTGGGACCTTCGGCGTTGATGTCCGCCCAAAGCTCAAGGATGTTTTTTTTCATCTCTTCCGTTTTTTCCGGCATCTTGGCAGCCAGGTCGTTTTTCTCCTGCCAGTCCTTCTGCACCTCGTAGAACTGGAAGTTCGTCAATGTATCGTCGCCGACGATCTTCCAGTCACCGATACGCATGGCAACGCGTTGCTCCGGCGGGGAAACGTGCGTGCGCCAGAACAGGGGAATCTTGCGCTCGACCGGCTTTCCCTGCAAGGCGGGAATCATGTTGACACCGTCGATCGTGCGGTCTGTCGGCAGAGGAATTCCCGTCATGTCGAGCACCGTCGCAAACATATCCGTGCCAATCACAGGCACATCGCTGGTGCTGCCCGGCTCAATATGCCCCGGCCAGCGGGCCAAGCCCGGCACACGGATGCCGCCCTCATAGTCACAGCGTTTGCTTCCTCGCAAACCGCCGGACGATCCACCATAAGCAGGAACGGGGCCGTTGTCGGAGGTGAAGAACACCAGCGTATTGTTGCTGACGCCGGCCTTGTCGAGTGCGTCGAGGACCATGCCGAGCCCATTGTCCATCTGGGTGATATTGCCCATGTACTTGCTGTTGTCGTGGCCCTCGTAGAGCGATTGAAAACGTGGATCTGTAGCGATCGGCATATGCGGCTCATGAAACCAAACGGTCAGTGCAAAGGGTTTCTTCGGGTCATGAATATCGTTGAGCCAATGAACGGCTTCTCCCGCCACGAGCTGGGCGGAATAGCCCTCCATCTCGCCCACGGGCTCGCCGTTGCGTACGAAGTTGTCCGGATTCTTGTGACTCGGGCTGGCGTTATTATGCGTGGCCATCCAGTAATCATAGCCGTGGGCATTCGGCTGAGGATAATCCGGATTATTAAACTGCTGCCGCGAGAGCAGGTGCCACTTACCCACGTGACAGGTTTCGTAGCCGATCTCTTTCAATAGCTCCGGGTAGGTGATTTCGCTGGCTCGCAGATGAGCCTCATGATTGCCGGACAGGTGCCTCCACACGCCATTTCGATAGGGGGTCCGTCCCGTCAAAATCGCCGACCGTGACGGCGAGCACACGCCACAGGCGGAATAGCACTGGGTCAACTTTACCCCCTCCGACGCCAGCCGGTCCATGTTCGGCGTTTGGATCAGTTCATTGCCAAAGGTCGCCGAGTCGCCCCAGCCCATATCATCGGCCATAATAAAAACAATATTGGGTTTCGGCGCATTTGCCGCAGGCGATTTACCCTGTTCGGTCTTCGCACATGCACCACTCAAAACGGTCATTCCGACCGCCAAAACACTCATCATCAGCTTGTTCATAATCCAATCTCCTATGTTAACGTTAACTAAAGTCTTAAAATTCCAACTGCGAACATGGCGGCAGCGGAATATTGTTCGCCCGTCGCCAATTTACCAGTTCCTTTAACATTACCGGCGACAACGCTACTCCCTATCTTGTGAATTGATCCCCCTAACGGGTAGAATCTTCTTTATTATATTCGATACCACTATCGCCTTCCACATAATCCTCAACGTGTGTTTGAAAGACGGTCTCTCCATCGTTGGACTGGGGAGTTCCGGGGGTACTGCGACCCTGTTTGACGTATTTGTCCATTAAGTCGGTAAGATACCGCACTTTATCCGGATAGTCATTAAGGAAATTTTGATTTTCTCCGGGATCCTCATTCAAATTGTAGAGTTGTAAAGGGGGCAGCGTTTTGAGCAATTCCGCATCCTCAAAGGGGCTGGGATAGCTCCAACCACCCGAGCCTGGATTGAAGATCAACTTCCAGTCGCCTTGGCGGATCGCAAAGACGCCATCAAAGGAGTGGTGTACAGTGGCTTCTCGCACGGGCCCTGTGGCCTTGCCCAAGAGCACCGACAGGTGACTGACGCTGTCCTCGCCCGCATTATCGGGAAGTTTTACACCCAATTGTTCGGCCACGGTGGCCAGGGTATCGGTCAGGCATATGGTTTCATCACTGACCTGCCCCGGACGGACGGCCGCGGGCCACTGCACGATATAGGGCACCCGGTGCCCCCCCTCAAAGATGTCGGCCTTGTGACCCCGGTAGATGTAATTGGGATTGTGCCCGACGGCGGCAAGTTCCTCAAAATCCGCCATGGGCGAGCAGCCATTATCACTGGCGAATACAAGCATGGTATTGTCCAAAATGCCGGCTTGTCGGAGGGCCGTGACGATTTCTCCGACATGGGCATCACACTGAGCCACAAAGTCTCCGTAGAGATTGGTTTGAGTGGTTCCCTCGAACTCTGCCACCGGCAGGATGGGGGTATGCGGGCCAGACAAAGCCAGATAAAGGAAGAAGGGTTGGCCGGTCCTAGCACGACGTTCGATGTACTGCACGGAACGCTCGACAAAGGTCGGCATGACGTCGATATGTTTGAAGTCCGCTCCGGTGAGACCTTTGCGCCAGAATTTCTTCCCCGTATTCTCCGTCACGCGGTTGGGTGCGGCTGTGATGCGGCCGTTTTCGACATAAACATAGGGATTCATATCAAGCGAACCACAAATCGCGAAGTATTCATCAAAGCCATTGACATTCGGGCCATTATGTACGGGCTTGGTATAGTCGATGGGAAGCTTCTCGGGATCGTATGTAAACGAATCCGGGATCGCCTCGGGCCGGGCATCGGTCTTGAACTGAAAGTCCCAACCGAGATGCCACTTGCCGATCATGGCTGTGTGGTAGCCCTGTGACTTGAGCAGAGAAGCCACGGTCATGCGGCCCTTCTCGATCAGCGGCGGTGATACACCATTGAGTACACTGCGTTTAAGACGACTGCGCCAGGCATATCGCCCCGTCAGAAAGCCGTAGCGGGTGGGCGTGCAAACAGCCGAACCACTGTGAGCATCGGTGAAGCGAATCCCATTGGCTGCCAGGCGATCAATGTGCGGCGTGGTAACCTTTCCCTCCTCATTGTAGCAGCTCACGTCGCCATAACCCAGGTCGTCGGCGAGGATAAAGATGATGTTTGGTTGTTTTGCACTGGAGGATTCAGTACGGCAACTGCTGATGCCAAACCCTGCCACAATAATGGACAATAAGAGCATTCTCTTCATGTGTTTCCTCACTTTTATTCTATTCCTTTAGTTATTGACTCATCGCTCGGGTGCCCGGGGTACCGGGGGCCGTTCGGGGAATACGATTTTACCCCCCCCTCTGCCCTCACGTCGGACCGAGAGCGTCAGCGGTTGGTCTGACGGCGCCGCCTGGATACAATGGGATAAATCCTCCACGTTTTTCACCTGAGCGCCGCCGCATGAATAGATCAGGTCTCCTTTCTGTAAGTTGGCTTGCCCGATTGCCATCCATCCAGGAGCGTAGAGAACCAGAATACCACCGGCTTCCGAGGAGATGCCCCAGGCGGAATACTCACCCCCTTGCAGGTCACGAATCTTACCGCCAAGCCAATCATAGACAATCGCTTCGGGATCACTCAACACGTTGCGAAGTCGGGGAATATCAGGCGTACGGGCCATGCTGCGCAGCTTCGGATCACGCACACCAAACTGATCCATGGGGAAGTTTTTGAAACCAATCGCCAAAGCCGGGGAGTCTTCTGCCACACGGAAGTCACCCTTCGCGGGATTCATAAACTTCGCATCGCCCACCACCGAATGTTCATCGGCACCATGGGCAAGATAGGCACTGCGATCCGCCTCGCTCGACGTAAAGAAATTATAATCCAGTTCCAACCCCCATTTCTCCTCACGCATACGTGCCGGGCGATAGGGTCCCATCACGATATTGTGCTTAAAGACATCAAGACTGTTTGCAAACCACACATGGGGATGCAGGGCGTCATTCACGATAACGTTGTTCCAGGCGTAACGGCGGAATCCTTGACGAAATTTCAACCCGCCATTCAACAACAGGTTTTTATAGATGTGATAATTGCTGGAGCCATCATCAAGATCGATGTCCCAACCATGGTCGCAGCGCCAGCGGCTGTTGCGGATGACCGTTGGCTCCATATTGTCGAGCAGGGACAACTCCGAGAGATCGACATCATCAGGCCTTCCCTCAAACTCAAGGAATCGGTCGCGGCCCCAGGAATTGAAGCTTCCGTGGTCCCCCGTTTCCAGAACGGTATCAAAGACGTCACACCCTTCGATCAGATGACCGCCCCAGCGGCCCGTGCCAATATCGATCCCCGCACGGGGGACGTTATAGATGGAGCAGTTGCGCACGGTGATCCGACGAGCCATGGAGATTTCCACACCCGCCACCTGCTTTTCAACGCGCCCCAAGTCTGTGATTAAACAATCCTCGACCGTACATTCGATCGGGTAATCGTCTGTCAACGGACCGGGCAGGCGATCCAAATCGGCATGGTCGATATCTCTCTCTTCCTTGGTACGAGAGCTGCGTACCGCCGCGGGGTTGCCCAGGAAGGCAACTCCACTGGCCCCACACCCCTGGATCCGACAGGTCTGGATTTTAACGCGCCTGTTGTAGTTACTGACGAAGACCGCGTTGCCCCCCAACTGCTCCAAATTGCAGCGATCCAGTATGCAGTCTTCCGTACCCTCAAAGAAAAGGGCGCCGCCCCGGTAGATGGCCCAGTCACTGCGTTGAATGGGTTCATTGGTGTCCATGAAGGTCCGGGTCGCATGCCGGAAGGTCAAGCCGCTGAAACCGATGTTACGCACGGGCTTGTCCTGGCTCCCCCTTAGCTCCACTAAACAGCGCAAACGAGCCATCGAAACCGTTGCGTTTTCCAGGTCCACATCTTTCGGGGGATAAAAAAGGAGTTGTCCCGCCTTGCGATCGTGAAACCACTCACCCCGGGCATCCAGTTCTTCGCGGATATTTTCCACAAAACGATAGCGGGCATGCATCGGATCTTTGCGGTTGGTCTGCCAACCGCCTTCAGAACGCAGTGAACCATCCGGATTCTTTCCCTTGATGAGATAGTGGTAGCTGGCCCAACGCTTCTGGTGCAGGGCATGCAGATAGCCCCCGGCAGGATCGGTCCATTGGGCCGCACGTTCTGTGCTAAAGGCATCCGCTGCATAACCTCCGAAGATCGCTGTCTCCGGATCGTAATTGGGATACCGTGCCATATGCTGCAGCCGGCCATTAAGATAGAACTGATCCATCACCAGATCAGCCGGCACCTTGGCCGCGACAATTCCCTTCTCTAATGGTTGCCACTGAAGCTCAAGTCTCTGGCCGCCACTGATGACCACCTCAGCCCCCCTCTCGCTGCGATAAAGAACCGGCGCTGCAGGCGTCCCGGAATCTGCCGCAGTAAAGACAACGGTCTCTGGCAGCTCATAGACACCCGCTCGGAAGATGACCTCCAGCGACTCACGACCGAGCAGTCCAGTCTCACGCAGTGCGTCACGCGCTCCGGCCAGACTGGCCAGGGGACGTTCTGTTGTCCCGGGATTGCGATCACTGCCGTCCGGGGCAACATAAAAGGTTGTTTGTCGGGAAGGAGCAGCATCGGTGATGCTTCCAAAAATCATCAAAAAAATAATTAGAACCGGCTTTCTCATTGTTTTACACCTTGTACACTGTTTTTGTTTGACACTATTTTACACCCTTAGGCATCGCGCCCCACATAGGTTCACATCGACTATAGGTTCTTTGCTGCTTTCAGTTTCATTGAATCGACATCAGGCGTGGATTCATCACGTGAAAACGCACTGAAGGTCGCTTCAGCCAGAGCGGTTTTGTTACCGGAACAAACAACCATGCCCGCCTCAACCCGCTCGGACAACGAGAGGGTGACTTGCGCGATCTTCGTCCAGGTCTCTCCGTCCGAGGAGGCGTAACCAGTGAAGGTATCCCCGATTCGAGTCAGCGTTGCATAAGGACCCTGAGCTGAAGGTACTTTACCTGCGGAGAGCAGTTCGCCGCCCTTTTTGGAACGGTAAACCATATGCATCTGCCCCGAAGGATCACGGAGTACGGCTGAGGTTCTGGCTTCTGAAACGATGATTGTACCGTTTTTATATGCGGTCACATAGTCCTCTACATAATTATCTTCTGCATAATCATCGAGCGGATTTTCCACCGGTTCGATGCGCTCACGGAACATGACGCCCGCCCGGGCATTGGCATGGGTGTTTTCCAATTCGTCGAGTTTCGCCTCTAGTTTTCCATTGCCGTAATGGAGGTCAGAGAGGAAGAAGAAGTTATCCCCGGTGCCGGAAATATTACCGCTGCCCTTGAGCGTATAAGTATAATCGCTGCTGGACCTCCCGTCGCCACCCAAAGCCAGACTCCCCACATTATTCTTCCATAATATATGGCGCGCTTCTTTGCCCGATGCTGGTTTCAGATCGTAAAACAGATCGCAATGTTCGAAACTGCGGGTGATGATATGTCCGTCCAAGAGAGCCTGACTATAGGGGGCCCCAAGTGGACGCAGACCCTGGTCTATATAGTCGGTCAACCATCTGTACTGGTCATGCATGGCATCGACTGATGACATGTAGAATAAATAGGAATACGGTTCTACGTAGCTCAGGTAGAAGGCCAGTACAGGATCGAACCGATCTTCTATTTCACGGGGGGTTCGATGACCTATGCCACTGCGTATCATGGTTATTCTCTTGTTCCTGGCAGCCTCCATCTGAAACCTCAGGCTGAACGGGATGTTGTTATAGGAGGGGCCTTCCCGGTAGATTCCATCACAATAGGCAATGCGTTCGCGATACTCAATATCGTTGCCATTGTTAACCATATGAATCTTGTCATCCGGCAGTTTCTCATAGAGCGGGATATATAAAAAACCGGGGTAATCTCTTCGGTCGATAAAGGTACCATCCACTACCTCATTTTCATTATCAGTAATGAAGGGTTCACCATTTACTGCAAATCCTTCTTCCAGCCCCAACATCTTGTAAATGGTTCCCCGCCACCATTCCTGGAACCTTAGATTCATCCGGCTATATTGGCGAACTCTGCCCCGGACTACGGGTCGAACATTTACGAACTCTTCCTTTTCTTCTTGCGTTAAAGGATCGATTCCATAATCGCCAAAGTCGAGTTCATGATTCCAATAAAAAATTGATTTTAAGTCCGGGTTGACCTCTTTCAGTCGTCGGGTGGTTTTTCGGTATCCTGCAAAACCACCATTGGCCTTTTCGAGGACAATCACAGGGTAAGACTTGGCCATCCTTTCAATCTGTGTATCGGTATAGCCGGCGCTGCTGTGGCGAATGAGCATGGTTCTTTGTAGTCTATCCCAGGAAAACTCTGGAAATGCCTTGTCCAATTTTGCCTGTGTCGTTGGCTCATAAGGGATTGGCCCATAGGTGTGGCCGTTGGGCAAATCCCCATACACGTGATCCGGATCTTCAACCAACAAAGAAGGATTTCTTACGATAAAGTTTAATTGCAGGTTTCCGTCCTTAAAATGCGAATCAAAATCATGCAATTCCAACCCATTGGCTGACAGATCATCGCCGCCAATGGTGACGTTTTTCATGGCAAAGATTTCCTTATCAAAATCGACCACAAGGTCAAATCTTAGTATATCCACGCCATTGTCTCCAAGAAAACTGTTTCCGGTCCAGATAATTGTATAGACCGTGTTCGATCCTTTATTCACTCTTGTACAGGCGAGATCAGGATAATAGAGATCCACCTTGCGGTACCCGTTTGCCAGCACCATGTCGCTCCAGACTTCTGTATCGTTTCCGGCCAGGGGCTTAATGGTGAGCCAAAAATGACTGTTCCGGCCGGAATTGTCCGCAGCTTGAGCCAATCCGACGATCAGCATACACGTACAGATCGCAAACAATATTTGCTTCTTCATTTCAATCGATCCTTTCTTTAAAATTGTTTAATCTGACAGTTATCCAACCACCTCAGGATGGCTTTAAATATAATCTCTGGCTGCGTGGTTTGAAAAATCATCCACATCAACCTATCGGTTCTTTGCTGCTTTCAGTTTCATTGAATCGACATCAGGCGTGGATTCGTCACGTGAAAACGCACTGAAAGTCGCTTCAGCCAGAGCGGTGTCATTACCGGAACAAACAACCATACCCGCTTCAACCTTTTCGGCCATCGAAAGAGTGACTTCCGCGATCTTCGTCCAGGTCTCTGTGTCCGAGGAGGCGTAGCCAGTGAAGGTATCCCCGATTCGGGTTAGTGTGGCATAAGGACCCTGAGCGGAAGTTACTTTACCTGCGGAGAGCAGGTTGCCGCCCTTCTTAGAACGGTAAACCATATGCATCTGTCCTGAAGGATCGCGAAGCACCGCAACCGTCCGGGCTTCAGGTAAGAGAATGGTGCCATTGCGGTAAGCAGCCGTGTAATCCTCTGCGAAATCGAGTTCCGTTGTCACCGGTTCGTTTCGCTCGCGGAACATAACCCCTGCCCTGGCATCGTCATGGGTATTTTTTAGAGAGTCGAGCTTCGCGGCGAGTTTCCCGTCTCCGTAATGGAGGTCGGAGAGATAAAAGAACTTATCTGAGGTTCCGGAAATATGTCCACTGCCTTGCAGCGTATAGGTATCGTCCGTCTTGGAAAAGCCGCTGCCGTCTAAAGCCGGATTGCCAATGTCGTTCTTCCATAAAATCCTGCTTATTGTGCCTCTGGAATCAGGTTTCAGATTGAAAAAAACGTCGCAACGTTCGAAGCTGCGGCTGTAGATCCAGTTGTCTTTGATGACTTCGCCCAGCGGTTTGCCTAACGGCCGGTTAAACTGATCGACGTAGTCCGTGATCCACATCCAGTCAGGTTCCGAGGCATCGACGGTTGGCGCCCAATAGAAATAGGCATACTTCTCCGCATAGGTTAAATAAATGGCCAAATTTTCATCAACCCGATCTTCCACATTGCGTTTGCCTGTCGCGTTATGGACGGGATTTCTCAGCATTGTCAGCTTCTGGTTTCTTCCGCTTTCCTGAGACAGCGCAATAGCCGTGGCGATTTCGGCCGGTCCCCCTGCCCATCCTTCCCGGTAGGTTCCATCCAGATAAGGAATGCGGTTGCGAACATCGCCATTATTGTTCATGCCAAACTTATAGTCTGTAGAGCCCTCATAGAGGGGTTTGAGCATGCTGATCGGAACGCCTTTCTTATCGATAAAATAGCCGTCAATCGGGGAACCGTGTTCCCATTTTTCGAAATCCTGAAACGGTGTTTTCCCGTCTGCAGCAACCCCTTCGACCAGCCCCATTATTTTGTGACACACGCCGGCCCACCAGGCGACCAACTCAGGATTTTCCCGCTGGAAAGTGGGCAATCTGCCTCGGATGACAAAGTCCGGATCTATGAATTCATCCCTTTTCTCTTCAATCGTATCATCGATCCCATTGTGACCAAAATAGATTCGTGAGTTCCAATAGAAGAGAGCTTTGATGTCAGGATTATACTTTTTCAGTGACGATGCTTTTTCCCAATAGCCTTCCATCCCCCCATTGGCCTTTTCCAGTACCACTATATCGTAACGGTTGGCAACTCTTTTGTACTGTTCTTCCGTGAAAGGAGACGGCTTACGGATAAGCATCGTCCTGGGGACGCGATCCCATGAAAACTTGGGGAAGGCATTGTCCAGTTTGGCTTTCGTCGTTGGTTTATAAGGGGTGGGGCCGTAGGTATGCCCGTCCGGCAAATCCGCAAACGCATTCTCCGGGTCTTCGACGGTTAAGGCCGGATTTCTCACGATAAAATTCATACGCAGGCTTCCGCGGGAAAAATTCGAATCAGAATCCTGCAACACCAAACCATTGTCTGACAGATTAGCGCCGCCTACGGTTACGTTTTCCATGGTATAAACTGCCCCACTGAAATCAACCACCGCATTAAACTGCAGCGTTTCCGCCCCACCGTCTCCGAAAAAAGTGTTCCCGGTCCAGGTAATCTGATACACCTTGCTGGAGCCCTGATCCACCCGCTTACAGGAAAGATCAGACGAACTGAGATCCACACGACGATATCCGTTGGCCAGCACCAAATCCGTATCGCTGCCGGATGCCGTTCCGGCCGGCGGCTGTAAAGTGATCCAAAAATGACTGTTCCGGCCGGATTTGTCCACAGCTTGAGCCAATCCAACGATCATCATACAAGTATAGATCGCAAATAATATTTGATTCTTCATTTCAATCGATCCTTTCTTTTTTAATTTTTTAATCTGACAATTCCCCAACCGCCTCAGGAAACAGAGTCTTACCGAATACGTTCTTTCACTTCCCGCATGACCTGCAAAGCTTTTTTGCCAACGGTTCCATCCTGATAAATACACATATTAATGGTGACTGCTCCGCCATTGTCCATACATGCTTTTATGTATGAACTCAATTCTTCCGACGTAAATTTGGGATCTTTTATCCCTGATCTCCCTGCCCCCCACGAATGCTTTTCCATGGTTAGCAGAACCTGGTACGGCAGGTGTGGAGATGGCCCGTTTTTCATAAATCCATTCTCAGGAATAGCGATTGGATGTTGTACCTCACCGGGCCAATAATCCTGCCAGGGTGAAACATCCGGCCAGATCCAGGCGTTATGGCAAATGATTCTATCCTTGTTTCCAACCTTGCAAACATTGAAAAAATCTTCAAAAGGAAGCTGTGGAAAGTCTTTGAAAATGGAGATCATGGTATCAAACCAATACCCCGCAATCTTATCCTTATAACGCATGCCCATTTCCGTAAGAATATCGGTATAGTTGGCGATGAAGGCCTGCTGTACTTCAGGCGTTGCTCCTCCATACCTGGGATATCCAAACCCCAGTGGACCGTTGATATAGCACATTAAACGAATGTCTCTTTCATTGAGTGCATTGGCCATTTCCTCAATTAAATCGCGTTGGGTAGTCATACCAGGATGGATACGCTCCCAGCTTTCAAGTAGAGCCGGGCAATACGATTGGGCATGACCAATGGGGAAAATCACATAACCTGCTCCGGTTTCATCAATCATGTTGGCAAATTTTTCCACATCGAAATCAT
>Ga0272441_10008246_pt1 | contig 16564 bp, 13 predicted proteins | sample SSMProp6N_FD_193582 | JGI IMG/M metagenome (GOLD analysis project Ga0272441, IMG submission 193582) | Marine sediment archaeal communities from Little Sippewissett salt marsh, Falmouth, MA, United States - SSM-Prop-6N | ecosystem: Environmental > Aquatic > Marine > Wetlands > Sediment ...
GAGGCCGCTAGTCGAGAAAACGCAGATCACAATTGCTCCTCAATGGATGTACCCGGATAGCTGCAGACATTGATCACCAAGATGCTATGCACGAACGCGTTCTACATTCAGTCCCCCAGGCTCCAATGAACTGAACCGCCGGCAATCGCTGGCGGTTCTTCCATTCATCTCAGAATGACTAGAGCAACTCGTCGAGAATGCTCTTCGTTTCCTCATCCAGAAGCGGGGGTGGAGTCCAGTTGATATGCACTACTGAGGTCTCCTGCGCCTCCAGAGCCTCGGCGAACTCAACGAGCCCCAAGTTGACCGCGATTGGCCCATCGCGCAGCAAATCAGAGAGTCTCGGCATCTTCACTCACCACCCTTCGTGCGCTCGAGGATGACATCGCGAGCGAAGGCACTTGCTTTCACGTTGCTCGCGAACACCTGTGCACCAGCTTCCTTGAGGATCTCGATCTGAGTCTCGAAAACCTGTGGATCCTCGTCCGTACCACAGACGGATGCGACGACACACAGGTGTCTTCCTGCAGCTTCTGCGGCACACCTGGCTGAGGAGATGGCGTCCGCAAGATCACCAGCCGGATCCTTCGATGCATTGAAGCCGAGAATGAAGTCAAGCAGGAGAACTGCAACAACCGGGTCCTCCGCTTCAGCGGCGATCCTCTTGATCCTCTGACTGGCGTCAATCATCGGATGGGGCGTGCCGATGGTGAATTCGTCCGCCCCCATGTCTACCAATGAGTTTCCTTCGCTCACAGTAGCATCATCCAGTAACTTCACGCCTGCAAGCGGAGCGTTTGAGTGCAGGGCAACTCCTGCGTCTCGAAGCACGGACTGTGCCTGATAGCAGAAGGTGCCACCGGCAAAGAGACCTCGGATGTAACTCTGCCCAGCAGCCATACGCCCAGCTTCCTCGCGCGCCAACGTCCCCAGTTGAGAGTGATCGAGCCCTTCTGTCTCTGAAAACCTGCCGCCGGCAAGCCGCAGTGCTGCAGAAACAGCATCATCTATGATTCCGAAGACCTCGAAATCCCCCTGCTCGTTCGGGAGCACTCCGACTCCAAGAAAGCAGGCGACCACTGGCTTCGCGCACTGAGTCAGGCGTCGAGAGATGACCTGCAGCGTTGTCTCACCAGGCGGCTTCGAGACGATGGCAATGACGTCGGTCTCAGGATCCTGTTCGAGGGTGTCGATCGCAGCTAGCGTGGACAGCCCGCCAACTGCGTCCGAGAGGTCGCGACCACCTGTGCCAAGTCCGTGAGATATCCCCAGGCCCGATTGGTGTACAAGACACGTGAACTCTTGGAGACCGGTTCCGGAGGCGGCGACAACACCGATCCGCCCCTGTCGCACGACATTCGCGAATCCAATGCCTTTCCCGCGAATGATAGCGGTACCGCAGTCAGGCCCCATGACGATGAGTCCCTTCTCGCGAGCCTTCTTCTTCAGGGTCACCTCATCTTCGACCGAGACGTGGTCGCTGAAGAGGAACACATTCATGCCGCGATCTAGGACCGCTTCGGTCTCGACAGCCGCGTACTCACCAGGCACCGAGATCACCGCAACATTCGAGGTCGGCTGCCTAGACAGAGCCTCGTCTAGTGATCCCGCCGTGGAGGTTCCGAGTGCGGCCTTTGGCCGTACGAGCCAGGCTTCAATCTCGCCCAGTACGCCCGCAACAGCGTCGTTCTCACCACGAAGCGCGATGATCAAGTCGTTCGGGCTGACATCGGCCACGGATGCCGCACCAACGCCCATGTCGAGGAGGATGTCCTTGTTGGCTGGTGAACCCATCACCGCAGCGGCTTCTTCTATCCCTTCGAGGGCAGAGAGGCGATGTGCCACCGCCATCAGGAACACGGAGTCGTAGTATCGGTTCTTCTCGACTGCAGTCTGCCAAGCCTTCATAGCCCAATCACAGCTTCCTTGTCTCCTACTGTCCTATTCCATGAACCTCGGCAAACCTCTTGAGTGCCTTTTCAAAGCATTCAAGGGGGGGGCGAACGAGTCCTGCCCCAATGATTGGATGTCCTGGGTTCCTGTGCGCCATTGCCGTATCGATGATCGGAGGGATGCCAGTCTTCATAACCTTTCGAATGTCAATCCCAGTTGCTGTCCCCTCGAAACCCAACGCCGGGATGAGGTAGTCTGGACTCTGTCCGATCGTGATCTGTCTCATCTGCCTACTGTAGTTCAGGGCTTCGTCAGGCGTGCCTCCGACGAAACTTAGAATCCCGGGAGCCCCGCCCAAGACGAATCCTCCCCAGCCTACAGTTTCGGTAATGGCGGAGTCCCCAATGTCACGTCCCTCATCCCCAAGCTTGAACCCGGGCAGGAAGAGTCCAGTGACTTCGGGAGCCGGAGCCGTGAACCACTCACCCTCCAAACCGCTTACTTGTATCCCGAACTCGGTCCCATTTCGGGCCATCGCCGTGACACCAGTGCAATACTCGATGTTCCGTGCGGAATCCATGATCGACTTACCCGCTGCCATCGATAGTCCCAAGAACAGCAGTTCATGCCCGCCTAGCAATCCATACGTCGCGGCGATCTGCCACTCGGGCAAGCCGCTCTGCAGGAGTGGGATACTAAGCGCATTCGCGAGCAAGCTCGACGCGGCAACAGGGCGGTTATGCAGTTCATCCCCCATCTGGAGTGCCTTGGTGATGATTGGCTTCAGCGGCAGGCCGCCCATGGACCGAACGGCCGTCTGAAGCGCCGGTGCGTGGACGTCGCGCCACTTCACAAGGCCCTCAAGGGCATCCTCCGTGTACTCGCCAAACTGCTGACGCCCTTCGACCTGCCGACAGCAAGCCTTGTTGCCGAATGCCTTGTTCTCGACGACCCAGAGCCACATCGAAGGCGTGATCGTGCCAGCCATCGGACCAACGAGCCCGTGATGATGATTTGGATCTAGACCGATGTCGCCACTCGCGAGCAAGCTGATCGCTTCATCCGCGTCCTTGGCCCAGCCCTCGAAGATTGCAGCACCAATGCACGCTCCTCGTTGAGCGCCACTCATGCGTTGCCAGTCAACGGGAGGGCCAGCATGCAAGATCGTCCTCGCCGGGAAGTCAGCGTAGGCATCGCCCGCCGGAACGACATCCACCAATACGGGGTCACCTGATACAACCCTCTGTAGGAACTCGGCGTTTGCTTCTTCTATCTTCTTCTTGACATCAACGGACACGCGCTACCTCCCTTCTCGCAGGACGACCAACCGTCTTCCGCAATTCGTCTGCCAATAGCCTTAGATCGGCTTCTCTCGAACCCACAGCTACGCGGAAGGCAGACTGCACTCCCTCAAGGAGACCTCGCCCTGATGACGCACCGATTTCCAAGACCTCTATCGCCAGCTGAGTAAGGCGCGCACGCCCCTCACCATCGAGGACGCTTTGGACAAGCGCAGCAAGCGGAGCACACGCGTCTCCGTTCGCATAATCGACCAGCAAACAGTGACTGATGGTGTTTGTACGATGCCCCACGCTATGCAGCCAGGTCGCCACCAGTTCCCAATCGAGCTCGAGATCTATGCAGCACGCAGCGTCCAAAGCGCGCAGCATGAACAAGTAGCCACCCAGAACGTCATCTCCTTGGGGGGTGAGACCCCGGCCCAGTCCGACAATCTGTGAAACCTCCTGTAGCGTGGAGAAGACTCCATGCTCTGCTGAGACTTGTCCGAGGAGGCCTACCGCTTCAGCCAACTGGCGGTCGGCTTGGGGCCACCCGATATTCGCACTGACCAGCTTCCTGTCCGAAGCGTCGAACAGTACTTGCTCGATAGCATCGAGCGCATTCGACAAGTCGCCCGGACCGACCGTGTGCGCATCTACGAATCGAGTCGCCTGCCACAAGGCAGCTTGCCTCCACTCAACAGTAAAGTCCCCGCATCGCAGCAGATGGTCACGGCAACTAACAACGTGACCACGTTCGGGTGGACACTTCGGCAGAGCCGGAACCAGAATCGCTCGTGGGTGCAATGCATGTCTTCGATCTGTGATCCAGATCAGTTCTCCATTCCAGCCAGATACGTAGACTGCACCGCTCACGGCTGTGAGCACGTTCCACGTCGAGTTGGGACAGCGCAAGAGCGTCTCTGCTCTCGTCCCAATCTGAGTGGCGTGCAAGGCCATTGTCATGGCGACTCCATTCATCTACTTGCCCGAGCGGTTATAGCTTCGCGTCTCAAAGCCTAGGCGATGGGCCGCCGCGACTGGGCGCAGCGGCGGCCCGGGCACCGTGTTACTGAGCTTCTCCAACCATTCCTTCCAAGAGGAAGTCCCAGTCGCCCATTCGATCATTGCCCCAGAACTCGCCTTCCGGAATCCGGATGACGCCATCCTGGTCAGCAATCGGTCCGACAAAGGTGTCAATCAGGCCGGCCTTGTAACCTTCAGCTACTGCCAGCACGAACTGCTGAACACGTTCCGGCACTGCATCACCGAAGGGTGCGATATCCAGCATGCCATCGGCCAGCCCCAGGCGATCCCAGCGGAACCCCTGCCAGGTATCATCGATGACTGACTGAGCGTTCTGCGTGAAGTAGTCACCCCATGAAAGGAGCAACCCTGTGATCCAGCCTTCTGGGGCGTACTGCTGTGCGCCTGCTGACATGAATCCGATAGTCATCGCGCCACCGGATTCCACGGCCTGAATGACGGCAGATGGGGAGTCCAAGTGGTAGGTGATAACGTCACATCCTGCGTCGAGCAGTGCCTGTACTGCGGCGACCTCCTTCGTGGGGTCATACCAGGCGAATGTCAGCAACAAATGTGTTTCCACATTAGGATTGACCGCTCTCGCGCCAAGATGGAAGCCGTTCGCGTTCCCGTACATGTAGCCGAGAGGCATCCCCGCGATGAATCCGATCTTGTCAGTCTCGGTCATCATGCCGGCAGCGACACCCATCAGGTAGAAGTGTAGCTGCGTCGTGCCAAAGAAGTTGACGAAGTTGTGTGTAGATTCCCAGCCTCCTGGGTGCATGAACTTGACGCCCGGGTGGCGTTCGGCCACGGCCAACGCCGGATACTGGAATGCGAACCCGCAGGCAAGTATGAGCCCTGCGCCCTGTGTGGTAATCATCGCCTCCATCGTGCTCTCGGCGTCCGCATCGGTGACCCACTCAGCGACGACAAGCTCTACGCCAGGGATGTTCGCCTGCATTTCGAGTGCTGCATCATAGAACGTCTGGTTGTAGCCAGCGTCGTTCTTTGGTCCGGGGAGTATGAGTCCTACAACAAGACTCGCATCCTGTGCAACGACCAGCCCGCCGATGAGCGTCACTGCAAACGCGACGAGCATCGCTAGGGCAACTGATTTCCTTGCTCTCATTCCTCTCCTCCTTGGTACAGATCTCTCACATCGCGCTGCTATCAGCTCGTTTCGTTGCTTCAGTTCGCTCGCCTGGATCACCTCCTTTCGTCATGTCACCTAGCATTCACTTTGGCGACCATCGCACCTCCCTACTCTTCTCCTGAGTAGACCCGGCCAAGACCTCCTGGAGCGGCAAACCTACGGGCTCCACCCCAGAGCAGAAGCACGCCCAGAGTGAGCACGTAGGGAATCATATTGAGTACAAACGGTGAGATGGCTGCTCCCTGTGCCTGGAGCTGAAGCTGCAGAGTTACAGCTCCGCCGAAGAGCATCGCGCCTGCAATCGCGCGGAGGGGATGCCACTTCGAGAAGATCACCAAGGCAACAGCGATGAACCCTCGACCTCCTGTCATCCCTTCACTCCACGTTCGTGCCAGCGCCACTGACAGATGAGATCCCGCAATACCTACGAGGAAGCCACAGAGCATCACAGCTTGATACTTGAGCAGCGAGATTCGACGTCCTGCTGCAAACGCCGCGGAGGGACTCTCCCCGACAGCTCGGAGACTCAGGCCCCAACGGGTGCGGAATAGGAGCCACCACACGAGAACGGCAACGGGGAATGCGAGAAAGACCAACAGGTCGTAGCTGAACATTGAGTCCGTAGCCCATGAGAACAACGACACGCCGGGGATTTGATAGCGGGCGAGTCCTGCGCTTCCTCCGCCAACGAAGCTTCTGCCGATCATCGCGCTGAGGCCCGATCCCAGAAACATGACCGTGAGGCCGCTCGCCAACTGGTTCGCGTTTCGTGTAACCACCAGAAAGGCGTAGACAAGGTTAAAGATTGCTCCGGCAATCGCTGCGACGCCAATTCCCAGCCATGGATTACCAGTCAGACTGGAGATGACAAAGCCCGTGGCGGCACTAACAAGGAGGATCCCCTCCAAGCCAAGGTTGACCATGCCAGCACGCTGGCCGATGACTTCACCAAGCGTTGTGTAGAGCAATGGAACACCGTACATGATCGTCCCTGACAGCACTCCAAGAAGGAGATCCCAGTTCATTTCTGCCTCCCTCTGCTCATGAGGGCTCTCTTCAGGGCGCCGATTGAGAACCTCGGGTTCGCGAGAACGACAAACAGGATGATGGCCATCAGCACATTGATCGCCGAGAAAGGCACGCCTTGCGTAATCTGAAGCAGTGTTCCACCGGAGAACACGACCGCTAGCACAAAGGCCATCACGAAGATGCCCAGCGGACTTCCACCTGCCAGCCAGCTAATGAGGAACCCCATGAAGCCGTATCCGGGGGAGAAGCCAGCTCGCAGCCGCCCATGGAGTGCCGTCACTTCTGCCATGCCAGCCAAGCCAGCGATTCCTCCAGCGATGAACATGACGACGACGATGTAGATGCCCAAACGAATGCCCAGTCTCCTAGCAGCATCCGGATTCCCGCCGATCGCTCGCATCTTCAAGCCCCACTTCGTTCGCGTCATCACGAACCAGAAGGCAAAGAGGGCGACGATTCCCAGAATGAGGCCGAGATGAACCCTTGTACCAAAGAAACGTGGGAGTCTCGCCGCGTCTGGGAATGCGACAGTCTGAGGGAACGCCGCAGACCCAATCTCGCGTGAACGCCACATCCCGTAGACGGAATACCCCACGATCAGAGGCGCCACGTAGTTCATCAGTAGGGTCGTGATAGTCTCGTTGACCCAGCCGCGAGCTCGCAGAAATCCCGCGAAGGCTGCCCAGCACCCGCCTCCAACGAATCCCAGGATAATCAGAACAGGGATAAACACGGGTTGCGGTAATCCTGTGAAGGTGATCGCCCCCCACGTAGCGAGCCAGGCCCCCATGTAGAGTTGGCCTTCACCGCCCACATTGATGAGTCCAAGTCGTGACGGAAGAGCTACCGCAACAGCTGTAAGAAGGAGGGGGATCATTCTCACTAGAACTTCCGAGAAGCCGTAGCTGGTTCCGAGAGCATAGGAGAACGTGTCCACGTAAGCCTTGATCGGGTCCTTCCCCGCGATGAGAAGGACCACAGCATAGGCAACGAGCGCGATGATCAGAATCATGGCATATCGCGCCGCTGCGATACTCCATCCCTTCTTAAGGAATCGACTAAGCGTATCCCATGGTCTACTCATCGGTTTCTCCCGAGTCTGTCATTAGGTGACCAACCTTGAGAAGGTCGATTTCATTCGGAAGGAACTCGCCAACGATCCGGCCCTCTCGGAGAACGAGGAGCCGATCGCTCAGACGGCAGAGTTCATCAAGATCCTCTGAGATCAATAAAACTCCTCCGCCTCGTTCACGGAGCTCCGCCAGTACACGGCGGGCGGCCAGCGCACTGCGGACGTCGAGTCCTCTCGTCGGGTAGGAAGCCACGAACAGCCGAGGGGCTCGTCCGAGCTCCCGAGATAGAACAGCTCGCTGTAATTGCCCTCCGGAGAAGGTTCTTACCGGCACCCAGGGTTCAAGCGGCTCGAAAGACAACTCGTCAAATGAAGCGGTGATATCAGTCTGAACGTGATCCCAATCGATCGATAAACCAGCATGTCTCGAGTACTTGTCAACGTCTCCCAACGCTGCGTTCTGCGTGAGTGTCATCCAAGGAACGACGCCCATGCCCAGCGGATCCTCTGGAACAAAGCCGACGCCGGCCGCTCGGATCCTACCAGCACTCCATCTTGTGGCATCAGCGCCGAGGATTCGCCTCTTGCCGCGGGCGCAGGCCTCCAGGCCCAGGATCACATCGGCCAGTTCGCGCTGCCCATTCCCCGAAACTCCTGCAACGCCGACAATTTCCCCAGCTCGAATCGTAAGGTCCACATCGGAGAGTCCAAGGCCCATCCCTTGTGCGTGTGTGCAGACGCTTTGGAGCTCGAGAATGGTCTCACCTGACCCTTCCACTTCTGTTGTAGAGATCTGGTCTGGGACACTGCCTCCGAACATCAGCTCAACCAGGGCTTCCTCCGACGCGTCCGCTCCGCCTATGGTTCCGGAGACTCGCCCGCGCTTCATGACGGTGATTCGATCCGCACAGGCAAGGACCTCACGCATCTTGTGCGTGATGAACACGATGGCGTATCCGTCCGCCTTCAGCATTTCGAAGATCTCGAAGAGGCCTTCGATCTCGTGGGGGGCGAGCACGCGCGTTGCCTCGTCAAAGATGAGGACCCGTGCTTCTCCGACTAGCAGCTTGAGAACTTCGACCTTCTGCTGATCCCCGATCGGCAGATCGCGTATAGCTGTGTTTGGATCCACATGGAGTCCATACCTCTTGCCGAGGTCGTTGATCGTGCTGCCGATGACCCGCGCATCGAACGTTAGCGGAAGCTCGGGTACGTAGAGCGCAATGTTCTCCGCAACCGTCATCGCAGGAATGAGTGTGAAAACCTGAAAGACCATGCCGATCCCCAGCTTGCGCGCATCCAGCGGCGACGAGATCCGGACCCGTTCATCATCGATGCTGATCGATCCTTCGTCACAACTGTAGAAGCCATAGAGGATCTTCATCAGCGTGCTCTTGCCGGCGCCGTTCTCTCCGAGCAGCGCGTGCACCTCACCAGGGAAGAGATCGAGATCAACAGCATCATTGGCTACGACGTTTGGAAAACGCTTCGTGATCCCCCTCAGCCGGGCAATTGGCGCGGCGGTTCCTACTGGGATTCCCTCAGCGAGTGTTGTGGAATCACCACTAGAGCACATAATCCCTCCCGACACGGCTAATCCGCCTGGGGCACCATGTAGTAGCGCAGTGTCTGCTTGCTGTGCGTGTCCCTAACAAAGGATCGGCCTCCTGTTCCATGATCATTATGGAGTGAGCAGTGGCCTTTGTGAATGTCGAACTGGCACAATGGAGTGCCGTTTGTTTGTCAAGAGTTTACAATCGCTTGAGGCAAAGGATCGAGCTTCGGCTTCAAGCCTGGCGAGACTCCGAGACCGCTGTCTCCAAGAGTGGGTACAAGTGAAGGGCGACCTCGATGGCGAGACGCTTCTGTGGCTCCTCAAAGATATTGCCTATCAGTTCTCGAATCCGCTTGAGACGGTAGCGCAGCGAGTTGTAGTGGATGCCCAGCACGCGCGCTGCTTCAGCATGGTTCTGATTCGAGTCTAGGAAGACTCGAAGCGTTTGGAGGAGGCACGCAGGGCTGTGCTCGTCATGCTCCAACAACGGCCCCAGCATGTCCAAACAATAGCTGCGGATGCCGATTGACGTCTCAGACACCTGCGCAAACCGCAGCAGGCCAAGCTCATCGTAGTGCGTTACGCTGCTTGTTTTGTCTCCGGCCAGGGCACGACCGATCTCGAAACTCTGCTTCGCTTCCTCGTACCCATGACGAAATCGATAGACGCTCTCCATCCTGCGGCTGATGCCAGCAGATACGGTGTAGGGAGAGTTTTCGGATTCGATCCTTCCGCAAACCTCTCCGAGCATCGCACGAACTACATCACGTTCGTCCTCCCGCTCCTGAGCTCTGAGCGGGTAGTAGGCTATTAGATGCGGCCCGCGCCTCCAGAAGAAAAGACCGTCCCGGTAGCTTTGAATGTATCTCTGTGCAAGGTGCAAGCTCGCATCCACATTGCTTTGCTCTAGACGCTCCCTGGCGGCCAGCAGTCGGTGAGAGGGTAGGTCGGAGCCAACGAGTAGGATTGCGAACGGAGCTGAGAGAGCGTGCCCTAGGCTCTCCGCAAGCTGAAGAGCGTTTGACTGAGACGCAGGTTGATCCGAGAGCAAGCCCTCGAGAATCTCGTTACGAAACTGCTGCTCAATCTGGCCAATAGATCGAGTTTCCATCATCTTCAACGCAACAACCGTTGCGCCATGTTGGATCGCCATTAGGCTCCTGCCCTCTGGCTCGACATCCTGCTCATCCCAGACGATGATGCTCCCAAGCGATGTTGAGCTGACTTCCACGGGGTAGATCAGACTCGGGATCTCACTTCCTTCGTACTCGACCATGGAGCGCCTGGTTGGCTGGTCAGTCTGTCCAGCAGGATGGCCCTCCAGATCAAACTCGGGACTGATGTAGCTCTCGCCCGCACGATCCTCTTCGATCAGATGCTGTGCAGCGGACTCTCCAAACTTCCCCCCATGTCCGAGAACTCTTCGAAACCTGTCAACGATTGACACAGGACGCTCGCAGACCTCGCTGATCACTTGCGCAATATCCGAGTAGTCGCCACCGACCAAGACGAGATCGAGGAACCGTCGGAGGATAGCGTCTGACTGCTGGAGCTCGTTAGCTTGCAGATCAAGGATTCTCGAAGTCAGAGGTTGGATGATTTCGATGAATGAGACTCTCGGTGGAAGTTCAATCAGAGGGAACCCAAGTCGGTTCGCGTCCTTCACCATAGACTCCGGAAGCTCGTCGATGTACGACTCGGGGGTCACCGCAAGCCCAGCAAGCCCTTTCTTCGCTAGCTCAGGAATCAGCCGCTCCACGGCAGCCTTGTCGTCTCTTAGTGGGTAAAGCGTCGAGACTAGCAGCTCGCCCGGGTGTACCCAGTCAACGATATCAGGAACTTCCATGACGTTGACAGACGCCACAACATTATCAAGCCCGGCCTCGCCAGCCACGACCCGTGCATCTCGTAGTGGCTCTGCCAGCTCGAGGGCCTGTCTCAAGGTTAGCTGCATCGCACCTCCGCAGTCATTCGTTCTATTGTCATTATGCCACAAGTTGCACATGCTGCTGCATGACGGGTGGATTCGACGCATGTCAGACTGGAAGAAGGCTTTCTAGGACGTGGTGCCAAGTTCGTCGGTTAGCAGACTTGTGACGATCTACAATTCGGGGACTTGGATCACCATGCTGCGACTAACGAACGCGTTCTACATTCAGTCCCCCAGGCTCCACCACTCACCCAGTTCCCCTGCGCCCGTTTGCGCTTCAGCGTTTGACATGGGAGCCGATGATCTCGGGGAGACGCGGGAAGCCCATTCGCATCTCGCTTTTCGGGTTCGAATCCCCTAGGGTGTCAGTCTGCACTCCGACTGCGCATTGGTTAGCTGGTATGCGCGCTGGTCTCGCTTCGGTTCTCCTGCTCATTGTGCGCCCCGGCGTGACTCGTCGAAGTCACTACCTCTCCGTCCCCAGCATCGACCTTGACGGTCTCTCCCGGCAGGAAGTCACCCGAAAGGATCCGGCGTGCCAAGGGATTCTCAAGTCGCTGCTGTATGACTCGCTTGAGGGGACGCGCACCGTAGACCGGGTCGTATCCGGCCTCCGCCAACATGTCCAGCGCTGCATCCGTGACAGCAAGAGACAAACCACTCTCCTCCAGGCGCACGCGCAGGCGATCGATCTGGATCCCCGCAATCGCCCGGATCTGCTCTCTTCCTAGCGGGTGGAACACCACGATCTCGTCAAGACGGTTGATGAACTCCGGGCGGAAGTGCTCCTTGACGACCTCCATCACCCGCTCTTTGATCTGGACATACCGCTCCTCACCTTCGATCTCACGAATGAGCTGACTGCCAAGGTTCGATGTCATGACGATGACCGTATTGCGGAAATCGACGGTGCGTCCCTGCCCGTCGGTCAGCCGTCCATCATCGAGCACCTGCAGCAGGACGTTGAAGACGTCGGAGTGGGCCTTCTCAATCTCATCCAGCAGGATCACCGAATAGGGCTTGCGCCGGACCACCTCGGTCAAGTGCCCACCTTCCTCGTATCCCACATAGCCAGGAGGAGCCCCGATGAGTCTGGCCACGGAATGCCTCTCCATATACTCCGACATGTCGATGCGAACCATTGCCTCCTCGGTGTCAAAGAGGAACTCCGCCAACGCCTTGCACAGTTCCGTCTTGCCGACGCCGGTAGGTCCGAGGAAGAGGAAGGAGCCGTTGGGGCGTTGAGGGTCGGCGAGACCGGCACGTGAGCGACGGATGGCATCGGAGATGGCGGCGATGGCCTCATCTTGGCCAACGACACGCTGGTGGATGCTGCTCTCCATTCGCAGTAGCTTCTCGCGCTCTCCTTCGAGCATCTTGGAGACTGGAATGCCGGTCCACCGGGATACGACTTCGGCGATCTCCTCCTCGGTGACCCTGTTCCGAAGGAGCCGCAATTCCGTGGACTCGGCCTCGACCGCTTGCGCCAGCTGCTTCTCCAAATCGGGGATGATTCCATACTGCAGCTCCGACATGCGCTCAAGATTGCTGGCGCGGCGGGCGGCGTCCATCTCTATTCGAGCACGCTCAAGCTCCTCCTTGAGGTGGGTGTTCCCCTGGAGCACAGCCTTCTCAGACTTCCAGACCTCTTCGAGATCGGAGAATTCGCGGCTCAGCGTCTCGATCTCCTCCTCGAGATCGGCAAGGCGCTGGCGGGATGCTTGATCCGTCTCCTTCTTGAGTGCCTCCCGTTCGATCTTCAGTTGGATAAGACGACGATCCAACCGATCCATCTCCTCGGGCAGCGAGTCGATTTCCATTCTCAGGCGTGACGCGGATTCATCGATCAAGTCAACCGCCTTGTCTGGAAGTTGCCGGTCTGTGATGTAACGATGCGAGAGCGTGGCGGCAGCGACAATCGCTGGATCGGTTATCTCCACGCCGTGATGTACCTCGTACCTCTCCTTGAGCCCCCGCAAGATGGCAATGCTGTCCTCGACGCTGGGCTCGCGCACGATCACTTTCTGGAACCGCCGCTCCAGCGCCGCATCCTTCTCGATGTACTGCCGATACTCATTAAGCGTGGTCGCGCCAATGCAGTGAAGCTCGCCGCGGGCCAACGCAGGCTTTAGCATGTTGCTCGCATCCATTGAGCCTTCCGCCCGGCCTGCGCCGACCATGGTGTGCAGCTCGTCGATGAACAGGACAATCTGGCCTTCCTGCTGAGCCAAGTCATGGAGCACGGCCTTCAGCCGCTCCTCGAACTCGCCCCGGAACTTCGCGCCAGCGACGAGAGCACCCATGTCAATGCTCAGAAGACGCTTCCCCTTGAGCCCCTCGGGCACTTCGCCGTTCACGATTCGCTGAGCCAGTCCTTCGACAATGGCCGTCTTGCCGACACCCGGCTCTCCAATAAGTGCCGGGTTGTTCTTCGTGCGTCTCTGAAGGACCTGGATGATGCGGCGGATCTCATCGTCCCGGCCGATTACCGGATCAAGCTTGCCCTGCTCAGCGCGTGCGGTCACGTCGATGGTGTACTTCTCCAGAGCCTGGCGCTGGTCCTCGGCGTTGGGATCATCAACCGTTGCTCCACCACGGACCTGCTCGATGGCGTGCCTGAGCACTTCTATGCCCGCCCCTGCTTCACGTAGGCATTCGCTGAGTCGCCCCTTGCCTTCAGCCGCCGCCATCAGGAACCATTCGCTTGAGATGTACTGGTCCCTGTGCTGCTGCGCGAGTTTGTCAGCGGCGTTTAGCAGCCGGGTAAGAGTGTTGGAGATGTGAACGTCGCCGTCTGCACCATGAACTCGGGGCAGGCTATCCAAGGCCTCCAGCAAACAGGAACGTATCAGGTTGATGTTTGCGCCCGCTTGTGTCAGAAGTGGGCGGACTGTCCCGCCCTGCTGATCGAGCAAAGCAAGCAGTACGTGCTCCGGTTCGATGTACTGATGGTCCCTACCGACCGCGAGGCTTTGCGCGTCGGACAGCGCCAACTGGAAGTTGCTTGTCAGTCTTTCCATTCTCATGGGCGGTGCCCCCTCGGTTCTGTGGCAAGCCTCAAGCGGCGAAGCGATATGCTTGAATTCGCCAGTACTGTGCTATCTTGCACTTCCCGATGATCCCGCAGGGCAACGAGTCTCGCTGGATACTTGCGGGAAGCAAGCCTGTGTCTCGGCAGAAAGGAGCTGGCGTGCGCGCTGGGTTCTTACGCGCGCGGCGCCGGCAAACGCGATTTCCGCCTGGCAAGCATCGCAGACACCTCCACTGCCGGGATCGTTCGCTTCGAAGTAGGTGAGAGCCTCGCCACAAGCAAGGCAGATTCGTTCCGCCATTCAACCCTCCTCAAGAATCGTTGCTGGACGGGGGCGGGTGCCCATAACGGGCACCCGCGGCGTTGTACTTAGTCGACCGTGATCTGTAGAGGCTTTCTCTTCTCCACGATCGACTCCTTCAGAGGAATCGAGATGCTGAGGATTCCGTCTTCGAAACGCGCCTTGACCTTGGTTGTGTCTAGGTTGCTCGATGGGACCGGGAAGGCACGCTGGAAACGGCCATAGCGTCGTCCCATACGGAAGTAGTTCTCCCGCTCGATGGAGTCATCACGCTTAACCTCTCCGCTGATCACGAGTCTGTCCTCATGGATCTTGACTTCCAAGTCTCTCTTCTTCATACCCGGAAGCTCGGTCTCGTAAATGAGCTTCCCGTCCTTCTCGTAGACGTCCGCACGTCCGAAGTTCGAGAAGCTCTCGAGACCGATCCGATCGAAGTCACGGAAGAAGTGATCGATCAGATTAGAGATACCGAGGTTCGAGAACCCTGAGTCATCCTGCACGCGTGGTAGTCGGCTAACCATAACTAACTCCTCCTTCCATATTGCCGGATTAGCAGTCTATCTATCAGACTGCTAGTTGGCAGTATAGCGACGCCTTCTAGCCTTGTCAAGTCCCCGCAGGCAGGGGGGTATAGAGGTTTTCCCCAGGCGTGTTGGGGACTCCATTAGCGCGCCATCTGTGATGCATATCACTGTCGAGTGAGTCTGGCTTGGGGGCTTCGGTCACCAGGCAGCAGCTAGCGAACGCGTTCCATATTCAGTCCCCCAGGCTCCGAACTGCTCTTCCTGACCCGATCTTGGGAGCCGACGAGATTCTGCTCCTCAGGTTTCGCCAGCGCGCTAGCAGCGGCTCTCATCCACTCTACCCATGAACCGAACTCGTGCTCGTCAGTGACCTCCAGGGGGGAGAGCGTGCTAAACTGAAGGCATGAAGCGAGTCGGTGTGTTGACGAGTGGCGGGGACGCGCCTGGCATGAATGCTGCTGTTCGGGCTGTTGTCAGGATGGGGCTTTCTCGAGACTGGGAGATGATCGGGATCCATCAAGGCTATGCTGGCCTCATCACTGGAGAGATGGAGTCGCTTGGCTATCGCGATGTGGGCGGCATCATTCAGGAAGGCGGAACCTTTCTAGGGAGCTCTCGATGTCCAGAGATGAAGACCAGGGATGGTCAGCAGAAGGCCATCGACTCACTGTCTCGCCACTCGGTCGACGCTCTTGTTGTCGTGGGCGGCAATGGATCGCAAACCGGTGCCCACGCCCTGTCGCAACTCGGTGCACGGGTGATCGGAATCGGCTCTACGATCGACAACGATCTCATTGGTGCCGACATGACGATCGGTGTGGACACAGCCTTGGACGTCGCATTGGAGGCCATCGACCGCCTCAAGGTCACCGCCTCATCTCACCGCCGTGCATTCCTTGTTGAAGTCATGGGCCGTGAGTGCGGCTACTTGGCTCTCGTGGCCGGCATCACCGGAGGAGCCGAGGCCATTGTCTTGCCAGGAAGACCGCTCGATCCTGACCAACTTGCTGAAGCGCTGCACGACTGCTATGGACGAGGCAAACGGCATGCACTTGTCGTTGTCGCCGAGGGTGCTGACTGGAATGCGAGGAGACTGGCGTCTCACTTCAACGAGCACCACTCTCGGCTTGGGTTCGATCTCCGATTGACAATCCTAGGTCACGTGCAGCGCGGCGCTTCGCCAGGTTCATTTGACCGGCTTCTCGCGAGCCGTCTTGGTGCCGCGGCAGTCGATCGGCTCGCAGAAGGGAAGCACGATGTCGTTCTGGGCGTTGTGGGAGGGCACATCGTCGATACGCCGCTTTCGCAAGTTGTCGGCCAGGTGAAAGCGCTCGATCCAGAACTCGTGCAACTCGCAGAGATCCTCTCGAAGTAGACCGCGGCGTCAGACCAGTAGCTTCTCGGCAACCATTCCAACGATGAAACCTAGCGTAGCGCCCAGCGGTGGAGCCCAATGCCGCTTCATGCGGGCAAGCGGTGCGATGTCCTGGAAGATGAGATAGAGGATCCCTCCTCCAGCTACGAGCATCAGGCCTCCGACAGCAGCTGGCGCCGACTGAAGGGCGAAGTAGCCGAGTAGCCCTGCCAGCGGCCCTAGAAGGCTGAGGACGAACATCATCGCCAGCACGCGTCGCGGTTTTTCTCCTGCCGAGACCAGCTCGCGATACGCGTTGAATCCCTCCGGGAGGTTCTGAGCTCCGATGAAGATCGCCAGCAAGACGCCCAGCCTCGGCTCGTGAGGGAACACAGCCCCAAGGGAAATCGCTT
>Ga0272441_10008247_pt1 | contig 16564 bp, 30 predicted proteins | sample SSMProp6N_FD_193582 | JGI IMG/M metagenome (GOLD analysis project Ga0272441, IMG submission 193582) | Marine sediment archaeal communities from Little Sippewissett salt marsh, Falmouth, MA, United States - SSM-Prop-6N | ecosystem: Environmental > Aquatic > Marine > Wetlands > Sediment ...
TTCTTCCCGGCCGGCTTCTTTTCTTCCGCTGCTGCGGTTTTATTTGCTTCAGGCTGTTTTTTCTCCTTCGCCTTCGACCTGGATGCGGGCTTCGTTTCCCTGGTCTCCTTATCCTTGTCTTTCTGTTTCTTTTTGGCCGCTTCAAATCCAACCAGTTCAAGAATCGCCATGGAAGCCGAATCACCATGCCGCTGACCCAGCTTGATCACCCGTGTATAACCGCCGTTCCGGTCCGCATAAGCGGGCGCAATCTCTTCAAACAGAAGATGGACACATTCTTTATTCGATAATTTTTTCATGGCCATACGACGGGCATGGGTCGTGTCCTTTTTTCCAAGCGTAATCAACCGTTCCGCATACCGCCGTGCCGCCTTGGCTTTAACCTCTGTGGTTGTAATATGCTTGCTTTTAAACAACGCCATGGCCATATTGGCCATGGTTGCTTTTCTATGGGAAGCAGTCCGGTTAAGTCTCGCTACCTTCTTTCGATGCCTCATTGAATCCATTCTCCTTACAAATCAACGCACGCTATGCCGATTCATTATTTAAGTATTTTTCCACATCAATCCCGAATTGCAGACCCTTTTCTTCCAGTATTTTGGAAAGTTCCTGCAGTGATTTTCGTCCAAAATTCCGGAATTTAAGCATTTCCTGCTCATCACGCCGTACCAGATCGCCGATCGTTTGTATATTGGCCGCCTTGAGACAGTTATGGGAACGAACCGAAAGCTCCAGCTCATCAACACTCATTTTCAGGAGTTTCCGTATTTTAAGTACATCTTCATTCACTTCCGGAGTCTCTTCCGTTTCCTGTACCACATCAAAAGAGATGAAAAGATCAATATGATCTTTCAGGATCTGACCCGCATATGTCAAAGCATCATCCGGACTCACACTGCCGTCCGTCCATACTTCCAGAACAAGCCGCTCATAATCCGTACGATGCCCGAGACGGGTGTTCTCCACCATGTAATTGACTTTACGAATCGGATTAAAAATGGAATCAATGGGGATTGTACCGATCGGCTGATCCGGCACCTTGTTCTCTTCGGCAGGCACATATCCCCTTCCTCTCCCGATTCGCAATTCCAATTTCACCCTGGCATCTTCATTCAATGTGGCAATATGATGTTCAGGATTCAGTATTTCAAAGTCCACGCTGTCATTCTGAAGGTCTCCCGCCGTAAAATCACGCGGGCCTGTGAGATCAAGCGTGATTTTGTCGGGACGTTTGTTCATCAACTTGATGCGCACCTGCTTCAGGTTAAGTATGATGTTGGATACATCTTCCACAACACCCGGTATAGTGGAAAATTCATGCTGCACATCATCAATCCGTACGTGTGTGATCGCCGCTCCGTGAAGCGATGACAACAAGACACGCCTCAAGGCGTTTCCGATGGTTACGCCAAAACCTCTTTCAAGAGGCTGGATGATGAATTTGCCGTATGTGCTGGAGTATGTGTTCTCATCTTTTTCAACACGCTCCGGCATCTGAAGAATCATGCGATTCATTCGTTTCCTCGAGTTTATATGAATACTTTATTTCGAATACAATTCAACCACGAGATTTTCATTAAATGTGACAGGAATATCTGCACGGCCTGGCAATTCCAGCAGTTCTCCCTTCAGATTGGCTTTGTCCAGACGAAGCCACGGCAATTGTTTGTCCTCTTTCACCCGCTTCATGGACTCATGAAACACATCCATTTTCCGGCTTTTTTCACGCACCTGAATCACGTCGCCGGGCTTCACCTGATACGAAGGGATATCGACCAGCTGGTCATTTACAAGAATGTGCCGATGACGAACGAGCTGCCGAGCCGTGGCCCGCGCCGGTGCCAGTCCCAGACGATATATTACATTATCGAGACGACATTCCAGAATACGCAGCATATTTTCACTGGTGATCCCTTTCTTCCGGTTCGCTTTGTCAAATGCACCCCGGAATTGCGATTCCAGCAATCCATAGTACCTTTTAATTTTCTGCTTTTCACGCAACTGCATTCCGTAATCGGATATTTTTATCCGCCTGGATTTTCCATGCTGCCCGGGGGGATAGCTTTTTTTCTCAAATGCACATTTGGCACTTGTGCATCGTTCACCTTTTAAAAATAATTTGTCCCCTTCCCGGCGACACAACTTGCATACTGCATCTTTATATCTGGCCATTTGAATATTCCTCAATAATCGTTTTTAAACTCTTCTTCTCTTGGGTGGCCGGCATCCATTATGGGGAATCGGCGTTACATCCTTGATACCCATTACCTCCAGTCCTGCAGCCTGCAGGGAACGGATCGCCGCTTCACGCCCGGAACCGGGTCCCTTGACCAGGACGCTGATCCGCTTCAGCCCCATATCCATGGCTTCCTTGGCTGCTGTCTGGGCAGCAATTTGTGCTGCAAAAGGCGTGTTTTTCCGGGCGCCCTTGAATCCCATTTTACCTGCAGTCGCCCAGGATATCACATTGCCGTAATTATCGGTTAATGTGACAATTGTATTGTTGAATGTGGCCTTGATATGAGCCTGACCTTCAGCTTCAACCTTTTCCTTCTTTTTTTTACGACCTCGCTTTGGAGCTGCCACTTGATTTTTCCTCCATCAGGAACAATGATTCTGATTATTACGCGCGCCGTTTGCCGGCCACGGTTTTCTTTCTTCCTTTTCTCGTTCGCGCGTTGGTACTGGTTCGCTGCCCGTTAACCGGGAGACCGCGACGATGTCTCAGTCCCCGATAACAACCGATGTCCATCAATCGTTTGATATTCATCGTCACTTCACTGCGAAGGGATCCTTCCACCTTGTAATTGGCATCGATAACAGCACGAATTTTTGCCACGTCTTCATCGCTGATTTTTTGAACCCGCGTGTCAGGATCCACACCGGCTTCTTTCAGAATTTTCCTGGACGACGTAAATCCGATGCCGTAAATATACGTCAATGCTGCCTCAATCCTTTTTTCTTTGGGTAAATCAACCCCTGCAATACGAGCCACGATCACTCCTTTGATCTATAAAAAAATTATTCAACCCTGCCGCTGCTTGTGACGGGGATTTTCACATATCACCCGCAATACACCCTTGCGTCGAATGATTTTACATTTATCACACATTTTTTTTACTGATGCCCTGACTTTCATGATAATCCACCATCCTTGTTTACTTGTATCGGTACGTAATTCTTCCCCTGGAAAGATCGTAAGGCGACAATTCAACTGTCACTTTGTCACCGGGAAGAATTTTTATAAAATGCATTCTCATTTTTCCGGAAACATGAGCCAGCACTTTATGACCATTTTCCAATTCCACCCGGAACGTGGCATTGGGAAGTGTCTCCAGAATTGTTCCGTCCACTTTGATTGCCTGTTCCTTTGCCATTGTCTCTCCCTTATGGATCGTTCCCTTCTATCCCTAATGTCAGAATTTCGGGTTTCCCGTTTGTTACCAGGACAGTGTGTTCAAAATGGGCCGACGGCAATCCGTCCTTTGTTTCAACGGTCCAGCCATCCTGCAACACCTTTATCGCTGAGCTGCCCATGTTAATCATCGGCTCAATGGCAAAGACCATTCCGGCTTTCAGTTTCGGACCCTGATGCGGTTGTCCATAATTCGGTATTTGCGGCTCCTCATGCAGGGATTTCCCAATACCGTGCCCAACCAGGTCCCGAACCGGTGAGAATCCCCGGGATTCCACACAACTCTGAATGGAATGCGATATATCGGACAGCCGGTTTCCTGCTCTGCACTTTTTTATTCCCCGATACAGAGCCTGTTTTGTGATATCGATTAAAACCTGTTTTTCAGGTGTAATGTCACCTACCGGATAGGTCCTTGACGCATCGGAATAGTAACCGTTATAAAAAACACCGATATCCAAACTCAGTATCTCTCCGTTTTTTAAAACACGATCTCCCGGGATCCCGTGAACCACCTGATTGTCTATGGATGCACAAATGGTGGCCGGAAATCCACGATATCCTTTGAATGCCGGTTCAGCCCCTCTGGACAATATGGCTTCTTCTGCGATTTCATCAAGCTTGCCGGTTGTAATACCGGGTTGAACATACGGAGCCAGTGTCAGAAACGTCTGAACCAGAATATCAGCACTGGTCCGCAGCTTTACTATTTCTTCCGGCGTCTTGATTGTGATCATGCCCTAATCCGAACCTGAAATATCCAGTTTTATCAAAATACGCCGATAGACCTCATCCAGGGTGCCTGCACCTTCTACCTCAAGGAGAAGCGCCTTTTGCCGGTAATAATCAATCAATGGTTTTGTCTGATTATCATAAACCTTTAAACGGTGACGAACTGTCTCCGGCTCATCATCCTTGCGTCGTTTCAGCCCCCCGCCGCAGTAGGGGCAGATTTCTGATTCCGGATTGTTACTGTCCATCGTGACGATTTGCCCACAGTCCGTACAAACGAACCGTTTCGATAATCGCTGCACAATTTCCTCATTGGATACTTCAATGGATACCACGCCATCCAGATCAAGGTGCATGCGATCCAGTGTTTCGTCCAGTTTTTCAGCCTGGATTACGGTTCTTGGAAACCCATCCAGAATAAAGCCGCGACGGCAATCATCCCGTTTCAGCCGTTCCTGAACCATGGCCAAAATCAACGTATCGGGTACCAGCTCGCCTTGTTCCATAAAAGACCTGGCTTTTTTACCGAGGTCGGTACCTTCACGAACATTTTCCCTGAGCATATCACCGGTGGATATATGGGCCCAGCTGAAATCATCACTCAGCCTTTTTGCCTGGGTCCCTTTGCCGGCACCGGGTGCTCCTAAAAGTATAATCCTGCAAACTGCCACTAATACTCCATCATTTCAATATGATCTAGCGTCTGCCCCGAAGCCGGCCGGTTTTCATGAAACCTTCATAATGCCGCATCAGCAAATGGGATTCAACCTGCTGTAACGTATCCAGTGCCACACCCACCATAATCAGCAGGCTTGTACCGCCAAAGAATCCTGCAAATGCCTGGGTAACATTGAAATATTTTCCCACAAAAAACGGGAAAATCGCCACGAATGCAAAAAACGCGGCTGCCGGCAGCATGATTCTGGATAAGACATGATCAATGTATTCGGCTGTTTTTTTGCCCGGTCTGACACCGGGTATAAAACCACCGTACTTTTGCATGTTGTCCGCGACATCCACCGGATTGAAAGCAATGGCCGCATAGAAATATGTGAAAAACAATATCAAAAGACCAAAAATCAGCCAGTAAACAGGGCTGCCCATGTCCAGATAACTCAGAACACCCTGCACAAATTCACTGTTCGGGAAAAACTGGCCGATGGTCTGCGGAAAAAACATCAGTGACTGTGCAAAAATAATGGCCATAACACCAAAACCCGATACACGTATCGGCAGATAGGTTGCCTGTCCTCCGTAAACCTTGCGTCCGATCACCCGTTTTGCATATTGAACCGGTATCTTTCGGGTGCCTTCTGTAACCATCACAACCGTGGTCACAATCAGCAAGAACACACCCAGAATGAAAATTTCAGCCATCAACATCCGGTTGCCCGCTCTGAGCTGTTCTATTTCACTCATAATGGCAACGGGGAATCTGTCCAGAATATTGGCAAAAATAATCAGTGAAATACCATTGCCGATTCCACGCTCTGTTATCTGTTCACCCATCCACATAATAAGAATCGTACCCGCGCATAATGTAATCATGACCAGAAGACGGAATCCCATTCCCGGATTGGGTACCACGGCCATACCCTGAATTGTTAAATTTTCCAGAAAAACAGCAGCACCCAGGGCCTGCATGGAGGCCAGGAAAACTGTTGCATACCGGGTGATCTGATTCATTTTTTTCCGGCCCTCTTCTCCCTCTTTCTGCAGCCGCTGGAAATAGGGGACCACCGCTCCCATCAGCTGAATCATGATGGATGCTGAAATATAAGGCATGATGCCCAGGCCGAATACCGCTGCCTTACTGAAAGCACCGCCGGCAAAAATATCATACATACCGAATAATGTGTTCCTGCTCTGATTAAAAAATTCAGCAAGTGCCGCGGTATTGATTCCCGGTGTGGGTATATGACAACCCAGCCGGTACAAAATGAGAACACCCAGTGTAAACATCACCCGTTTTTTCAGATCGGGGATCTTGAAAATGTTTTTAAAGCCGCTAATCATAATTTGATTACCTTCCCTCCGGCTTTTTCCAGTTTTGCGATGGCCGATTTACTGAAAGCATGGGCATGGACTTCCACAGCCTGTGTGATCTCCCCGTCGCCCAGTATTTTTACCGGTCCATCCTTTTTGCGGATCATGCGCCTGGCATATAATAAATCAGGTGAAATCTGTTTCTCTTTGATCTTGTCCAACTGGCCCACATTAACGATTTCATAACGCATCTGAAAGATATTGGTAAATCCTCTTTTGGGAACCCGCCTCTGTAGCGGCATCTGCCCGCCTTCAAACCAGGATCTGGTCTTTGAACCACTTCGCGATCTCTGGCCCTTATGTCCCCGTCCTGCTGTTTTTCCATTCCCTGTTCCGGGACCGCGGCCTTTCCGTTTCCCTTTTTTTACCGCACCTTCTGCATGTTTCAATTGATTTAAATCCATTTTCTCCTCTAAAATAAAGCTACTTCATCTCTTCAACACGGACCAGGTGTGCCACTTTACAAATCATGCCTCGAATTTGCGGATTGTCCGGCTGGATGACAGACTGATTCATTTTACGGAACCCAAGTGCCTCAACAATACGTTTCTGCTTTTCTGGCCGCCTGATGGTGCTTCTGATCTGTGTAATTTTCAATTTACTCATTCAATGATCCTTTTGCGGTTGTATCTGATTCATCTGTTTGAAACAGCTGCTGAACACTTTTTCCGCGTGTTTCGGCCACGACTTTACCGTCTCGAAGTCTGAGCAGACCGGACAGTGTGGCTTTGACCACATTGTGCGGGTTGGCGGACCCCAGCGATTTGGTGAGGATATTTTGAATACCGGCCGATTCGACAACAGCCCGCACAGGCCCTCCCGCAATCACACCCGTTCCGGGAGATGCCGGTTTTAAAAGAACACGGCCTGCTCCGAATTTCCCGATCACTTCATGAGGAATGGTACCATTGAGCACCGGCACACGAACCAGGTTCTTCTTGGCATTTTCCGAACCCTTGGCAATGGCGCTGGTCAATTCACGTGCCTTGCCTGTTCCAACACCGACATGACTGTGTCCGTCGCCCACAACGACAATCGCGTTAAAACTGAACCGCCGTCCTCCTTTGACGACTTTGGCCACACGATTGATATGAACCACTCGTTCTTTCAGTTCCAGTTCTGCAGCATTCACTTTATCCAATGTGATCTCCGATGCTTCTTGTTTTTATTGAATCATTTTAAAATTTTAATCCGCCCTCCCGGGCGCCTTCAGCCAGTGATTTAACCCGGCCATGAAACAGATATCCACTGCGGTCAAATACAACTGTTTCGATTTTTTTCTTTTTCGCTTCCTCGGCGATGGCCAGCCCAACCATTTTGGCAATCTCGATTTTCCCCTTCATTTTCGCCGATTTCTCCCGCAGCGGTTGCGAAAGACTCGTGATCGTCAGCAGTGTCTTTTGATTGGTATCATCCACCAGTTGTGCGGTGATGTTATTCAAACTGCGATAAACCGACAGTCTGGGACGATCAGGTGTTCCCTGTATCCTTTTATGAATTCTCTGTTTTATTTTCCCGCGCCGTTTGACCCGTTCAGAAGTCCTTCTTTTCATATTCCTTTTTCCTTATTGATTAAACCATAGCCTTACCGGCTTTCCGCCGCACATGTTCATCTTCATAACGAATACCTTTCCCTTTGTAAGGCTCCGGCGGCCTGAATGACCGGATTTTGGCCGCAACCTGTCCCACCAGCTGTTTGTCGATGCCTTTTACAGAAACATTGTTCGGCCCGGCCACAGCAATGGTAATCCCTTCAGGTGGTACAAAATAAATCGGATGTGAAAAACCCAGCTGAAAAACCACTGCTTTTCCTTTTTCTTCCGCCCTGTATCCAACTCCCACGATTTCGAGTTTTTTCTCGAATCCGTCAGTTGTACCCGTAACCATGTTTTGAATCAATGTTCTGGACAACCCATGAAGCGATCTGTGCATCCGGCCTTCACTGGGACGTTCCACCCGAACTTCCGATTCACCGATAATCACATTCATATCGGGATGAATGTTCTCCTGCAAGGTACCGCCCGGTCCGGTCACCGTGACGATATTATCCTTCTTTTCAACCTTGACCCCCTGGGGGATCAAAATGGGTAATTTGCCTACACGTGACAACGATATCTCCTCATCATTCCATTGAACAGGTTAAAAGGGATTGATTCTACCAGATATAGCCTACGACTTCCCCACCGACATGTTCTGCCCGGGCCTGCTTATCCGTCAGCACACCCTTGGGTGTGGAAATAATGGCCACTCCAAGTCCGTTCAGAACCCTTGGAATCTCATTGACTTTTGCATAACGCCGCAAACCCGGTCTGCTGATCCTTCTGATCCCCAGAATCGGACTGTTGTTATCCTTGTCATAATCGAGATAGATCCGGATGATTCCCTGTTTATTGTCTTCTATAGACGTAAAATTTTTAATATACCCTTCCTGCATCAATATGCGTGTTATTTCCTTTGCCATATTGGAAGCGGGAATATCCACTTTTCTGTGCCGCGCTTTGATAGCATTCCGAATCCGCGTAAAATAATCTGCAATTGGATCAGTCATTGACATACTGGGACCTCGATACGATTGTTTTTGATTCTTTTCACCAACTTGCTTTTTTTACTCCCGGGATTTCACCAAGCAGTGCCAGCTCACGGAAACATATCCGGCACAAATTAAACTTACGGTAATATCCACGGGGCCGTCCGCACCGGCCACACCGATTATGGTGCCTGACCTGGTATTTCGGCTTTTTCTTCAGTTTGGCAATATGTGCTTTGGTAGCCACGAAATACTCCTAATTCTTTTATTCTAGGCATTCAGATATTTTTCTCTGTTCCGGAATGGCATGCCGAATTCCGTCAATAACGCGTATGCTTCCTCATCATTCCTGGCCGTTGTCACAAAGGTAATATTGAGCCCCCTGATCTTAACGACTTTATCATACTCAATTTCCGGGAATACAATCTGCTCCTTGATACCTATTGTAAAATTCCCCCGGCCATCAAAACCCTTATCCGGTAAACCGCGGAAATCGCGAACACGCGGAATGGCCACATTAAAAAGCCGGTCAACAAATTCATACATATGCATCTTTCTCAACGTGACACGGCATCCAATCGGATTTCCTTCACGCAGTTTGAAATTGGAAATGGATTTTTTGGCCTTTGTAATGACCGGCTTCTGGCCGCTGATCACGGTCAGATCTTCCATAGCCCCTTCGAGAAATTTGGCATCCTGTGTTGCCTCACCCACACCGATATTCAGACAAACTTTGGTAAGTTTCGGCACCTGATGGATGTTCCTGTATCCGAACCGTTTAATCAGCTTCGGAACAATTTCTTTCTGATACTGAACCATCAAACGGGGCACATATGATTTAGCTGATTTACTCATCGCTTCTGCCACTCCTCTGCAATAACTTTACGTCGCCGAAATCAACATTTCACCGCAAGAACGGCATACACGGACATGTTTTCCGTCTTCAAGGATTTTATGTCCGATACGGGAAGGTTTGTCGCATTTTGAGCAAATCACCATGACATTCGAAACATTGATCGGGGCTTCCTTTTCCACAATACCGCCCTGCTGATTTTTCTGTGTCGGTTTTGTGTGTCTTTTAATAAAATTCACACCCTCAACAACAATCCGTCCCTGTTTCGGGAACACTTTCAGCACCTTGCCGCGCTTCCCCTTGTAATTGCCGGATATCACCAGCACTGTATCGTTTTTAACCACTTTCATACATTCACTCCGATTGTTTTACAGCACTTCAGGGGCCAGTGATGCAATTTTCATAAACTGCTTTTCGCGCAGTTCACGGGCAACGGGACCGAAAATACGTGTTCCCTTTGGTTCATTTTGATCCGTTATCAGCACAACCGCGTTATCATCAAACCGAATATAGGACCCGTCGTCCCGTCCCAGTTCTTTTTTCGTGCGAACAATAACCGCTTTGCTGACTTCACCTTTTTTTACACTGCCGCCCGGCACAGCACTTTTTATGGATACAATAATAACATCTCCCACACGGCCGTACCTTTTTTTGGAACCACCAAGCACTTTGATACAGGCAACGCGTTTTGCCCCTGTATTGTCAGCCACATTCAGCCTTGTTTCCTGTTGAATCATTTCTTCCTCTTCAATTACAGGCCTTATTTCGCCTTTTCCATGACCTCGATCAAACGCCACCTTTTACGACTGCTCAGCGGGCGTGTTTCCATAATCCGGACCATATCACCAATGTTGCATGTGTTTTCAGCATCGTGGGCCATAAACTTTTTACTTTTGGTCACATACTTGCCGTAGACAGGATGCCGAAATCGCCTCTCCACCAAAACAGTAATCGTTTTGTCGCTCTTGTTGGAAACAACTTTTCCGGTCAATAATTTTCTGCTGCCTCTTTCCGCCATTCTTTGCTCCTACTCTTGCGCCTTTTTATCTTTCCGGAGGCCCAACTCATATTCCCGGATAATGGTTTTTAAACGAGCCACATCCTTCCGCTGATACCGTACCTTTACCGGATTGTCCAGCTGATGCGTGGCCAGCTGAAAATTCAGATTTGCCAGTTCCTCTTCTGCATCCCGAAGTCTGATTTTAATCTCTTCGAGGGGCAGTTGCTTGATTTCTTCCACTTTGGCCATGATTAAGCCTCCCCTTCAGCAGCATAGATAAATTTGGTTTTTATCGGCAGCTTGTACGAAGCCAGCCGCATGGCCTCTTTGGCTGTTTCCAGGGTTACACCCTCCAGTTCAAACATTATCCGTCCCGGCTTCACAACAGCTACCCAGAACTCAGGACTGCCTTTTCCCTTTCCCATCCGGGTTTCGGCTGGTTTCTGAGTCACGGGTTTATCCGGAAATATCCGAATCCACAATTTGCCGCCCCGGCGAATATAACGATTGATGGCAACACGTGATGCTTCAATCTGACGACTGGTAATCCAGCCCGGTTCGACGGCTTTGAGACCGAATGTGCCGAAGGCCAGGGTTGAACCCCGATGGGCTTTCCCGGTCATGCGTCCGCGCTGCTGTTTGCGCCATTTTACTTTTTTCGGCATTAACATATTCTGCTGACTCCCTGTAAATCCTTATCCACTGACTTCTGTTTTTCTGCCTGATATCAGGATCCGATGACTTCTCCCTTGCATATCCACACTTTGACACCAATGGTGCCGTAAGTTGTATTGGCGGTAGTGGTCGCATAATCAATGTCCGCCCGTAATGTGTGCAGGGGAATCCGTCCTTCCTTGTATTGTTCGCGCCTGGCCATTTCAGCGCCTCCCAACCTTCCAGCGCATGCAATACGAACCCCCTCGGCCCCCATACGCATTGTGGCGGTAATGGCCTTTTTCATCGCCCGCCTGAATGATACTTTTGATTCCAGCTGTCTGGCCACATTTTCCGCCACCAACTTGGCATCCAGTTCCGGACGCTTGATTTCATGCACGTTGACCTGAATCTCCTGTGAAGTAATGCGCTGAAGCTCCTCTTTCAGCTTGTCCACCTCAGATCCTTTCTTCCCGATCACAATGCCCGGTCGTGCAGTGTGTATTGTCAGTGTGATCCGTTTTGGTGTACGCTTCACCTCTATCTGCGATATCCCCGCATTGGGAAGGCGGTTATTGATATATTTGCGCAGCATCAGATCTTCTTCCAGCTTTTTTGCAAAACCCTTTTCATCAAACCACAACGATTTCCAGGTGCGGTTAATGCCTAAACGAAATCCAACAGGGTTTGTCTTCTGTCCCAAAATACGCCTCCAGATTATGCCAGTGTTAGTCGTTGGAAACAACAACCGTAATGTGTGATGACCGTTTTCTGATAATGCTCGCCCTGCCCATGGGGCCCGGACGATAACGCCGCATTGTGGGGCCTTCGTCGACCATGGCCATTTTTACATAAAAATTTTCGGGATCAAGTTTTGATCCTTCTTCCGTATTCATGGCATTGGCAACAGCAGACCGCAACACCTTCTCCACTGGAACAGATGCCCTCCTGGGTGTAAAATGGAGAACATTGATCGCCTCTTCGACATTCTTGCCCCGAATCATATCCACAACCTGGCGGACTTTCCGGGCAGACATCCGAACATATTTAGCAACTGCTTTGGCTTCCATGCGTCTTCGTGCTCCTTACGATACTTTTGATCCTTTATCCGCTGCTTTCTTTCCGCCGTGCCCCCTGAATGTCCGCGTGGGCGAAAATTCCCCCAATTTGTGACCCACCATATTCTCTGTTATAAAAACGGGGATGAACTTATTTCCGTTATGTACGGCCAGAGTATGTCCTACAAATTCCGGAGGAATGGTGCTCCTTCTTGCCCATGTTTTGATGACCTTTTTGGAATTGGTTCTGTTCAATACGTCCACTTTGGCCAGCAGCCTGGGATCAACAAACGGTCCTTTTTTTATGGATCGGGCCATTCAACTTCCTCTACTTTCTTCGTTTCACTATATAGTCACTTGACTTTTTGCGCTTATGCCTGGTTTTGTAACCTTTGGTCGGTTTTCCCCACGGCGTGGTCGGATGACGCCCGCCCGAAGACTTTCCTTCACCGCCACCCATGGGATGATCAACAGGATTCATGGCCACGCCACGCACCTTCGGACGTCTGCCCAGCCATCTGGACCTGCCGGCTTTGCCGATGGTGATATTGATGTGGTCGAGATTTCCCACCTGTCCGATGGTGGCCCTGCATTCACGACGAACCATCCTGACTTCCCCGGATGGAAGCCGAAGCTGGACAAAAGCGCCTTCCTTTGCAACCAGATTGGCCGATGCACCGGCACCGCGGGCCATTTGACCGCCTCTGCCGGGTTTCAACTCAATATTATGCACTTCTGTGCCCATCGGGATATTGTCCATCGGCAGTACATTGCCCACTCTGATTTCAGCTTCAGGTCCGGACATCAGTTCATCTCCAACTTTCAATCCGTTGGGCGCAAGAATATACCGCTTTTCACCGTCCGCATAATGCAACAAAGCGATCCGGGCTGAACGGTTGGGATCATACTCGATGGCTGCAACCCTGGCAGGGATACCATCCTTGTTTCTTTTGAAATCAATCAGGCGATACTGCCGTTTTGCACCGCCGCCACGGCGGCGGACAGTAATTCTACCATTGCTGTTTCTTCCGCTGATTCTTTTTTTCGGTTTGACCAGTGACCGTTCCGGCGATGTCTTTGTTATTTCTTCAAATGAAGACACCTTCTTAAATCTTTGTGCCGGAGTGGTTGGTCTGAAACTTTTTACAGGCATAGATTACTTTCCTTCGAAAAAGTCAATTTTAAAACCTTCACGCAAGGTCACAACTGCTTTTTTCCAGTTTGAACGTTTGCCCTGAAACCGGCCCAGACGTTTCAATTTACCTTGCATGTTCATTGTCGCAACCTTGTCCACCTTGACATCAAATTTATCTTCAACGGCCTTCCGGATCTCAATCTTGTTGGCATTTTGATCCACGACAAATGCCACCTTGTTTTCCTTTTCCTGGATAACGGCCATCTTTTCCGTAATTAATGGACGAAGGATAATTTCTCGATTCGTTTTCACTTGGCCAAAACCTCTTCGATCTTTGTCAGTCCCGTTTTCTGAATCAGCACAACATCGGCGTTCATTACATCATATGTGGAAAAATTTGCGGCCTCTCTGATATACAGAAGCGGTATGTTCCGTCCGGACAACCACACCGTATGATCATTTGCAGCCACCAGAAGCAGGGTTTTTACTCCGGCCAGCTTCAGTTTTTCGAGCATGGTGGCCATCTGCCTGGTTTTTGGTGATTCAAATGTAAAATCTTCCACAATTTGTATTTTTTCGGCTTTTGCCTTGTAAGACAATGCCGAACGCCTCGCCAGCTGATTCATCTTTCTGGTGGTCTTTTTCTTGTATTGCCTGGGAGAGGGTCCGAATACACGGCCACCGCCCCGCCACAAAGGCGATCGGGTGCTCCCGGCACGCGCAACACCGCGTCCTTTTTGCCGCCACGGCTTTTTCCCTCCGCCGCTTACAGCAGAACGATTTTTCGCTGCAGCCGTTCCCTGACGCTGATGTGCCTGTTCGGAGGTTACAGCCAGCCATATGGCATGATCGTTTGGTTCAACGCCGAACACCTTACTCACGAGAGAGACCTGCTCTCCGGTTTTCGTTCCATTTATTTTATATACATCCAATTTCACAATGTCACCTGCCGAGATTATGATCTTCGTATTTCAACAATTGTATTGTTGCCACCCGGGATGCTTCCCTTGATGACCATCATATTCTTATCCGGAAGCACCTTCAGTACTTTCAGATTGGACACCGTTTTTCTTTCCTGACCCATATGACCGGCCATCTTGATGCCCCTGAAAACCCGCTTGGGGTACGCTGCCTGGCCGATGGATCCGGGGGCCCTCTGACGGTCAGATTGTCCATGGGTCTTGGGACCGCCTCCGAAGCCATGACGTTTCATGACACCGGTAAATCCCCGTCCTTTACTCAGACTGGTCACCTTGACGGATTCGCCTTCCTGAAACAAATCGACCTTGACTTCAGCCCCTTCTTTCACTTCATCACCGAAATCCCGGAATTCCCTCAGAATTCGCCTCGGTTCGGCATTGACTCTCTTGAAATGGCCCAACATCGGTTTGGTCAACCGTTTTTCAGGCATGGGCATAAATCCCAGCTGAATGGCATTGTACCCGTCTTTCTCGTCTGTTTTAATCTGTGTTACCGTACACGGACCGGCTTCGATCACGGTCGCGGCTACGGGATTCCCCGATTCATCAAAAAACCGGGTCATCCCTACTTTTCTACCTAGCATGCCTGTCATTACTTATTCATCTCCATCTCAAAACCGCACAGGAATCACTAAACCTTGATCTCAACATCCACACCTGCCGGCAGTTCGAGTTTCATCAACGCATCAACTGTCTTTGGAGATGCATTGAGTATATCGATGAGCCGTTTATGAATGCGTGTCTCAAACTGTTCCCGTGATTTTTTGTCCACATGGGGTGATCTCAAAACCGTATATACCGTTCGTTTTGTCGGAAGCGGAATCGGCCCTGATATCGCTGCTCCTGTGGTTTTTGCTGTGCGCACAATCCGTTCCGTTGATTTGTCGATCAAAGAATGATCGTACGCCTTCAGTTTAATTCGTATCATTTGTCCAGCCACGATGCGTGAACCTCACTGTCACTATTCAATAATTTTACCGACAACGCCGGCGCCCACAGTACGACCGCCTTCGCGAATGGCAAACCGAAGTCCCTCTTCCATCGCGATAGGTTCGATCAACTCTACCTTCATATTCACATTGTCACCGGGCATCACCATCTCCACACCTTCCGGAAGCTCCACCGAACCTGTCACATCCGTGGTCCGAAAATAAAACTGGGGCCGGTATCCGTTGAAAAACGGTGTGTGCCGCCCGCCTTCTTCCTTCTTCAAAACGTACACCTGTCCCTCAAACTTCGTATGGGGCGTGATACTACCCGGCTGCGCTATCACCATGCCGCGACGCAAATCTTCCTTGTCAACACCTCGAAGAAGAAGACCCACGTTGTCCCCGGCCTGTCCCTGATCCAGTATCTTCCGGAACATCTCAACTCCCGTGATCACCGTCTTCCGGTTGGCTCCCAATCCCACTATCTCCATCTCATCGCCTGTCTTCACCTGACCACGCTCAACACGGCCCGTCCCCACTGTGCCGCGGCCCGTAATCGAAAAAACATCCTCAACAGGCATCAAAAACGGCTTGTCTACCTCTCGCTCCGGCGTCGGTATATAGGAATCCACCGCATCCAGAAGCTCCTGTATCGAATTCCATTCATCCCCTTTAAAATCTCCGGCCGCACCCTTCTCCATCGCCTTCAATGCACTCCCCTTGATGATGGGTATCTCATCCCCGGGAAACTCATACACCGACAGAAGATCCCGAAGCTCCATCTCAACCAGCTCTATCAATTCAGGATCATCAACCTGGTCGGTCTTGTTCATATACACCACGATCGACGGTACGTTCACCTGACGCGCAAGAAGAATATGTTCCCGCGTCTGGGGCATGGGGCCATCCGCTGCGGATACCACCAGGATCGATCCGTCCATCTGCGCAGCACCCGTAATCATGTTCTTGATATAATCCGCATGACCCGGACAATCCACATGCGCATAGTGACGCTTGTCCGTCTCGTATTCCACGTGCGCCGTATTAATCGTAATCCCCCGCGCCTTCTCCTCCGGCGCGTTGTCAATCTCGTCATACTTCTTTACCGCTGCCTGTCCCTTGTTCGACAGATACATGGTAATCGCCGCCGTCAATGTCGTCTTCCCATGGTCCACGTGACCAATCGTCCCTATATTCACATGCGGCTTCGTTCGTTCAAATTTAGCCTTCGCCAT
>Ga0272441_10008248_pt1 | contig 16560 bp, 12 predicted proteins | sample SSMProp6N_FD_193582 | JGI IMG/M metagenome (GOLD analysis project Ga0272441, IMG submission 193582) | Marine sediment archaeal communities from Little Sippewissett salt marsh, Falmouth, MA, United States - SSM-Prop-6N | ecosystem: Environmental > Aquatic > Marine > Wetlands > Sediment ...
TTTAAAGCGGGATTTATCTGATTCTGTCATTGCTTGTTGTATTAAATTGAATAAAAAAGAAGGCGAAAGATTTAATCGATCGATTTCATTGAATGCAATAGATTACATGGGCAACTGATTCATTGATCCATCAGGCTTTATGTAGACACAATATAGTGCTATTCCCAACTAATGTAAACCCCCGTCAAGCATATTCCCGCGGATTGTGGCAGAATGGTAATGGACCGTTAAAGTACGCCGAAGTACTGAGGCTCAAAGAAAACATTGTCTTCCATCTCTTCAGGGTTTTCAATTGAGAGAGAAGGGTTGAATGAAGGTGGATACCATAATCGGCACCTCACTTTCACGGGCTTTTAACTCTGCCGAAATTAAAAGGTTGGGTATGCTGAGAGGCAGAAAAAACTGACCCGATGTCAAACTTGGATATCCATTTTTATTCTTGCAGCAGAACCTGCCGTTCACAGGGCAACATTACCTTATGAAGATTTTGTAGAGAGACACAGTCTATGAAACAGGAGCTGCCGGCAAAGATCATATTCATCTTTTCACTGAGGTGCTGCTTTTCACTCCTACTAGCGGATTTAAATTTCAGAGTAAATGCCAGAATTTTATGGGAGGGCTGCACCTGCTATGCAGCCATTCGATATCATAATCATGAAAGTATACTTATTTTTAGCAAGATATCCCCGACAGCTCAGATAGTGGTTATGATATTGCCTCTATTACTGATAGAGAAAAGCATGCAACTTTCTGAAAGCTTCTTCCCATTTTGGTTTCTGCATTTTCCTTATATTTTTCAGCTTCCAGCCTACCGCCGGTAGATTCCTGAGATGTGGACAGGGGTGAAGTTCCCACTGAGGTTCCCCGGATTTGAAGGAAAGAATAAACCGCTTATCCTCTTCTGTCATGGATGTAATTACGATTTTTATCAACTCTTCTCTGACCGATTCAAGTTTTTCCAAAGTGACAATACGGTCGGTCATGTTTCTGAACTCTTTATTATAGGCTTCACTTATATCCAATTTAGATGGATTCAGAACCTCCAGAATAGGCCTGGGGTGGCTTAAAAGATATACTATAAAAGCTTGTCTTATCTCCTCAGTAAAACCATCAGTTTCCAGCATGAGCAGGATATCAAAAAGATCTCGGGGATGCTGCCTGTCCAGTGCAGCGCAGATTTTTCCCCCATAGAGATCCGGAACGGGTGATATTTGGAAATCCAGTTCCGCCTCGAATAAATTGACTGCCGCCGAAACCAGTGGTCGTGTTTCAGGTGCAAAAACCGTGCCCCTGATAACATGGTTTGGCTCCACCTTGATGGAGTATCCATCGATGTTGATGAGAAGCCCTCGGATATACCCTTCCGTCCTTTTCGCAATAACCCTGGACATAGCGAATCGTCTTTCAACATCCCTTTTTAGGGATTCCATGGAGGCCGTTATTTCAGTGAGCGCAGTGTCTCTGTTATTGATCGGTATATAGGCAAGATCGATATCAACCGAGAGTCGCGGGAGATTCTGTACAAAGAAATTCAGGGCTGTACCGCCTTTGAGGCAGAAGTGTTGATACTTTTTGATGAGCGGAAGAACCCTCAGGACTAGTCTTGATTGTTCGAGATAATCTTTATTCATCTAAAAGAACTCTCTATTCGTGTCCGGGACTGTTATGTTGTATTTGGAATCCAGCCGTCCTTTTTCCTGAACCACCCGTTTCCCCTTTCCAAGATTGATCTCCTCTACCTGTAGTTTCTGAAACCAGTCATGCTGATGGTATTCTGCTATATACAGGGCAATACGGTTTACTTTGATACTGGTACTGGACCGTAAAAGGTCCTGAAGGATACCGGATCTGAGCGTGGTAAGATTCTCAGAGACTTCCAGCGCTTCTTCAAACGATGTTTTCCCTGGAACGATAGAGAGCATCTCCAGATAGGCTGTTTCCGGAGCGGATATTTTGATGGAAAGATTTCCGAAGTCTTTTATTGAGAAGGGAATAGAACCTACATTGTTTAGAAAAGCAGTATTTGTGATTGTGAGGTTTTCCTTTTCCATAAACTTTCGAAACCACAAAGGAAGCTTCTTCTTTTCCAAACCAAACAGCTGAATTTCCCTTTTATCAGTTTTTATATAGTGGCCATATCCGAGCATTTCGAGGGCGGTGAGTCCGCCGACCCTGATCGGGAGCCCAAGCTCATATTGAAGAGGGTAGAGCGCTCCCGGCCAATGGACCTCCTGATCGGCTAACGCATAGGCTCCCTTACCTACTGACTTAAGCCAGTTTGACCTCTTATACTTATCCAGGAGCTGATAACTGTAGTTCAGTTTTTGCAGTGTTTGAGCGGTCTTAACAGTTCCGGTTTGCCATGACTTTAAGAGTCTGTTTAATTTTTGATCTCTATCTATACTCATAGTTGATTTTAAGGGCATTTTTTGAACTTGACAATCCTATTTCCCCTCATTTTAAAATCGTATTTGTCCGGTTTAATATTCTTATTATAAATATCCTCAGGGTATATTTCTATGGCTATTTCTAAACCGATTCCCATGCAGTCAATTGTGAGCAATTATCCTTCCGGGAATCATGCACAAGGAGTAGCGCGATCTTTACCAACATATCAATGTCCTGTCTGAAGTAAATTTTTCTGGTAATGCGGGGGGTGATAGGAATTACTGTGAAAAAAACCGTCATCGATAAAAAAAAGAGCCTGCCGGAGATGATCCGAACGGCTCTTTATTTTTCGGGCTGGGCAGATTTGAACTGCCGACCCCTTGTCCCCCAGACAAGTACGCTAAACCCCTGCGCTACAGCCCGATTGCACTTTTGGTGCGATGATTAAGCTATCATATAGCACCGCTTATGTCAACGCGGAGCCTGGTTTTTTAAGAGCAGGGATCCATGGGGGTGCCAGAATCACCAGTTAGGTCTCAACACCGGTGAGGAAAACCGGCCGTACATACTATGAAAAAAACGGCCTGTGCATGTGCATATGCAGCAGACCGCAGTATGATGAAAGCCGGTGACCGGCTGATTGATCAGGGGTCAGACCCTTATGTTTTGACAACCTTCAGGTTCTGCTGCCTTTAAGTCCCGACAGCCCTTTATGTACAGTGAGCCCGGTATATCCGGTCTCTTTTCTCCCTCTGTCAGCTTGATCAGCTTCGTCAGCTTCATCAGCTTCCGAGATAGGCTTTTTTTACCTCCTCATTGTTGAGCAGATCCATACCCTTGCCTTCCAGCTTTATGCGGCCGGTTTCGAGAACATAGGCGAAGTCGGACAGTTCAAGGGCGGCTTTGGCGTTCTGTTCCACCAGGAGGACGGTTACGCCCTGGCTGTTGATCTCCTTTATGATGTTGAAGATGTCCTTGACGATCAGGGGCGCCAGGCCAAGAGATGGTTCATCCATCATCATGAGCTTCGGCCGGGACATCAGGGCTCTTCCGACGGCGAGCATCTGCTGCTCTCCTCCGGAGAGGGTTCCCGCAGGCTGCCAGACCCGCTCTTTCAGCCGGGGAAACAGGTCGAATACCCGCTGACGGTCTTCTTCGATCACTTTTTTATTCCGGACGGCGTATGCCCCCATGGTGAGGTTTTCATCGACCGTCAGGTTGACGAAAACCTTCCGGCCTTCCGGGACCATCACGATGCCGCTTTTCACGATACTGATGGTTCTTTCGGAGATTATTTCCTTTCCGTCATAGAGGATGGAGCCTTCGATATTTTCGAGCATGCCGACGATTCCCCGCAGGGTCGTGCTCTTGCCGGCGCCGTTCGCTCCGATAAGCGAGACGATTTTCCCTTTGGGGACATCGAGGGTGATGCCCTGCAGGGCCCTGATCCCTCCGTAATGGACTTTCAGATCACGTATTTTCAGCATTAATCCACCCCCAGGTACGCTTCGATGACTTTCGGATCATTCTGGATCTTTTCCGGCGATCCTTGAGCGATCGTTTCGCCGTAATCCAGTACATATATGCGTTCGCAGACCCCCATGACGACCTGCATGTGGTGTTCGATCATCAGAATCGTCAGATCGAATTTTGTTCTGACATCGTGAATGAACTCCATCAGCTCATGAGATTCCTGAGGGTTCATTCCTGCCGCCGGTTCATCGAGAAGAAGCAGACAGGGCGCCGTGGCGAGGGCTCTGGCGATTTCAAGCCTGCGTTGTTTTCCATAGGGAAGCGAGGCGGCCTCGGCGTTCAGCTGATCCTCCAGGCCGACTTCAGCGAGCAGTTCGATGGAATGGTCCCGGATCTTTTTTTCCTCCTTCACATACCCGGGAGTCCGGGCGACGGCGGAAAAAAGGTTGTGCCTGAGATGGATATGGTGAGCGATGATAACATTGTCCAGTACCGAGAGTTCCTTGAACAAGCGGATATTCTGAAATGTCCTGGCGATACCATGAACGGTGATCTGATCCGGGCGCTTGCCGGTGATGTCGTCATCTTCGAATAGGACCTTTCCGTGAGTCGGATTGTATACCCCGGTAATCATGTTGAAGGCAGTGGTTTTACCGGCTCCGTTCGGGCCGATGAGACCGATGATTTCATTTTTCTCAATTGTTATATTCAAATCATCGACCGCCGTCAATCCGCCGAAGATCATAGTCAGATTTTGTGTGGATAGTACACTCATCCCTTTTTCCTCCCGGTCAATCTCTTTATTCCCCGGAAAAAGCCGTCCCAGGTAAACTCGTTGCGTCCCATCAATCCTTTCCGGTAAAAGATAACGACCGCCATCAGGCCGGCTGAAAAAATCACCATTCTCATTCCCGGTTTTCCCTGCAAGGTCATGAAACCGAGATGTATGGTTCCGTCAAGGACCCGGAGCACTTCCATCACGATGGTTACGAGGACCGCTCCGACTACAGACCCGGTGATGCTGCCTATTCCTCCGAGAACGACGATCAGCAGAATGTTGAAAGTCATGAGAAAACGGAACATGAGCGGATCGATGGCGCCTAAAAGGTGACCCATCAAAGCACCGCCGATACCGGCTATGACCGATCCGATGGTGAAGGAGATTACCTTGTGCTTGAAGAGATTGATTCCCATAGCTTCGGCGGCTACTTCATCCTCCCGGATCGCCTTGAAGGCCTTTCCGTAGCTGCTGTTGATCAGATTCACCATGAAGAAAACCGTCACCGCGGCGATTCCCCAGCTCCACCAGACCGTGGTAAAACGGGGGAGCGCTTTCAGACCGAGGGCTCCGTTCGTCAGGGACTGGGTGTTGGTGAAGATTATCCTGATTATTTCCCCGAAACCGAGGGTCGCGATCGCCAGGTAGTCGTCCTTGAGCCGAAGCACCGGAGCGGCAATCAGAAATCCGATGAATCCCGCAAGAACCCCGCCCATCAGGAGGGCAGGCAGAAACGGCCACTGAACATTCGCGAGAAAGGGGACGATGGGTTTCAGGAAAAAGTTCATCTCTTTCAGCTGAGCCGGCATGGTGAGAAGCGCGCAGGTGTAGGCCCCAACGGCCATAAAACCCGCGTGTCCAAGGGTGAACAGTCCGGTGAAGCCGTTGATCAGGTTAAGGCTGAGGGCGAGGGTGACATATATCCCGGCGAGGATGAAAATCCGTTTCGGATAGGCGCCCAGGGTCTTGTCCAGAAGTGCAAGCAGTCCGATCAGCAATACACCGGCAATGAGAGTTGGCAGTATATCTTTCTTTTTCATAGCTATACCTTTTCCCCTTTCACGCTGCCCAGAATACCTGAAGGCCGTACAAGCAGAATTACGATCAGCAGTACGAAGGCGAAGGCGTCCCGGTATCCGGAGAGAGCCGGGAGAAACGCGATAATCATAATCTCCATCAGTCCGAGGAGAAAACCGCCGAGTACCGCTCCCTTGATGTTTCCGATACCGCCTACAACAGCGGCGATAAAACATTTCAGCCCCGGAATGAGACCCATGATCGGCAGAAGCTGCGGGTATTTCAAACCCCACATTATTCCGCCGATGGCGGCCAGGGTGGATCCGATAGCGAAGGTGATGGAAATGATACTGTCGACATTGATCGCCATAAGCCTGGCTGTTTCATGGTCCGTCGATACGGCCCGCATGGCCATTCCAGTTTTGGTTTTGTTTACGATGAAAAGCAGAATCGCCAGAGCGATGAAGGTGATGATCGGGATGATGAAGGTGATCGAAACGATGTTAACCCCACCGATGGTAATGATAGTGCCGAATATGGAGGGTACGGGAAAAGTTTTGGGACGGCCCCCGAATACGACGATGGCCAGATTCTGTATAAAAAATGATGCGCCGATAGCGCTGATCATTACCGATATTCTGGGGTGGTCTCTGAGAGGGCGGTAGGCGGTCCTTTCCACGGCCATTCCCAGGATACAGGTGATTCCCAGGGCTACGACGTAAGCCGCGAACCAGGGCAGAAAAGTCAGGGTTACCAGATAAAACGCCGTATAAGCGCCTATCATAAAAATCTCGCCGTGGGCGAAGTTGATAAGCCGCAGGATACCGTACACCATGGTGTAGCCGATTGCTATCAGTGCGTACAGACTTCCCAGGGACAAGCCATTGGCAAGATGCTGAAAGAACAGTTGAACACTCATATGTGAATTCTCCATTCATGGGAAAAGCATAGACCCCCTGAGCGGGGGCCTATGCGGGTAATCGCTTTATTACCTGAAGGTTCTATTCTGGGACGATAGTGGTTACGAAGGCGAAATTGCCGTCTTTCACTGTTTTGATTACCGCGTTCTTTACCGCGTCACCTGTAGCGTCCAGAGTAATGATGCCTGCTGCTCCGGGATAGCCCTCTGTCTGGGCGATAGCATCGCGGACCGCGAGAGGATCATCGGTGCCCGCGCGTTCGATAGCATCGAGGATCACCATGTAGGCGTCGAAACCAAGAGCGGTGACCGCTGCCGGTTCCTTGTTATATTCCTTGCGATACTCGTCGATGAAGATCTCGGAGGTTTCGGTGATGGGGATTTCGGTGGTGAAGAAGGTTGAGAAATAAGCGCCTTCAACTCTTTCTTTTCCGACATCGAGGAATTCTGGTGCTTCCCAGGTATCGCCGCCGAGGAAGGGAACATCCATTCCCAGTTCTCTGGCCTGCTTGATCAGCAGAGCAGACTCGGTGTAGTTGCCGGGTGCGAAAACCGCGTCTGGATTGAGGGACTTCAGGTTGGTGACCTGCGCGGTGAAATCCATATCACCGGTGTTGTAGTTGGAAACGGCGACAATGGCGTTTTCATCGCCGGTCAACCTCTTGAACTCATCGGTAAAGAATTTGGCCAATCCGACTGAATAGTCGTTCGAGATCTCCTGAACGATGGCTACCTTCCGTGCTCCCACTTCTTTATACGCGTAGTTGGCCATCACAGCTCCCTGGAAGGTGTCGATGAAACATACACGGAAATAATAGTCATTTCCCATGGTTACGAGGGGATTGGTGCAGGACGCGCCGACTGTAGGGATCTGGGCTTCTTTTACGATGGAACCTGCGGCCATCGAGAAAGAACTGCCCCAGCTTCCGATGATCGCGGTAACTTTTTCCTTGTCTACCAATCTTGCAGCAGCGTTGGCTGCTTCGACTTTGTCGGATTTGTTGTCTACGATAACAACCTCAACTTTTTTGCCGAGTACTTCGGGATACAGCTTGTTCGCAAGCTTTATCCCCTCGACCTCCATAGCTCCCCCGGCGGCATTCGCACCGGTCATCGGCTCGAAGACACCAATTTTTATAACATCTGAGCCCGCTTCTTCCTGTTCTCCGGCCGCAAAGAGCGCCCCGGCTAACAGCACGCATAACAACAATGCAATAATCTTTTTCATTCATTCCTCCTTTTTGATTCAACAATCCTTCTATTGTGTTTGTTATTTACTGCTGATTATATACCCAAATTCGTAGAATACAAAGAAATTTCTGGTGATATTCGAAGTTTTGACTAAGATGCAGATTTCTAATTAATGAGAAGAATAGTAGGTATCAGAATGATGTTATGTAGTCTGACGTGATGATAGTGTTCCCGATCCTGCGGACGAAAGGGATTTGTTCACCATCTATACAAGGGATGAAAAGATAAACCTCGTTCTTCAAAGAAAATTGTTCATATTGTACGCCGGTATCGGAAAATAATGGTTTTCCATCCGCAGGATCGAGGACACTAGATGGTGGGAAAAGCAGGATGATTCAGTCAAATATAAACAGGATACCCGGTGATTCCCGGGTATCCTGTTTTTGTTTAGGAGATATTTGTTTTTTTAATCTACGTCTGCTGTAAACTCATAGATAACCAGCCAGGTCCCTTCCAGGGTGTACAGGTATCCTCCGTCGTAATCGATTGCTATGATGTTGTTGTCCCTGTAGGAATAGCGGGAGTACAGGTAATAGGGGAATTCGTCGCTTCCATTCCACCAGTGGATGTCGAAAACACTCAGGCGGCCGTATCCTCCGGAGTTCTGCCCGGCGGCAAAGAGATAGTCTGCTTCCTGAACATCTACATGTTCTGGTTCTCCTGTATTGGTCGTCGCGCCTTCCACGTCCGTCTTGATGACCGGATCGTCATCGACATAGAAGGTAAGAATCCCGTCAACTCCCGCGGCGGCATAGAGGTAGAGATCCCCGCCGAAGACCAGTTCATCTGCGAATTCATCGAAAGTGAGCAGACTATTGACCAGATACAATTCATCCAAGTCGCTGTCATAGTCGATAACCGCCAGATTTCCCTGGGTTCCCATACCATCGGTTCCGCTGGCATAGAGATAGCCGTTGGCGTACAGTATGTCGAAATTGTACTCTTCGGGTTGGATGGGATCCCTCACATTATACTTGAAGATTTCATCTCCCGATTCCCAGTATCCCGGGGTGATATTGTTGGCTCCGGTATCGCTGGTGTACATCGGGGTGGTGTCTCCGAAGTTCGAAAGTGAGAGCCGGTTTACGCCCCCGCCGGTCCCCGATACAGTCATATCCAGGTAAGCGCCGTTCAGGCAGATCTCTCTGGCTGTGGTTCCGTCCAGGTAATTATTATCCGCCGAGTAACTCGGATTGGCCGGGTTGGACACATCGATCTTCAGGACTTTCGGGTTGTTCGAGCTGCTGCCGAAATTACCCAGCACGTATACGTAGTCGTCATGGTACACCAGGTCTTTGGGATAATCGATCCTCCGGGCGGTGAAGGGACTGCTGTCGAGATCGTAGGAGCCTGCGTGGCTCAGGGAGACGGTAATCAGGCTGTAGTTGGCCTGGATAGTGACGTCCCCTCCGGTGACTGTCACCGTTGTTCCGCTCTTGGATGGGTCGGCGAATACGGCCATACCCGGACCCGCTTCCTGTGTCCAGCCGGAGAAGTAATACCCCGGTTTGTCAGGTATAGTAGCCCCAATGGTTCTTTCTACTCCGTGGGTGACGCTTACGGGAGATGTGTGCGGATTGCTTACACTGCCAAGGTCGGTATCATTTACCGTTGTGTAGAGATTGTAAGTCTTCAGGGCGAAGGTGGCCTGAATACTGGCATCTCCGCCGGTGACCGTAACCGTTGTAGATGCGAGGGAAGGACTTCCGAAGGAAGCGCTGCCCGGTCCGAGGGATTGCGACCAGCCGGTGAAATCATAGCCGGTGTCCGCCACGGCGGTGATACTGGTTTCTACCCCTTCCTCTACGTTGATCGGTGATGAAGACGGATTGGAGATGCTTCCTCCGCTGCCGTCAACAGATACGGAGAGGCTCACTACATTGTTGCCGAAGACCGCCCTGATGGTGACATCGCCTCCGGAAATAGAGACCGTCGTGTCGGCTGTATTGATATCCCCGAAGGAGACCGAGCCGGAACCGCCGGTCTTTTCCCAACGGACAAATTGTTTGCCGCTGTCCGGAACCGCGGATATATCGATGGTCTCTCCTGACCGCACCTCTATGGTTGCATCATGAGTAACGCTTCCGCCTGAGGAGGCGGTGATTGTAAGCTTATAGGTCACAAGGTCGAAATTTTCATCCAGCTGTCCCTTCAGTTCCCCCATGAGTCCGTTTTCACAGGAATTGAAGAAAAGCAGCAGTCCGATCCCAAGCATGATCAGTACTGGGAAAATGAGTCGTTTGTTTTTTATCATTCCGAGTCCTCCCATAATAGGCTTTCTTTTCCGCTTTGACCTGATGCCCGTCCTGTCGAGGATTCCGGTTCTGCGAGGTATGCGTATTTCTGTGCTTTTTCGGGGGCAATCGCGAGAAGCTGCCGGTATGCCGCCTCTTTCGCAGCGGTGTTGCCCCTCTTTTTTTCCACCAGGGCCAGACCGAGAAGTGCCGGTGCTGATTCGGGCATCAATTCCGCGGAGCGCCGGTATAAATCTGCCGCTTCATCAATTTTATCAGTCAGATAATAGAGGTTTGCCATATTGAGAAGAGCGGGTTTGTATGGATTTCGGCCTTCGACCAGCGGTCCCAGGGTTCTCAGGGCATCCGTGTAGAGACCGTTTCTGGCGAACAATACTCCGAGGCTGTTGACTTTTTTCATCCGGGCCAAACCTGCGGATTCGTTGATTTCCTCCTCGAGTTCCATGGTTCTGAACCGGATTTCCTTTTGCACGTAGGAAGTGATCATTTTATCGAAAGCTGATGAAACCTGGTTCATATCCGGTGTTGAGATGTTTTCCATAGAGGCAACAAGTCCGACCGGTTTGTATACTTCCCAGGCTTCGCGGACCGGCCAGAAACCGGCTTTCCCCTGATCATTGTATTCTTTCCATTGTGAGGCTCCGGTGCGCCATGCTTCGAGGAAGTCGCCGGATTCAATCAGGGTAACTTCAACGGGCATCCAGAGTTTACCATTTCGAATAATCAGATCATTTTCAGATCTGGGGAAAACAGACCGACTTTCTTCGGGAGGGATATCCAGAGCGAAAGCCGTAAAAATATGGCCGGGCACGGTAATGAAGGCGGTTTCCACGGAGAGGGCCTCCATAAGGCTGGCATACAGTACTGACAAATCGTCGCAGTCCCCGGCCTGATACAGGAGAGTTTCGACGGGAAACTGCAGGAAATCCAGGGCACCGGCGGCGGAAAGGTCCTTGTAAGAACTCTCAGGGTCAACTACGTAGGAGAGCTGAAAGACTCTCAGCATCTCATAAATTGTCATGCCCTGCCGAAGAGGCTGATCAACGCTTTGATTGGAGTGCTGACGAAGGATGTTCTGGGAATTCCTGGCCAGAGTCAGGATAGCCGGATCCCGGGCTGTAACGAAGGATGCCGCTTTACGGTCGTCATCCCAGGTCAGAGCGTTCCGGTACAGGATGTCCGCCCGGATGTTTTCACTGTATGTTTTCTGCATTCCCCTGAATGTGTAATTCACCGTGATTTCCGCATTCGCAGCAGTTCCCTCGGTTTCATTCAGAATATCTTTATCAAGAAGAGCATACAGGTCTGTAACGACCTCTTCCCGTCTCTCCATGCGGGGTACAGATGTCGATAAACGCGGCGCATCCATATATTGAGGGAGGTGGTAATACACTTCCACGTTCTCGATCGGTCCTGATTCTTTATTATGGAGGGTTAAGGAACCTAAAGGCACGGTATCGTAGGCAGCGTGCATGACCGGATAGAGGGGAGGGAGATTTTTCAAGGGGATCTCCAGTTTTGCTGGAGACGAGCCTCCCTGAGGTCTGAAGCTCATACCCAGAGTAATCCCGAAACCGTCCAGGGCGTTATCGAAACCGGTATCGGAAGAGGTAAGGTAGTAACTATAGTCAGCATTGAGATTGATATCCACGGAATCCGACAAAGTATAGGAACTTCCTACCAGTGCCTTTCCGAAGAAATTGCTTTCAGAGGTACTATTCAGAGTGGCTAGATAAGCTCCTCCTCCGATCATGGCCTGAAAGCTCAGGGGCCCTCCGGGCCGCCAGATATATCCTGTACCTGCTCCTAGAGAGTAGAAATTTATATTCTCGGTGCCGGATCCGGCAAGGGGAAGGATTATAATGTCTGAAAGCCCCTCCGCAAAAAAGGATGCGGAATCTCCAAGAAAGTACTGTCCCCGGATGGAAATTTTCATGCCCGGATCATAGGCTGTTTCGCTGATCTCTGAATACTGAGGACCTGTAGGCAGTGCCAGACCCGGCTGCAAAGCAATCAGAGGTGTCTGAGCTTGAATTGCCTCAGGTACGAGCATCATAAAAGCGACAGCGGCAATGAAGAGGCACAGAATGGGAAGATAAAGAAAGGGTTTTCTTCCCTTCTCTAAAAAGGTTCGCATAGTTGGTCCTCCCGGAACTATTTTCTCACTTTTATATTTTTTATTGCCCAATCCTTTGTAGATGCTACCCTGCTTTATTGAGGGTGACCGAAAGCAGATAGATTGGTATGTACCAGTATAATGCAAATTAGTTGATAAAACCATTAAGATTTACTCAGAAGAACCTGTCTCAATAAATTTATTATTTCGGAGATACTGGATATCAGCTGTTCTATAGGGAGGCGCTTTTTATCGGAGTACCGCTTCTTCGTGCTTTAAATATGGGGAACGGAGTTTTGTATCTCAGCATTGAAATGATATATCCACCCATTCTGTCTTGAATGTCCCGAACCTTTGGGCAATTAAAAAAAAATTCGGGGAAGCTTCGGGACAGTCTATATTCCGGCAGGTGCGGCTGGAGATTTGAAGAGTCATTTTCCCGCGGCATACAGGAAGACTTCCGGTCTTTACCCGGGGGAAAATACCCGCAGGATCGAGAACACTACATAAGGGATCAGGGATATCGTCCCTTCGCTTCAGCTCCCTTAAGTCCGAGGTGGAGCGTTTCATCGTTCCATCGGTGCTTACAATCGAGAGCTCTCCCCGAGGAATCCTGGACGATTACTGTTTCAGGGATCCTCCCGCGGACTTCAAAACCGATCCATGGATGCAGATCCGCCGAGCTCTTGTTCAAGCGAATGATAAGCCGGCCGGCCTGGTCCCGGTACAGGCGGAATTCCGTCTCCTCCCGCTGCCGCCAGAACATGCCGAACTCCGTCATGTTTCCCATCCAGCCGTCGATGTTCCTCACATGCTCCATGAGCCGCCGCTGCGCCCGGAGTTTGAAATCCTGATTACGGGTGTCTGAGGGATGCAGCAGGAGTACGGTGATGGCGCCGTTATCCCGGTGGGCGTTGGTGACATCGATCCAGGTATTTACCGCTGCATCAACAGTGTCGGGGGTGAGGAACCCGAGGGCGTCATCCAGGGTTACGGGCATTTCAACGACGGAGGATTCCCGGGATCCGAGATTACGCTCTTTCAGGGCGAAATAGGGAAAAGCGGTCAGCGCATCGTTGGCAGAGAAGGTCGAGTCGTACTGATAACCGGATTCTTCCAAAACCCGGATCAGGATGGGAGGGAATTCCAGATTGCCGGCCCGGAAGGAGATGGTGTCCAGTCCCGGTACATCCCGGTCAAGGAGCTGCTTGCTTACCTTTACCTCACCATGGATGGTGATTTTATTCCAGGGTCTGTATGATTCAATGGTCACGTCGGGACTTCCCTCCGGGCTATGGGAAAAATCAGCGTAATGGGTAACGGTATGGGATCCGATATCCCAGTTCATTTTCCACAGTTCCCGGACAGCATCGCGGTTTTCCTCGATGTTGTAGTAATCGATATCCATTTCGTTGGTGAAGGTTTTGGTATTGATAAAAAAGGTACTGCTTACACCGAATTCGGCTTCCAGGGCCGCGAATTTCAAGGAGTCCACGAAGGCAGTCTGGGCATCAACATCATGGCTCAGCAGGAGGGCCGTTGGACGGGATTGGGGGATGGCGGACAGCACGGCGGTGACGGGGTGAACTTTCTGATAGATTGCTTTGAGAATCAGCATGATGACATCCGCCGACGGTTCCAGGGAATTCACGTAGCGTCTCTGGGCTTCGTAATCTCCGCTCTCCTGGGGAAGGAGGACCGAATCGGAATAGCTTATACCGATGAGATAGGTCTGCCCCCGGCCGTACCGATGCACCAGGAATCCGGTGCTGCCGTCCGGGTATACTCCGAGAGAACTCTCCTTCCCAGGTCCTTTATAGCCGTGGGACCAGATCACATCGTCATAGATATGAAACTCTCCGTTCCCAAGGGAAATTGTTATCTCCTCGGGGCGGTCAAGATATCGCAGAGACGGGTCATTTCCGGTGAACATGAGACGGTAGCGGCGTTGCGAGGGGATGTGATCGGTGATCCCGAACAATGAAAACAACTTGTTTCCGATCTGGCCGGCGGAGACGAGAGTGCCTCCCAGCTCTACGTAGTCATAGAGAGCATACACCATTTCCGGTGACAGGGACGAATTAGTCAATGCTCCGGCGGTGAAAATCAGCCGGTATCTGCTGAGATCCTGGTCTTCCCCGAGCTGCTCGAAGGGGATTCCCTGGATTTTCATGATCCTCCTCAGGGCCATGAACTCAGGATGTTCATTTTCACCGGTCCGGGCCCCTCCGGTGAGGTCGAGCAATCCAGCTTTGACCGGGAGTTCTCTTTCAACCGCCGTCACCGAGATTGTACCGATCAGAAGGAATAAAAGGAGAAGAAGAGTTTTTTTCATTTTAATACCTTCCCCAGAAAAGATCGGAAGTGTCGGTCTCTTTCAGGATTTCACAAGTGATTATATACCATGCCGTGGATGCAACGCTGGGATCGGTGCTGAACTGATACGGTATCTCAGCGGAAGCATATAAAAACCCGCCGTCCCGTTCCAGGGCCTGCATTTCATGGAGAATTCGCAGGGCTTTATTATCCATGTCTGCTCTCGCGTACGCGGCGGCGGCGCCGAGGGAACCCTCGCCCCATACGATGTCGATATCCTTCCAGCGGGTATCCGGGGCCTCCGGGTAGTGGTATGCATTTACCTGTGCATTTTCGTATACCGGTTCATCCGAATAGGGACGGTATCCGCTGCTGTTTTCTCCCTGGTGGTAGAACCGGTCTTCCATCTCTTCGAGACAGCGGGAGGACTTTCGTTTATTGCCGACAGCATGAAGGAAAAGACTGCCCCAGCTGGCTCCGTCCAGGGGGAGGGCCGTGTCTATCCCGGTTTCAATCCGATACCCCCGAAAAAACTGGCCATGGGTTTGGCTCCACAGCCGCATGAGTCCCTGCCGGACCAATATGGCTGCATTTCCCCACTGCTTGTCTCCTGTCAGGGTCCCGAGGTCGCGAAAGAGAAAGTAGATGTCCACGTTGTGTTCCATGCTCACCCAGGTGATTTTCTCCAGGTATGATCTTTCTTCAATTTCACGTTGTTCGACGAACAGCTGGTAGTTGCCCCAGCCGCCTGTCACCAATCCGTATCTGCCGTCGTCAGGATCATCCACCTGCTGATCTAGGAGGTAGGTCCCGATTTCCGTCGCCATCTTCAGCACATCACCGGCCAACAGGTCATCTTCCATAAACCATGGATTCTCCCGGATCCGTTCACGCAGGTAGAATGCGGCCGCGTAGCCAGCCCAGGCGAGGGCGCCGGAACGGATCAGCGCTCCTTCCGAATTCTCAGCATAGGGCCAGTCATTGATCGTATTGTAGGCGAACCACATGCTGCCGTCCGGAAGCATGTTCCGCTGTAGGGCGGAGATGATCAGTTCAGCGTCCTGATAGTTTCCCATCATGGTGAGAGCGATAGCCGCCAATGCACTGTCATAGGTATATGATCGATGATAGATCCATCTGTATGCGGGATTTTTCTGATCCACGATATAACTCTGTACCATCCTCCTCCGAAGGGGAGTGGGATTCGGGATCTCCTCGTTCGGTAGAATCCTGTCCTGCAGCCAATCGACGGCGGCTTTTTCCGCTTGTTCAATTGCATTCGGTAAACTCATCGATTCAGTCTGCTCCTGTGCATACAGATGCCCGCCGACGGCAAGGGTAAAAAAAATATGAAAGCACAGATACGTTCCGCTTATTCTCCTATGCATTTTGCCACTCCTGTATTCTACAGTATATATGAAGGGATTGCGATTTTTCAGGTACCAACTGAACGGGAGGTGATTTCATATCTCCATGTGTTATACTTGATAGTGCAAACCAGCTTTTGCGGGGAGGAATCCATTGAGTATATACAATAAAATAAACCGAGGAATGATTTTAATATTTTTACTTTTTCTGCCGGTGGTTCTCTTCGCCCAGGAGGAAGGAGAGGGGACTGAGCTTTCCGACCCGGTGGATGTGGACCGGCTTTTCGATCAGGCGGTGGTGTTCGAACGGGAAGGGCGCTTCGAACTGGCCATCGATCAGTACCGGCGGGTACTCGAAGAGGAGCCGGATAATACGGCTGTTCTGGTCCGTACCGCCAAACTGCTCAGCTGGACCAATCAGTTCGATGAAGCCCTGGTACTTTTAGACCAGGCTCTGGCAAAAGAACCGGAGATGCCTGAAGCTCTCTTCCGCAAAGCCCAGGTACTCAGCTGGATGGAGCGGTATCCGGAATCCATAGATCTTTTCAAGAGATTTTTGGAATCCGATCCGGCGGATCCGGACGGCCTGGCGGGTCTCGCCAGGGTCTATTTCTGGAGCGGCCGGTACAATATGGCGGTGGAGACCTTCGGGAAAGCGATCGAAGCCGGAATGAATGAGA
>Ga0272441_10008249_pt1 | contig 16559 bp, 9 predicted proteins | sample SSMProp6N_FD_193582 | JGI IMG/M metagenome (GOLD analysis project Ga0272441, IMG submission 193582) | Marine sediment archaeal communities from Little Sippewissett salt marsh, Falmouth, MA, United States - SSM-Prop-6N | ecosystem: Environmental > Aquatic > Marine > Wetlands > Sediment ...
TCGTCGCAGAGCTTCCCGAGGCAGCTCGCCGCGTAGGAACGCACCGTCGCCGACGAGTCCCCAAGCGCCTTCCTGAGCACCGGCAGCGCAGCCGGATGCGGGGCCAGCGACAGCATATACGAGGCCGCCTCGCGCTGAACGAGGTTGCCCGAGGAGACGACGTCGGCGAGCCCCGCAGCCGAGCCCTTCTCGATCCGCCGCGAGATGCCCAGCGCGAGCGTGGGGTCCCACCCGACGCCCTGAGCGGCGACCGCCCTCGCGCCCAGCTTGGCGGGGACGTCCTCACCCCGCGCCACGAGCGCGACGAGCGCGGCGCGCGCAGTCTCGGTGGCCCTCAGCGCGTCCACCAGCGGCGGCCGGCCGCCTGCCCGGGAATAGGCGAGCGCCGCCGCCGCCCGCCTTCTGAGCTCTATGGGCTGTTTGCCCTCATCATCCGGCGCAAGCATCCTGGCGAGACGGGCCGACCCTTCGGGGTCGCCGACGAGCCCAAGCGCGAGCACAGCGACGTTGCGCTCAACCACAGAGCCGCTCTCGACCATCTTCCCGAGGGCCTCCGCCATCCCCTTGCACTCCGAGAGCCCGGCCGCAAGGGCCGCCGTCACGCGGACGAGCGCGTCCGGCGAGCCGAGGAGTTCGCGCAGCTTCTCGCCCGAGCGCTCGCCGCCCAGAAGCGCGAGCGTCGAGGCGACCCGAGCCACTCCCGCCGAGTCCCTGCGCGGCACGGCCGCGAGGAGCTCACGCTCCACCGCCCCGGGCTCCTTCCCGATCTCGCTCCCCGCCGCGAGAACGCCGGCCGCCTCGTCCCATCCCCCGCCCGAGACGACCCGCCTGACCATGTCCTTCACCGTCTTCCGCGCGAGCGGGATCTCGGACCGCGACCTCGGGGTTGCGGCCACTATCGCGACGCAACTCCGCCACCGCCCTATGGCACGACTCCGGTCGTTGGTCACCCCGCCGGGAGAAAATCCGAACCGCCTCCCGGTCATCGACCTCAGCGCCTCGACGGCAACCTTGCGCTCACTCAACAAGCCGAGCTCCATCCGGTCAACGATGAACTCGGCCGGCCAGAGGACCGACTCCTCGCCGCACTCGCCGAGGAGCCTCATCGCCTCAGTCGCCACGGTCCCCGAGGAATCGAGCACCAGCGGCGCCACGAGGCGGGAGACGCGTCGGCGCGAGGACGGAAACTCGTCGACGAAGGCCGACAGCCCCCTCAGAGCGCTCACCCGTCGGAAAGACGACTCCGAGCCGAGCTCGGCCCCCAGAATCGGCAGAGCCAGAGGCCCCCGAAGCTCCTCCAACGGCATGGCGCCCCACCCCTCGCCGGTGAAGATCACCTTGCCGAGCGCGGCGACGACGTCCGGGCTCCTCGAGACAACCGCGGTCACCGCGGTCATCCTCTCGTCGGGGGTGTCGGGCGGCCTTGGGATCCGGCGGGCCGCGTCGAGGGCTTCCCTCACCCAGGCCTCGCGCTTCTCTCCGGCGTGGAGCTTCCACCACTTCGCCAGCTTGTCCGGTGTACGGAAGTCCGGATTGACCGTGAGCGTGTAGAGCGCCCCCATCGCCTGCGCCGCGAGCGTTCGGTCCTCGGCACCGGAAAGACGGATGAGCTTGGGCACAACGGTCAGCGCCCGGAGCCTCACACACGCCGAGACGGCGACGAGCGCCGCCGCTGGCTCGCCCGAGGCGAGCATCCCCTCTAGCGCCGGAAGGTCGGCTGCGCCAGCCTTCTCGCCGATGTACTCGAGGACCTTGATCCGCGCATCGACCCACCGCCTGATCCGCTTGGCGGAACTCCCTATGCCAACCTTCTCGGCGGTGCGCGAGAGCCATCCCCTGAGCGGCTCCGCCGCGCCGGGCTCGCCCGCCTCGGCGAGGGCCATCGCCGCCTCGCGGGCCACGGCGTCGGAGGGGTCCTCGAGTGCCTTGATCAGGTGAGGCACCACCTTCGGGCCGCCGATCCGGCCGAGGGCCCTGGCGGCCGCGATCCGCATCGCCTTGTTAGGCCCCGCGAACACCTCCATGGCGAGGGGTATGCCCCCCGGTGAGCCCAGGTTGCCGATCGTCTCGACGGCGAGGTGGCGGCTCTCAAGCGGCCCGTGCCGCAGCATGGGCCTGAGAATCGCCAAGGCGTCCGCTGGCTTCACCTTCCCGCCGTACGCGCCTGCAAGCGCCCCGACGGCAGCCACGAAATCCTTGTACGGGGTCTCGTGGAGGATGTGCCTACCTGCCGCGGACCCCACGACGTACTCCCGGTCGACCGGGTACTTGCCCGCGGTAGGGGTGGGCGTGGACCACTCGCCGCCGGCACGCTGAAGGAAGAGGATGAACCGGTCGCCGGTCCTCATCACGTAGTAGCCGGCGTTCCACTCGTATACGTTGAAGCCGGTGACTGTCATCACGTCGGGGGGCGAGCCCTTGAGCCTCCGTCTCACCCGCACGACCGCCGTGAACTGGCCCCCGCCGATGACCTCCGCCTCGACGATCGCCTCGGCGTTGCGGACCATCTCGGCGAAACCCGGATCGGACCAAGACTGCTCGGCGCGGGCCGCAGCCGCGACCAGAAGCAGCACCGTAAGGGCAGCCGCCGTCCTCGCTGTCGCCGCTCGGCTCAAGCCCGCGTCCCTCCGAAGGCTCAGACCGCACCGTGAGCGTAAACGACCTTGACGGGAGCCTCGCCCGTCCGCCGCGTAGAGTGCTTCGTGCCCGGCGGGATGTACGCAGCGAAACCGGGGCGGACCGGATATGTCCCGTCGCCGATCATGATCTCGCCCACGCCGGAGACCACGTACACCGCCTCCTGGTCGTCGTGGGTTTGGATCTCGCCGAACTCGGGCTCGGTGTACTCGGCCACTCCGACGGAGAAGCCCGACGTCGTCGAGAGAGATCCCGAGCCGACGAGGTCCTTGCTCCAGCGGTCGGCGTACTGCTCCTGGTCGACGTCGTCCTCGTGCGTGACCCCGGGCGCCTCCGGCATCTCTCTCTCCTCACACCTGCTTCTGACCGTACCTCTCGCGGTGGACGAGCTCGTCGAGCGGCTTCTTCTCCTTCGGCTCGCGCGGAGCCGCGGCCTTGCCCACGGGCAGCATGATAGCTAGCCGCTTTCCGGCCGGCACGCCGAGCAGCTCCTTGGCCATCTCCTCCTTCGACTGCAGCGTGCCCTCGATCCAGACCGATGCGAGCCCGAGCGCGTGCGCCGCCAGCAGCATCTGCGCCGCCGATGCCGAGGCGTCCTCGAGCCAGAAGCGAGACGCCTCCGGATCGGCGACGATGGCGATCGTCGCCGCCGAGCCGCCGAATACCTTCTGCACCTGGTCGAGCTTCGCGAGCATCTCCTTGTCCTGGATGAGGATGTATTCCAGCGGCTGAGTGTTCTTGCCCGAGGGCGCGCGCCGACCCGCGTCGATCATCTTCATCAGGTCCTCGTCGGCGACCTCCTCGTCGGAAAACTCTCTGGTGCTGCGCCTGCCCTGCACTGTCTCGAAGAACTCCATGACGGGCCTCCTCGTCCTCGGTCACAATGCAATGTTAAGGCAGACCCGCCCGCTTGCGCAAGAGCCACTCCACGGACAGGACCGTCGCGAGAAGCGCGAAGACGACCCACGAGTCCCAGATCGAGTCCTCCCGGTACTGCGTCACGACGCGGGTGGATTCGCGGAGCTCGCCAACGATCTCCTCCGCCTCGGAGGCCGTGAAGTACCTGCCGTTAGTGCGCTTCGCCAGATCCTCGAGGAGAGCGCGGTTCTGCGCGTAGCCGGTGAACTCGCGGACGGGCTCGACCACAGAGACGGTCAACGAGTCGGCGCCCAGCTCGCCGCCCGAGTCGTACGCGTCGGCGCTCACGCGGTAGCGGCCGGTCTTCGTGAGCGGCACCTCGGCCGTGTAGTAGCCCACGCGGTCGAAGTCCGGCGAGAGCTCGATGCGGCGCGAGTCGCCCCCGGGGAATTCCAGCCCCAGGTGCGTCTCCACCTGGTGCGTGGGCTCGTATTCGGAGTTAAGCACCCTCACCGACACCTTCAGGCGGTCGCCGCGCTCGTAAAGGCTCCGGTCGGTCTCGAGCAGCACCAGCTTCGCCGGAGCTTTCAGACGGTAGTGCGCGAGCCACCTGACCGCCTTCTTCCAGAAGAGCTTGAAGTACCGGTTGTCGCCGCTCTCACCCCAGTCCTCCTCGAACTTCAGCCCCCAACCCGCGGTCGAGTCCGTCGTGAAGGCCATCGACCGGCCCCGCCCGTAGGGCTGAACGGCCAGCATGACATGCTTGCCGTAGAGGTTCTCGTCGTCGGCGTGGACGGCGAGCACCGTCGCGGCGGGCTTCGCCCTGACGATGCGGTTGTAGCCGAAGAAGGGAGGCATCTTCCCCCATACATGCTCGTTCTTCACCGGGTCGGCCACCAGCCGCATCAGCGCGTGAACCCGACCTTCCTCGGTGAGCTGCCACTTGAACCCCTCGCCGCCAACGTCGTCGACGTATTCCTCGAAGCGACCGAGCATGTCGACGGGCAGCATCTTGTCGACGATCGACTCGTCGTAGCCGCCGGGGCCGAACGCCGTCCAGCCGCCGATCATGCAGAAGCCGCCCCCGTGGCGGCCGACGAACTCGATCGTGTGCTTCAGCTGCTTGTCGGTGAAGAATTTCCTGTCGATGTCGGAGGAGATAATAACGTCGTACTTGAAGAGCTCCTTCTTGGTCCGCGGATAGCCGTGCTCAGAATGTCGGACCCAGTGAATGCCGGCCTTCCGGGCCTCCTCGACGTTGTCGCGCAGCAGCGCCGTCACCTCCATGCCGTCCTCTACGAGGGCCTGCTGGAGGAACTGGTGCTCCCAGAAACCGTACTTGGCGTCGGCCCGGCGGTACTGCGAGCCCTCCATGTAGAGCACCTTGAGACGGCGCTTCACGACGTCGACGGCGAAGCTCCGCCGGTTGTTCTCCTTTATGACCTCGTCGTCCAGCGTCGGCACCGAGACGGTGTACTCGCTGAAGCCCTCCCTCGCGGGCACGAACTCGAGCGAAGCGCGTCCCTTACCCGCCTCGAGCCGCGCCCTGCCGCGCGCGACGGCCGTCGAGCCGCGGGTTATGGTCACGGGCACGTCGCTCTGCGCGTAGCCCGCCGCGAGGACGTCGACCTCAACATAGACCGTCGTCTCCCGAGTGACCTGACGCCTTGCGGAGATGGAGGTGATGGCGAGGTCGGTGACCTCGGAGGCGCCCAGGCCCACGGCGTAGACCGGGACGCTCCTGCTCCTCAGCTTCTCGCCCAGGGCCTCCAGCCGTCCTCCGGAGTTGTCGGCCCCGTCGCTGATGAGAATCACGCCCGCGCACGAGCGGTCCATCCGCCCGGCCACCTCCTCGAGGGCCCGGCCGAGATCGGTCTTCTCACCCGTGGCCTCGAACTCCTCCTGCAGGTCGAGAGGACGCAGGCCGTCCGCATCGCCGCGGGAGAAGGCGAAGGTCGACACGTTGAAATCACGCTTCAGCGTGGGAACGATGCCCTTGCCGCCGGAGCCCACTATCCCGACCGCGACCTCGGCCCGGGTGGGCCTCTCCCCGGCTTCGCCGTCGCCGGCGTCGGGGATCGTCATCGAGCGGGATGTGTCGACGAGCACCGCCACGGTGCGGCGCTCCTCGCGGGGCACCGCCGTCCGGAGCATGGGCTCGGCGAGGCACCCGAAGACGACCAGCACCGCCGCCGCCCTGAGCACCTGCAGCATGCGCCGGAGCCTCGGCTGGATCTGGTCCCCCACGCCCAGGTAGAGCACCGAGAAGACGACCGCCCCGCCCGCGGCGGCCGCGAGAAGCCACCACCTCGGGTAAGACGTCGCCAGAGTTATGCCTGCGATGGGCGGCACCGACGATCAGTCCTCCGAGAGCGCGCGGTAGTACTTCTCAACGAGGCTGCGATACTCTTCGGGGGCGGTCTCGTCGGCCGGCTCGGTGATCTTCCGGCGCTTCAGGACCTCCTCGATTCTCCGCATGAGCTCGTCGCCGATGGCCTGGTAGTCGCTCGAGGCGTCGGCCAGGCGGCCACCGGGGCGCGGGAGCTGGTTCCGCGAAAGGGCGCGCTTCACCTCCTTCACGAGCTCCCGGGCCTTCGCGGCGCGGCGGAGGTCCTTCTCGCCGAGCTTCATCTCCTTCAGACGCCGCTCCATGAAGGCCATGTCGTCGGCGAGGCCCTCGGCGCGGTCCCGCATCCCGCGGACGTTCGGCGCCTCCACCGGCTTCTTGCCGGGCTGGCCGGAGGGCTGCTCGCCCGGCTGCGGGGGCTGATCGGCCGGCTTCTGAGCCTGCTGCATCGACTTCACGTCCTTGTCCAGCTCGGCCGTCTGTTTGGCAAGCTCGCGCGCCTCCGCCTCCGCGGCGCGCAACCTGCGCAGCTCCTCGTCTGCGGCCTCGGCCAGGAGAGACTCGAGCCGGCGGGCCGCCGTGTCGATGCCGCGCATGAGCGAGCGCTCCTCCTGGGCGACCGCACGGGCGTCGGCCTCCTTCTTCAGGGCCTCGGGCGCCTCCTTCAGGAGCTTGCCGAGCTGCTTCATCCTCTCCGGCAGCTGTGAATCCTCGACCCGCTCCCTCAGCGCGCCGATCTCCTTGGGGAGATCGTCCTCCGGACGCGAGCGGCTCAGCCGCCGCGCCGCGGCCTCGAGCCTCTCGGCGAAGTCCTCTGTCCGCTCCGCAGCGCGCGCCTCGTCGCGGGCCGCACGCTCGGCCTCCGGCTCGGTGACGGGCTTCTTCTTGGCGGCGCGCTCCCCGGCCTTGCCGACCGCCTTGTCGACGCGCTGCTGGGCCTCCTTCGCCTCGCGCGCGGTCTCCAGGAGCTTGGCGAGCTCGGTCTCGAGGTCCTTCGAAGAGGCCGCCTCGAGCGCCTCGAGCCCCTTGCGGAGCTCGCGCGTCGCTTCGAGCGCGTCGCGCTCGGCGGCCTTCGACTCGCGGGAGGCTATGTCCTTCTCGGTCGAGCGCATCTTCTGGCCCGCCCTGGCGAAGGCACGGCGCACCTCGCGGTCCTTACCCGCCTCGCGCACCGGCTTGATGTTGGGCGCCTGGGCGGCGAGCTCCTCCGCGGCCTTCCGGAGGCCCTCCTGCTCGGCCTTCATCTCGTCGCCGACCTGACCGCGGGCGGCCTTGGAGGCGAGCTGGTTCTCCTTCTCGGCGAGCTCCCGGGCCTTCTCGATCGCCTTGGCGAGGCGCTCCGCCTCCTTCATCTGCGCGGCATCGAGGGCCTCGCCCAGCCTCTCGGCGATCTCGTCCAGCTCGCGGGCCGCCTCCCGGGCCTGCTCGGCCCCCCGCTGCATGTTTTTCTGTTCGAGGGCCTTCTTCGACTCCTTCATGCGCGCCTGCGCCTGGCCCGAAGCGGCCTGCGCGTTCGCCTGTGTGATCGGCATCCGGACGTCCAGCGGCTGCTGCTTGGCGGACCGGGCGACCTTGTCGACCTCCTTGCCGAGCGAGTCGGCCTCCTCGCGGAGCGAGTCCTGCTTGCCGGCGAGCTCGCTGGCCGTTTTCTGAGCGGCCTTCTCACCCGCCTTCCGGGCCTCCTGGGCCTTCTTCTGGTCGCCCGCGGCCTGCGCCTTCCTGGCCTCCGCCTCCGCGGCGGCCTTCTGCTCTTCCGCGCCCTTGGCCTCGCGGGCGAGCTGCTCCTCCTTGCGCGCGAGCTCCTCGGCGTCCGCCTTGGCGTCCTGGAGGCGCTGGTCGAGGTTGCGCTCGAGCGAGCGCGCGAGATCGCGCTGCGCCTTCTCGAGGTCGCGCTTCGCCTGCTGAGCCGCCTGCTTGGCCTTGGCCGTCTGGTTCTGCTCGGAGGCCTGGGCCGACTGCTTCATAGAGCTGGCCGCCTGCTTCATCGACTTGGCGGCCGACTGGGTTTGCGAGTTCTGCTTCTGCATCTGCTGAAGCCGCTCGGCCGACTGCTGGGCCTGCTGGGCGAGCTTGCGCTGCTCCTCGGCGAGCTTGCGCTTGAGCTTGCGGCGCTCGTCCTGCTTCTCGGGGGTGCCGGGGCCACGCTCCTCCTCGTCCTCGAGGCGATCGAGCTCGCGCTCGGCCTCCTTCTCGCGCTCGAGCATCGGGGGCAGCTGGGCCATCTGCTTCTCGAGCTCCTCCGCCTCCTGCTGCTCGCGCTTGCGTCGGTTCTGGCGGGTCTTGCGGGCCGAGCTCTCCATGGCCGCCTGGAAGTTCTTGTCAGCGAACTCGGAGAAGATGAGACGCTGTGCCTCGGAGAGGTGGCGGAGGGCCTCCGCCTCGCGCGAGGCCGCCTCCCGAGTTGAGGGCCTCTTGAGCTCGTCGACGGCCTTCCCCATCTTCTTCGACGCCGACCGCAGCTCCTCCATTTCGAGCGGCACGTCCTCGCCCGTCCTCATGTCGTCGGGCAGGTTCTTCTCAACCTCGGCGAGCAGATCGTCGAGATCCTTCTTGATCTTCCCCTGCTCGGCCTCGTAGGCCCCGGCCTTGCGCTCGAGCTCCTCCCTTCGGGCCTGCACGACGTCCTCGGCCGCCTCCTCGCCGCGCCGGGCGGCCTGCTTAACGGCCTGGTCCTCGCGGACGAGCTCGAAGGTCTTCTTCAGCGTCGCCATCTGCCGCTTGATGAGGTCCTCCACCTTCTTGGCCGCCTCGGGGGTCTTCTTGCGCTTCTGCATCGGGCCCGGGGCGTAGGCCTCCTCGTCGTAGGTCCGGATGAAGTGGAGCTCGCCCAGAGTCTCCTTGGGCCCGTCGACGGTGTCGTTGTCGCGCGCGTACGCGTAGTACTGGATGATCTCGCCGCCCTTGAAGCCCTTGAGCGCTAGGTGCAGGGGGTGCGTCTCGGTCGCGTCGCGCTCGCCGGCGCCGCCGTACTTCTTGACGACGAGCTTCGTCTCTTCGCCGCCGAGGGTGTGGTAGATGCCCATCTCCTTGACGCCGTAGTCGTCCTGCGCCTCGATCTCCACGTCGACCGGCTGGTTGCGGAAGGCCATCACCTCCTTGTCGGGGCGGACGATGCGGACCTTGGGCCCGTGGTCCGGCAACGCCGTGATGCGGTACTTCGGCGGCGTGGCGTTCGAGCGCCCCCGCTCGTCGACCAGGTGGATCGAGTAGCTGTCGTCGGCCTCGACCGTGAAGCCGGCCTCGAGCGCGTGCTCGGCCTCGTCGCCCTCGCCCGTGGCGACCAGCTTCCCCGGAAGATCGCCGGCCGACATGACGAGCTTTCCCGAGCTGACGGGCTTGTTGAGCTTGGCCTTCACCGTCACCTTCGTGCCGCGGAGGGCCGTTATCTCGCCGAGCCCGTCCGCGATCTCGCGCGGCTCCAGCCCGGTGTACTCGGGATACTCGAGGCGGAGGACGATGTCGAGGACGCGCGGCTCTTCGTAGACGGTTATCGCGTGCGGGCCCCGTTCCGCGTCGCCGGCGGCGATCGTATACTTCATGTCCTCGGTGACGCGGCTGAGCGAGAAGGAGAAACGCCCCTCCTCGCCCGCGATCATCTTCTCGGTCCTGAAGTCCTTCTCGCCCGAGGCTATCGTGATCTCGGCCGTCTCCGGGATCCTGGCGGACAGCTCCACCTCGACCCGCACCGAGTCGCCCCTGGCGATCTCGGCGTCGCCCGGAGTGACCTTCTCGATGACCGTGAAGGTCGGCGGATCGATGTCGCCTATCGGGTTGAGCAACCTAAGGAGCGTCTTGCCGAAGAGGTGCGGCCACCCCGCCATGCAGACGGCCGCCACCGCCATCACGAGCACGGCCGCCATCCCCAGCCGCTTAGTCAGCCCCCAGTCGATCGTCCGCTCGAAAGGCAAATCCCGCGTGCGGTCATGCGTGTCGTCTATCAGAGCGTCGACGAGCGCCGGGCTCGAGAGCTCCTCGGCCTTCTGCCTGTCGGTGCCGTACTCGATGGAGGTCGAGAGGGCCTCCTCCACCTCGGGGTAGTGCTTCTCGATCTCGACCGCCAGCTGCGCCGCCTGCAGCCTGTCCACGAGCGGCTTGACCAGCGTCCGGTAGGCGACCCACGCGACGGCCGCCATGACGACCAGCAGGGCCGCGCCGCGCTCGGGCCGCGAGAACTTGAGGGCTATGTCCAGCACGCTGTAGACCAGGTAAAGCCCCCCGCAGGCCGCCAGCACGCCGAAGAGCCCGGAGGCCTTCGAGTGCAGCTTGCGCAGGCCCCCCACGTCCTCGACGCGCCCCTGCAGCTTCTCGAGTTTGTCGCTCATTTCGAGCTCCCGTTCCTCAGCTTCCTGAGCCGCACGTTGGACACGAGCGACTCCAGAAGGAGCACTCCAAGCACCGTGAAGACAAGATAACGCCAGTAAGGCGCGCGGGCCTTGAGCTCGCGCGATGAGTTCTCGTCTATTCGAAGCTGCCTCTCGGCGGCCTCCCCCTCGGCCGTGCCCGGGGCCGACAGTGCCGAGGCGATCTCGGAGGCACGCACCGAGCGAAGATCGCTCTCGGCCAGCGGCAGGTTCACCGCTGCGTAGCGCAGGGCCTCAGAGCCGCTAGCCGTCACCCTCGCCGTGTAGATGCCCGGCACCGATGCGCGCGCGGGCTCGAGGCCCACGGCCAGCTCGCTGCCATCGGGATCGTCGACGCGCACCGTCGCCCCCTCCGGCAGCTCCGGCGGCGTGAAAGAGACGAGGTCGTCCACATCGAACTCGCGCCTCGCGGCCCTCCCTCCAGAGGCGAGGTACCGCACCATCTGGTGCACGAGCGGCAGATAGGCCTTGCGCTTGGGCAGATCGGACCAGTCAGCGCTCGCGCTCGTGGCGACAAGTATGACGCGCCCGGCGCCGTGGGGCTTCTCAACGATGAGCGGCCGGCCGTTGTCGAGCTGCGCGAGGACGCTCACCTCCCGGCGCGAGACGTCCTCCTGATTGAGGCTGAAGGCCTTGTGGATCCTCACGTTCGCGAGCCCCGAGCGCCCGCCGCCCCCCGCCGCATGCGCCTCTGCGGCGAAGATGCCGAACACCGGGTGCGACTCTCTCACCGACTCCACGCTGAAGTACCGGCCCGGGTCGCCGAGCTTCCCCACGGCCCTGCCCGGGCGCGCGGGGAGTATGCCCTGCCCCTCGTTCCAGAGAAGCACCTCGTAGGTCTTCGCATCAGGCAGGTAGTCCGCGCCGAGATCCGCGCCCGCGCGCCGTGTCCCGCCGAGGAAGATGAGAAGGCCGCCGCCCGACGAGACGTACTTCTCGAGATCCTCCGCCGCGCGCTCGCCGAGCGACTGCACGCCCGCGAGTATCACGACCGGGACGCGCTCGAGGTCGCCCGCGGTCAGCTTCCGGCCCTCGACCACGCGCACGGTGAACGGCCCGGCCGGCTCGTCTTCGCGCGAGGTCCTCGGGTCCAGCGACTTCTGGAGGAAGTAGGTCTCGTCGAAGTACCGCCTGCTGTGACGCTTGATCTCCTCCTGCACGATGTTAACGTCCAGTCGCTCGGGCATCGACGCGGCGAAGTACCTCACGTCGTCCACGGCCAGGCCGTCACCCGTCACCAGCTCAACCCGCCCCGAGAACTCCCCCGCGCGATCGAGCCGCGCCGGAAGCCTGAGCGCCACGCTCGATCCGGACTCCACCGACACCGACTTCTGCGCGACCACCCGCTCCCGCAGGACCAGCTTGACGACCAGGTCGTCCATCCGCCTCGGAGAGAAGTTCGCCACGCGCACCCCGAAGACCGTCGGCCTCGACGGCATCCACACCTTCGAGAGCGGCCTCACCTCGACGGGCGCGGCGTTGACGCCGTCGGCGTCGAACCCCTCGACCGCGATCTCGATGCCGCCGACCTCCAGCGCCCCCGACGAGACGGCTTCTTCCACCGCGAGGGGCTCCCACGAGGTCTTCTGAAGGTCCGACGCGATCACGATCCGCCGGACCCGCGCGCTCGACTCGGCCAGCACCTTCGCCGCGGCCGTCAGGGCCGGCAGCAGCTTGTGATGCCCCGTCGCGGGGACGGTAGCCTCCGCGGCCGAGCGGACCGCGCCGAAGTTGCCCGTGAGGGCCACCGCGGGGGCGGCGGGCTCGGAAACGCGCACCAGCGCCGCGCGGTCGCTGGCGCGGAGCTCCCCCAGCCGGCGGCGCACCGCGTCGCGGGCGTGTTCGAGCCGGGTGCGGCCGCCCTCGTGGTAGGTCATGGAAAACGTGTCGTCGAGGATGTAGACGACATCGGCGCTCTCGCGCTCCGGCCCCCCCGAGACAGCGCCGCCGGGGAAGAAGGGCCTCGCGAACGCCAGGGCGAGCAACGCCAGCGCCGCCGCCCTCAAGATGAGCAGCAGCAGATCGCGCAGGCGAAGCCGCCGCGCGTTCTCGGCCGTCACGACCTTCAGGAATCGCAGCGTGCTGAAGACCACCCGCCTCACGCGCAGGCGGTAGATGAGGTGGATGATGACGGGCGCCGCGAGGGCCCCCACGCCGATGAGCATCGCCGGATTGAGATACTCGGCGCCGAACATCACCGCTCCCTAGCCCGCGGCCACGGGCTGCCTGTAGGCCATCCGCTTCGCCAGGTATTCGCTCAGCACCGTGCCGAGCGAGTCGGCCGTCGACAGCTCCACCAGCTCGATGGCGTGATCGCGGCAGCCGTCCCTGAGCGCCTCGACGTGGCGCTCCAGCGCCTCCAGGTAATCGTCCCGGATGTAACCCGCGTGCGTCACCAGCCGCTCGCTGGTCTCGGCGTCGATGAACTCCACCTGCCGCGTGAACGGGAAGTCCTTCTCCTCCGCGGCCAGCAGGTGGAAGACTATGACCTCATGGCCGCGGTAGCGGAAGCGTTTGAAGACCTCCATCACGTTCTCGGGCTCGACGAGCAGGTCGCTCACGATCACGACAAGCCCCCGCCGCTTGCACCGGTCCGCAGCGTTGTAGAGTGCCTCGCCCGGCGACGTCTCCCCCTCCGGCTTCATGCGGTCGAGCTCGGCGAGCACCTGCCTCAGCTGCACCGTCCCGCCGCCCGGCGGCAGCACGTTCACCTCGCGGTCCGAGAAGCCGACCAGCCCCACCTGGTCTCCCTGCCGGATCATGAGATGCGCGAGCGCCGCCACCAGGCACTGCCCGTAGCGGAACTTCGTCACCTCCTCGCCCACAGACATCGACCCCGAGCAGTCGAGCAGCAGGTGACAGTTGAGGTTCGTGTTCTCCTCGAACTCTTTCACGTAGTACCGGTCGGTTCGCGCGTAGACCTTCCAGTCGATGAAGCGGAAGTCGTCGCCCGGCGAGTACTTTCTGTAGGCGCTGAACTCCACCGAGTAGCCGTGGTACGGGCTCCGGTGCAACCCTATCATGAAGCCCTCGACGATGAACCGCGCCACCATCTCGAGCGACGAGATCTTGGAGACGACCTCGGGCTGCAAAAAACGAACGTCCCCGGAGACGTTCGCCTGCGCCACCATGGAGCCGGCCTTGGGCACAGCCCGGTCCCTTCATTCCCCGCCTTCAGCGGGGGTGCTTCTCCAGGATGCGGTCGATGATGTCGTCGGTCCGGATGCCCTCGGACTCGGCGTGGAAGTTCCTGACCAGCCTGTGGCGCATCACGACGCCGGCGACCGACTGCACGTCCTGCGACGAGACCGAGTACCGCCCGCGGATCACGCTCCGCGCCTTGGCGCCGAGTATCAGGTACTGCGACGCGCGGGGCCCCGCGCCCCAGCGGACGTACTCCTTCACGAAGTCGGGCGCCCCCGCCGCGTGCGGGCGCGTCGCGCCGACGAGCTTCACGGCGTACTCGACGACCTCGTCGGAGACGGGGATCTTCCGCACTATCTTCTGGATGCCCTGGACCTGCTCGGCGGTGAGCACCCGGTCGAGCTTGATCTCACGCAGCGCCGTCGTCGACTTGACTATCTCCACCTCCTCTTTGGGGGTGGGGTAGTCGATGAGGATGTTGAACATGAAGCGGTCGAGCTGCGCCTCCGGCAGCGGGTACGTGCCCTCCTGCTCGATGGGGTTCTGAGTGGCAAGCACGAAGAACGGCGACGGCAGGTCGTAGGTCTTGCCTCCGACGGTGACGCGCTTCTCCTCCATCGCCTCGAGCAGGGCCGCCTGCGTCTTCGGCGGCGTGCGGTTGATCTCGTCGGCGAGTATGACGTTGGCGAAGACAGGGCCCTTCAGGAAGTTGAACTCGCGCTTCCCCTTGGCGTCCTCCTGGATGATGTCGGTGCCGACGATATCCGAGGGCATGAGATCCGGCGTGAACTGGATGCGGTTGAAGGTGAGGTCGAGGATGTCGGCGATCGTCCTCACCATCAGCGTCTTCGCGAGGCCCGGCACGCCGACCATCAGCGTGTGCCCCTGGCAGAAGAGCGCGATGAGGATGTCGTCCACCACCTCCCTCTGCCCGACTATCACCTTGCCGATCTCGCCCAGCAGGAGCTCGCGGCCCTTGCGCAGCTCCTCGAGCATCTTGACATCCTGTTCGTCGGTCGCGGCGGATTTCGACTCGGGCGACATGTGGACCTCCCCTGTAGGGTCGACGCTGCGACGCCGGCCCCCGGCCAAACGCAACTACCTTTAGCTATTAGACCACTGAACTGGGGGAAGGTCACGGAAGTTCGGCCTCGCCCAAAAGGCCCTCGGGCGGCGTCTCCGGGCATCCTGGCGGGCGCTCAGGGCTCCGCGACGATCTGGTCCCTGTCGAGCTTGAGGATCTGCCCCGCCTCCGTCTTGACGATCACCTCTTTGCCCATGCTCATCATGATCTTCCCGCGCAGGACGGTGCCGTCCTTCAGGCGAATGACATTGGGGTCCTTCTCGGGCTTCGGTTCGGGGGCCTTTGCCTCCGCCCCGGGGGTCTCGGCCGCCGGCGGCGCGGCCGCCGGGGGCGCGGTCCCTCCGACGATCCCGGTGCCGCCGCAGGCCTTGCAGATGACTATGCCCCCCCTGCAGTCGGGACACGGCCTCGACGACCTCAAGTCGGGCACCACCCCGGTGCCCCTGCACTCGGCGCACTCACCCTTGCCGGTGCCCCCGCAGACTTTGCACGGGGCCGAGCCCGTGCCCTTGCAGAGCTCGCACCGGCCGCGGCTCACGACCTTCGTCCCGGTGAACTCCCAGACCTCGCCGATGTGCTCCTCGCCGAGCCTCGTGAGGCGCTCCTTGCCGCTCGCGTCCTTCCACCGCCAGACGCGCGCCACCCCGTGGCCCGGCCAGGGCTCCCAGTCGCCCTCGCTCCTCTTGATGCACGGGCCCGAGCACGGCACGCGGCCGCCCTTGCACCCCGGAGCGCGGCAGGGGCCCTTTCCCGTGCCCTTGCAGGCCGGGCAGGGCATCGTCTTGTCGGAGATCCTGCCTGTGCCGCGGCATCTCTCGCACTTCGTCACTATGGCGCCGCCGCCGCAGACGGGGCAGAGGCGGTCGGCGAGCGCCTTGCGCATATCCGCCAGCACCTGCTCGGGGAGCTGGCCGTTGAAAGAGCGCACGTCGGTCCACGGGATGGTCATCGTGTCGCCGGGCGCGGCGCCCTCCTTGCGGAAAACGATCTGCGTCAGGTCCTTCGAGACGAGCTCGACCTTCTCGGTCACCACCTGGAACTTCTTCTTGTACTTGAGCTCGACCCGCTCGCCGGCGCGGGCGAACGTGCATATCGCCGTCAGGACGAAGCACGCCGCCGCGAGCCCCGCAAGCCTTCCGAGAGCGTCTCCGCGCATCGGGCATCCCCCAAGCAGGCCACGAGAGGGCGCCGCAGCCGCCTCCCGCCCTCTGCCTCAGTCTAACCCCCGAGCGTGCAGAACGTCAAGGGGCGGGGTCAGTTCCCGGCGTTCAGCACCTTGAAGTAGACCTCGCGGAACTTCATGAAGGTCAGGAAGTTCCTGAGCGCGTAGCCGCTCGTCTTCAGGTTCCCCTCGCTGTAGTCGTTCGTCTTGCCGCCCGAGGGGTGCACGCCGTCCTTCGAGACGAGAGTGCCGTCCCAGTCGTTGGGGCGGCGCTTCATGATCTCGGCGTGGTAGTCGATGAGCGGCACCTTGTGCCTGGCGGCGAGCTTCTTGATGATGGCGTTGGCGCCCGCAACGCCCTCCGCCTTGCCGCGCATGGGCGGGATCGTCGTCAGGATGGGCACGCACCCCGCGGCCATGCACTTGGTGAGCACGGTCTCCAGCCCCGACTCGTAGTTGCCGGGGACCTTGTTCCCGCGGATGTCGTTGGTGCCGATCATGATGACGGCCGCCTCGGGTTTCTTCTGGGCGAGCACCTTGTCGACCACTCCCAGCAGGTTGCCGATCCGCCAGCCCGAGTAGTTGCCGTTGCCGCCGCCCTTGTCGCGCGCGCCCTTGACGGTGTCGCGCCAGCGCCTGGCCGGGCGCTTGGGGAGGCCGTCGTCGGGGATGTACTTGTCGGGGTCGCTCCAGCTCATGGGCGACCAGAAGGCCATCGAGTACGTGATGGAGTCTCCGAGCTGCGCGACGTAGCCCGCGTTGCCGCGGAAGTTACCGTGGACCTTCTTCATCGCCGCCACCCACTCGGGCTCGGCCGCGGGCGCCCGCACCGCCAGGCCCGCGACCGCTACGACGACCGCCCACACCACCAGGACTGCTCTCTTGCGCATTCTCGTTCCTCCAAGTCTGGATGCCATGTGGTTAGAGGAGTCTACACCGGCGGGCCGCCGGCGTCACCGGGTTTTA
>Ga0272441_10008250_pt1 | contig 16558 bp, 10 predicted proteins | sample SSMProp6N_FD_193582 | JGI IMG/M metagenome (GOLD analysis project Ga0272441, IMG submission 193582) | Marine sediment archaeal communities from Little Sippewissett salt marsh, Falmouth, MA, United States - SSM-Prop-6N | ecosystem: Environmental > Aquatic > Marine > Wetlands > Sediment ...
CCGCATCACATGTCGCCCGCCATCAGGCTGGACCTCAGCGACACGTCCTACGGCACGCGATCGAGCAGCGGGTATTGGCGTCAATGGCATTTCGGGTCGTATCACACCGCCGACGATCCGGCCTCCGCGACGGGCATCATCTGCGTGGACGATCTCTATTTCGACACGACCCGCGCGCGGGTTGAGATCGGCGACGCGCCGACTCGGGCCGCGTGCACGCATCGGGAGATCCAAATCGCGACGGCTTGGAGCGCGACGCAGATATCGGTCCGACTGAACCGAGACACGTTCCCGGCTCTCAACGGCAGGTACCTATACGTGGTGAACTCGGCCGGCGTCGTCAATTCCGCCGGTCATCCGCTCGTCGGTGCGCCGGACATCACCCCGCCCAGCCCGCCGGCGGGTCTCGCCGTCCGGCTCGGTTCGTGGTGAACGCCGGGTTCGATGTTGGGAAGGAGGCTGAAGATGACACGATTACGATACGCGGGAGCGTGGCTCCTCTTGTTGGTTACGGCAAACTCGGCGTGTGCCGCCGAGATCAGCTCCCCGAAATACGCGTGGTTCAATGGCTGGTGTGCGCGTAACTTCGGCGCGGTGCACGAGCCGCTGGTCTGCGCGTTCTTCGGGCAGCAGCTCACGATCGAGCCGGCCGGCACCTGGACGCATGCGAGCCGGAGTTCCGCGGCGCTCGGATTCCGCACGAGCCTGCCGGCGAAGAGCTGGGTAGAATACGGCCCGACCGCGACGTACGGCGCACAGACCGCGCAGCCGGACCGGTACTGCTCGCTGCACCTGCACTACCTCACGGGCCTGCAACCGGGCGTGACCTATCATTACCGGCTGGTCGCCGTGGACGAGCGCGGCCGCCGCGTCGAGACCGAGGCCCGCACGCTCACGACCGAGGCACTGCCGAACGCGATCCGGATCCCGCAAGACATGTCCGGGCCGCCCTACGTGCTGGACCAGGCGGGCGCGACCTACCTGGTCACCGCCGATCTGACGATCGACGGGCTCGCCTTCGAGATCGCGGCCAACAACGTGACGCTCGACCTGGGTGGGCACACGGTTGTGTACGACAATGCGCATATGGGCCCGATCTCCGGCGATTTCTGGGCCTACATCAACAATTCGAGTTTCGGCGTGAAGGCGCGGCAGCGGTCGGGATTCCGTGTGCTGAACGGCACGATCCTGCAGGGCGCGGGTCAAGATGCCGGCGAGAGCTCGTCGATCGGGTTCAACCCGCTGTATCTCGGCTCGAGCTCGGGCTACGAGGTAGCGGGCGTAACGATCGGCTACGGCGGCCCGCAACTGGCGGGCATCTACAACCACTGGGGCGGCGGCGGCGCGAACATTCATCACAACGTGATCGTGGATACCGGCCACGAGATCGTGAACCGGCACGGCGCGGGCTGCCGCGCGATCCTGTTCTACGGCTCCTCCGACATCCCCGACTGCGAGGTACACCACAACCTGGTCAAGCGCACGCGCCAGGGCGGGCTCGGCGGCGGGTCCGTGCACCACAACGAGGTCTATATCGATTCCTACGACACGAACTCGTTCGGGATCCGGATCCGCACGGGCGGCAGTGCGTGGGCGAACCGCGTGTTCGGCGGCGGCTACCACGTCTGCGCGTTTGGCTGGGGCACGCAACAGACAGCCTACCGCAACTTCATACACCTGAAGGCCGAAGCGTTGCCGGACCAGCGCTCCGGCGAGTTCGGTTCGGTCGCGAGCTGTAACGGGTTCCGGCTCACGCAGTACAGCGGCTCGACGAAGAACTACGAGGACAACCTGTATTACGAGAACGTGGTCGTGATCCGCGTCAAGGACGGCCGACAGGTGCGCGGCGTGCAGGTCTCCTCCGATCCCTACGTCAGGAACTACGTCTGGCGCGACGGCATCATCAAGATCACGGCCGAAGACGATTCGGACGTGACGGCCAGCTGCCTTGTGGCGCAGGGGCTCTCGGACCGGGCCGACCAGTGTCTGCCCGTCCATTACACACGCAACGTGCTGATCACCGATCAGCGCCACGTCTGTTTCGGCGACGACTACGGGACCGGCTCGAACCAGCACGTGATCGACAGCCGGTTCGTGCGTCTGCGCGGCGGGGCCGGCTACCGGTTCGTCACGTTCGATTCGGGCACGTCCAAGAACCACACGATCCGCAACCCGCTCTTCGAGCACGGCGCGGACCCCGAGCAGGTCACGATGCGCTCGGGCACCCATGAGTTCTCGCTGCAATGGACGCTGCACCTGGAGGCAACGGCCGGCACGTCGGTCGGCGTGACCGACGCGACCGGCGCGTCCGTTTTTGCCGGGAACATCGCCTCCGACGGGCAGCTCGATGTCGTGTGCTCCGAATACCGCCGCACGCCGGCCGGCAAGACCATGCTGACGCCGCACGACGTGACGGTCGGCGGTTCGTCCCGGACCCTGACCATGGACCGTCGCCGCGCCTACAGGGTAAGCGGCGCGACGTGGACGGCGCTCACCCCACAAGTGCCCGCGACGATGAACGCACCGATCGTCGATGCGGGGCCGGACCGCAACGTCGCGACCGGCATTCCGCTCAGCCTGAACGGAACGGTAGTGGGCTTCGCGGCCGGCGTGAACGTGAGCTGGCGGAAGTTGAGCGGGCCGGGCCCCGTCACGTTCGGCAACGCGCAGGCGACGGACACCACGGCCACGTTCACGCAACCGGGCGACTACATCCTGCAGCTCCTGGCCGACGACGGGCAGAACTGGGCCAGCGAGACGGTCGCGATCACGGTTACCGGCGATCCCGTGCAGATGCCGGCCGCGCCGCGCGGGCTGTCCGTTATGCGGCTCTCCGCCGCCCGGCGGCCCGGACGCCTGCTGGGAAGCGGGGCGGAATCCGAGGGCCATGCCCGGATCCCACAACTTGGTATTTGATATATATCTCGTAACGTTATGTTTTATTCGTGGAAGGGATAGACAAAGCCTTGTTGACGCGGGCTTTGCGGCGGCTGGGCGACCTGGCCGATTTGCGGTTTCTGGTTCGGAGACAACAGGACCTTGCGAATCCTCATGTGCTCTTCCGCTCCGCGCGACAGGCCGGCCAGCGCAGGGTCGGGTCCTCCTTTCTGCAGCGCCGGAACAGCTGCATCGCGCGCCGTGCATCGCCCTGCGCCTCGAGCATGAGCGCGGCCAGGTAGAACATCTCGCCCCGTTCATAGGCTGAATAGGGCATCTGTTCGAGCTGGTCCTTCTTGCCCGTGCGGAACCGATCGGCGAGCGGCCCGTAGAACCCGCAGCGCGAGGCCGGGTACCGCCTGGCCGTCTCCGCCCAGACCGCGTCCGCCTCTTCCTGTTTGCCGGCCAGCCGCAACAGAACGCCGGTGGTCACGCAGTCGGACGCAGGGCCTGGCAGGAAGCCCTCTTGCTCCCTGCAGCCTTCCCGCAAGATAGCGGCCGCCTTTTCGCAATCGCCGTCCACCACCTCGGGCACGTACTCGAAACGCCAACCTCGGTTCCGACGGCGGGCCGAGGCGGCGCCGGGCAACGCTTGTTGCGCGCGCAACGTTGCGCGCGCCTCCGCCGTACGGCCGAGCGCGCAGAGGATGAGTGACGCCTGGTACAGCGCGAAGTGCGCGACACCGCCCCCACCCAAGTCCCGGCGTTGCTCGATCGTCTTGAGCAGTTCAACGGCTTCTTCGAACCGCCGCTCGCCACGCAGGTTGGCGGCCTCGACCAGGTCGCAGCGCGCGAGCAGCACGGAATCGGCTGTCCGGTCGGCAAGCTGCCCCAGCGCGCGCCGCGACTGCGCAAACTTGCCCTGGATCGAATAGACAAACGCCAGATCGCGCAGCACGGACGCGGGCGCACGCGGCTTGCGGGTTCGCGCAAGCTGCTCGAGATGCTTCTGTGCCTCCGCGTAACGACCCAGGTATTGCAGGGAATCGGCCATCGATGCGCGCACCGCCTGCCCGTGCACACTGCGCGCGCCCTCCAGCTCGAAGAGCAGGGCTTCGAGCCCCAACGCCTGCTCGCGAAAGCCGGCCGCCCGGTAATGCCGTTGCGCGCGTTCGATTGCACCACGTACGCCGTCGCGTAAGGGCGGCATGGCGAACAGACGCCGCGCTTCTGCCATGAAATCGGACGTTTGTCCCTGGCGCCACGCGAGCTCCATGTTCGAGATGGCTGCCTGTTGCGCCCAGAAATCGTCCGGCTCGCTCACGACCTTGTCGAACCAGCCACGCGCCTGGGAGTATGCCTGCTCGCGCAAATAACACATCCCGATCTTGTAGCGAAGCTGCATGAGATCGTCCGGCGCCGGGCCCAATTCGAGGCGCCGCAGGTAGAACTCGCGGGCCTGTTCGATCAAGCCGCCGTTGAACAGCGAGTCGCCGGGCCGCGCGGCCGGCACAAGCGGACTGAACCCGAGATCGTGGATGACCAGCCGTCGCAGCGCCACGTGGCTGCGCCACGCACCGACGCTCAAGCGGCATCGGCTCGAGTACGGAGGAGGGAACGGGTCGCGTATCCGAAACAGCTCCGCGCCGTCAAGTGCGAGCGTCAGCGTGTCGTCGTTCAGCGCCAGGTCTGCCGCGTGCCATTCCTCCGGCCGCAGCACCGCCTCGGCCCGTACCTGTTGTACCAGCGTCGAACTCTGCGTCTCACCCACACCGTCCGCATGCGCGGCCAGCCGAAAGGCACAGTACGGACGCCAACGCGCCGTCTTGTCGAGCAGCGACAGAAAAACGTGCGCCGTCTCCAGGCCCGGAATCGGCAGCGCCTTGAGCTCCAGACTGACCCGCAGGTTCTCGGGTAGATGCCCCGTGAACAAGACGCGAAGCTCCTCGTGACCGACACCGGTCAGGACCCCGTCCGACTGATGCCAGTCGCCCGCAAGCGGCGTCCACCATTTGCCGATCGATTGACCGGAGAATTCATCGCGAAACCAGACCCGGTCCCGGCGCACATCCGCCTGCCCTTCGGCCGACGGCAACTCGCCCATGGCCTGCGCTTTCGCCCGGAACGCGGAGGGCGACATACCGGCATGGCGCCGGAACGTTCCCGTGAAATGGGCAAGTTCGTAGATGCCGACCTGTGCCGCGATCTCGGAAACAAGCAGGTCCGTGTTCTTCAGAAGCTCCTTCGCCTTCTGCACGCGAAGGTGCGCAAGATAGCCGACAACCGTCTTGCCGGTCACCTCGCGAAACGCGCGCAGCAGACTGCGCGGACTCGAGTATGCCTGCTTCGCGATCGCGGGCACCGTGAAACGGCGCGTGAGATCCGACTGAATGTACTCTACCGCGCGGGCGACCAATGGCTCGTATCGGCTCTGCCTCATACCACCCCATCCTCCCACGTCTGGCGGAAATGTGCAACCACAAGTCGAATACGTGCTACCACTCCGCGTGGAGGTGCGGTATGATCCTGGTCGTGGGAGTTAACACTCGACGTTGCGCTGCGCTGAGGAGGAGGGAAAATGAGGGGGATAGGCTTGTTGCTTGCCTTGGCGTCGTGTGTCTGCGCCGCGGAGCCGATGCGGATCGGTGGCGTGGCGGTTCCGGCGGATTCTGCGTTGGCGCGCGGGGAGCATCCGCGTCTGCTCTTCACGAAGCGTGATCTTCCACGGCTGCGGCAGCGGCTCCGTCGCCCGCGCCTGGCGAAGGAGCTCGCGTGGGCGAAGGAGCTGGCGGGTAAGGGCAAGGCGAGCCCGATCCTGCTGGGCGTGCTCTATCACCTGACGCAGGAACCGGCGTATCTCGAGCAGGCGCGCAAGCGGCTGCGCCCGGACTGGGACCAGCGTTATCCGCTGGCGGCCGATCTCGTGATGGGCGGCGTGTCTGGGGAAGAACAGAAGCGGGAAGCGGGCCGCCTGGTGGCGGTGATCAAGAAGAACCGGTGGCGCCCCCAGATCGTGCACGCGTTGGCCGCATGGGGCCACGGCCATGACGAGTACCTGGAAGGGGTCTTCAAGGAGCGCTACAAGAAAGACCTGGTCAACGGAGTGAACGATAACAACCGCTGGTCGCGGGGTCGGGGCGGCAGCTCGATGGGGCACGGATATAACGGTGAGCATTTCTATACCGAATGGTTCACCATGGCCGCAGCCTGGTCGCACGCGACCGGCCAGGACTGGGTCTCGAAATGCGATTTCGCGGCGCATACCCCCGCCTGGTACGTCTATCACTACCGCCCGTGGCAACGTGCGCCCTCGGTCGTGCACATCGGTGTCACCTCGGCGTGTTCGCATTGGCAGGCGGTTACGCCGGCAAAGTTCGGCGGCGATAACCTGACCGTGCTGGCGGCGACGACCTTCAAAGACGGACTGGGCCAGTGGTGGGTCGACAACGTCATTTCCAGGATATCGATGGGTTGGAAAACATCGGCCGTCGGCCACGGCGGGGTGTGGGGCAAGCTGCTCTGGTACGACCCGCGCATCCCGGCGCTCGGGCCGGACCGGTTCCCGCCCGCGCGGCTCTTCCCCGAGAACGGGCACGTGGTCATGCGTTCGGACTGGACGCAGGACGCGACCTACGCCCTGTTCCGGTGCGGGCGGTTCGGCGAGATCGACGGGTACTGGGGCCGGAACAACGCGGACAATCTGCACTTCATCATTGCGAAGAGGGGCGTCCTGGCGCCGGACACAGGCGCCGTACACTCCATGAACAACAAGGTCCTGGCTTTTGCGGGGACAAAGAACTCGGAGAATGCGCCCCACATCGTCAACTATGCGCGGCAGACCGTGGCGCACAACGCGATCACCGTCGGCCGCGACCCGATCCCGCATCTGGCATGGAACAAGAAGGTCCTGGCCACAACGGTGCGCGGCGGCCAGTCGCTGATCCAGGAAAAGGCGTGGTGGCCGCAATGGGGCTTCAAGAAGAAACAGGGCAACTTCCGGGAAGGCCGCATCACGGCCTATGAGACCTCGCCCCTGTTCGACTACGCGGTTGGCGATGCGACGCATTCTTATTCGCCCGAGCGGGTCACGTCGATTACCCGCCAGTTCGTCTACCTGCGGCCGGACACCTTTGTGGTGTTCGACCGCGTCAAGGCCGCAAAGCCGGGACTGGAGACCATCTGGATGCTGCACGCCCTGTACGAACCCGAATGGCGCGGCCGAAAACGCCCGGACACGTCGCTGCCGGCGGCCCGGCAGTTCAGTCTGTCAACCGACGGCAAGAACCGAATACCGAACCCGGAACCGGGCGGCCGGTACCTGCACACGGGTGGCGACACGTTCGTCAGCGACGACAGACGCAAGGGCATGACCGGCCGGCTCTTCACAAAGATCCTTATGCCGCCCGCCGAGTCACGGCTCGTCCGCACGATCGGCGGAAGATGGCATGACTTCGAGGTCAACGGCGTGAACTACGGGCCGACCCAGGCGACCTACACCAAGCATAAGGGCCGGGAGAACGGGCTCAACAAGGACAATACGGTCGGGGCCGAGGGATGGCGCATCGAAATCGCGCCGCGGGAGCGACCGCAGGAAACCGTGTTCCTCGTCGTCATGCATGCCGCCGAGCAAACGGTTGCCGATATGCCGGCCGTGCGACCGATCCGAACTGCAAAGGGGGTCGGGGCCGCGTTGTCCGTCGACGGGACCGACTACGAAATCCTTTTCGCGCCGGCCGGCCCCATCGGCGCCCGCATCAAGATACGCCGCGGCGGACGCACGCTTGTCGACCGACCGCTCGCAAGCGAGATCCAAGACAACTACGCGAAGTGGAGAACGGACCCTCGCTTCTCGGAGTGGACCAGCAACCCGTTCATGAAGAACGTGATCGGACAGATGCAGCCGTGATGGAGGGATGCCTCATGAAGACCGCGATGGTCGTATTGTCGCTTTTCCTGTTCTTGTCAACACAAACACAGGCCTGGAGCATCAAGGCCGATTTCGAACGTGGTGTACTCGGTCAAAAGGCCGAGGGGCCGGATGCGTTCCACGGGGCAAAGAAGTTGACGGTTTTCGACGACACGCATGTCCTGTCAGGAAGTCGATCCGCCAAGGCAACCATAACAGAGGGCAGCGATGGATGGCGAGAGTGGGGCGGACGATGGACCTTTCCCTCCGCCTTACATGAAGGCGATGAGCTTTGGTATCGGGTCTGGGTCTGGATTGAACCGAACTGGGGTTGGAATCTGGGATCGAAAGGCACACGAATTCATACCGTCTCCAGCACAGGCGCCAATGAAGGCTATCTGGATATTCTTCTCTACAACCACCAGTTCAGAGTTGCCAGTGAGGTCTCGCCGGCCCTCTTCAACCAGAATAACGGCGAGGCTCAGTACTTGCCGCCTATACCGCTGGGACAGTGGCACTGTGTTGAGAGCTACATCAAGTTCCATTCCGTGCCCGGACAGGCTGTTGAGCGTGTCTGGCGGGATGGCGTCCTGGTGTTCGAGGATATGGACACAAACACGCTGAGAAAACCAACGTCTTTCTCGGAATTCGTCTTTCTGTTCGGCTATTTCGATGAAGCAGCCGCTCCTCATACCCAGAGCCTCTGGATAGACAATGTCGCCCTGACCAACGAACAACCGGACAACCGCGACGCTCACGGCAATCCGTTCATCGGCCCGGGGCCGGCAGGAGTGAATGGACGCCCAGGGACGCCGGCCGGCGTCAATGTCAACACGCAGGAGCCGTGAACAAAAAAGCGGCTCGCCGCTGTGACCGCCAGCCTGGACGCACCTCGATCCTGGCTAAAATCTTTAAGCGTTTGGCGAATCGATAATAACCAATCTCGCCGGGTGGTGCTATAGTCTTGTTGTTTGGCGATGGTTCAGTCGACCCTCGGAGAGGAAGACAAAGATGAAAAGGTATCATCCATTCTTTGCAGCGGGAGTTGTCGCGTCGGCCGTATTCGCAGCTGTTGAGACTTTTGGCGCGACGGTCGAAGTCACGTGGTTGGCGAACAATGACGGCAATCTTGAGCATTACCGGGTCCATTGGGGGCAGAGCTCGCGTGGCGGCACGGACGAACCGTCCGAGTTCAGTTACGCGAATGTGACGACGGCAGCACCTTCAGCGACTCCGTCGGCGACAATCAACGGGATTGATATGAGCGAGATCACGTATTTTGCGGTGAGCGCGGTGGGCACGAACGGGTTGGAGAGTTTCTACTCCGTGGAGGTGCCGTTTCCGGACCCGCACGCGGCGGCGCCGAGCGGGCTGGCGGTCACGATTGTCTCGTCGAGCCGTCTGGATTTGCGCTGGACGGACAACAGCAACAACGAGGACGCGTTCAAGGTGGACCGCCGCCAGAGCGGCACGTCTTCGTGGGTCCGGCTGGTGGCAACCGTCCCGAACGCGACGGTCTACAGCGACACGGGCCTGCCGTCGAGCACGCATTTCTACTACAAGGTCAAGGCGTACAACGTCTACGGTAACTCGGCGTACACGGATCTTGCGGCGGCCACGACGCCGGCTCTGTCGGCGCCGGCGGCGCCGAGCCATGTTGTGGCTCAGGCGACGGCGTCGGACCGCATTCGTTTGAGCTGGACGGACAACAGCGACAACGAAGACGGGTTCCGGATCGACCGGCGCCGCAGCGGCACAGCCGAATGGATCGCAGTTTTGCCGGCGGCTGCCGATGCCGAGAGCTGCCTGGACACGGGTCTGCCGGCTGGGACGCGATTGTACTACAAGTTGACGGCCTTTAACAGCGGCGGCGATTCCGCGACGACCCCGCCGGCAGCGGCGGTCACGCCCGCGGCATCGAGTTGGAAGTACCGCAAGGGCGTGCAGGAAGCGTCCGCCCCCGTCTCCGCGTGGCGCAGGGCCGGCTACGACGACAGCGGCTGGGCGCCGGCCTCGATGCCGATCGGCTATGGCGGCTCCGTCGTGCTCGGGACCGTGCTGGCCGACATGCCGGGCAACTACAGCACGATCTTCCTGCGCAAGACGTTCACGGTCCGGGACCCGGCCCTGGTCAGCCGGATCACGCTGGACGCGGCTTACGACGACGGATTCGTCGTGTGGATCAACGGCGAAGAGATCGCGCGGCTGAACGTGGCGGGGCAGACGGGCGATGCGGTCCGGCACAACGGCCTGTCGGCGACCGGCGACGGCGCGCCTTTGCGCTGCTCGCTGAGTTTTTCGGGTGCGACGATCCCGGCCTTGCGGGCGGGCACGAATGTACTGGCCATCCAAGTGTTCAATTGCCTGTTGAGCGGCAGCTCCGACCTTCTGCTGGACCCGGTCTTCCGTGTTCTGGAGGGCAGCACGCTCGGCGTCGAAGCGGACCTGGACCAGGACGGCATATCCGACGCGTGGGAGACGGCGACCTTCACCGACACGAGCGCGGCCAATGCCGCAAGCGACCGCGACGGTGACGGGCACTCGGATATTGCCGAGTACGTGGCCGGCACAAGCGCGCAGGATTCGGACGATGCCTTGTGCCTGCAGCTCGGCTTGTCGGGAGGAGACCTGGTCGTTTCGTTCCCTACCACCATCGCATCGGGCCCGGGCTATGACGGGCTCGTACGGCACTACGCGCTCCAGCGTTGCGACGACCCTGGTGGCTGGGTTACCGTACCCGGGTACGAAGACATCGCGGCCACGGGCGGCCCCGTCAGCCATGTGATCACGAGCGCCGACGCCACGGGCTGCTACCGCGCACGCGTCTGGCTCACGGACTAGGAACGGCGCATGGAGAAGCACAGGAGACACAAGATGGCAGCAAGAAAGTACAGACGGTTGGCCCTGTTCCTGACAGCATGCGGGCTGGCCGGTCACGCCGCGTACGGCTGGACGCTGCACTTCACGTTCAACAACGGGACGGAGGGCGAGAAGGCGACGGAGCCCAACTTCGGCGGGGCCACCGGCACGAAATACACGACCGCGCAGAGCTACGAGGGCGGGATGGGGCTCATCCTGCACGCGCAGAAAGGGATTCCCGGCTTCGGGTACTGGGGCGCCACGCTCAACTTTCCCGTCTGGCTGTACAAGGGCGACCAGATCTGGTGGCGGGTCCGGACCTACTGGCCGGCGGGCCAGAGCTACGAAGCGGATCCCCAGCTGAAATTCATGCGGCTCCACACGCGCAGTGCGACGGAAAGCAACTACGGTTACAACGACTGGTACATCAAGAGACCGGGCTCCTCGACGCCGTTCGACTACATTTACGAAGGGTTGCATGTGCACCGCGCCATTGGCACGGCCGAGGACGCCATTGTGCCGGACAGGTGGGAGACCTACGAATATCATGTTCGGTTCGACAACGTTCCGGAAGCAGCCGGCGGCACGGCGTTGGTGCGATGCTGGAAAGACGGCAAGCTGATGCTGGAAGTAACCGACCTGCTCACGCTCAAGAAGCCGGAAGGCTATTCGAAGTTCGCCTATCTGTTCACCTACTGGAACGCTGATCCTTATGTCGGCTGCTTCCCCTGCCAGGCCGGCGGCGGCCCGTTCCAGCTGGGCGAGCTGGTGCGGGGCAGTCAATACACGAGCAAGCTCTTCAAAGTGACGAAGCTCGTCACGAACGGCGTGTGGCTGGAAGATCCGGAATCGGACTGGCAACAGAAAGTGAAGCCGTTCCTGGTCCTGAAGCCCGGCGAGACACTGACCGGCCAGAGTTCCGGCAACAGGGCTGTCATCACAGAGGTCCTGCACACGCATCCGAAAGCGGACACGCACATGTACGTGGACGACATCTACATGACGACCGAGACCCCGTCCTGCCGCGACGCGCACGGCAACCCGATCACCGACGATTGCCGGGCCGGCGGCCGGCCGCAGACGCCGCAGGGCGTGAACGCTGTGCCGGCCCCGTGATGGCGGGGGCGAACGAACAAACCTCGCGAACGAATGGAGAAGTCAATGAAGAAGCTACTGTCAGCCGTATTCGTTCTGTTGGCCGTGCTCCTGCTCGGTGCCGGGCGGGCAGATGCAGCGCCTGCGGGTTTCACGCCCGAGATACACAGGACATTCGAGGGTACGCCGGGCGAGTTGGCGATCCGCGACGCTAACGGGTTCGACGGCGGGGTCGCCAACGCGAACCTGCAACCGGTCTACAGCAGCGATGTGTCCTGGCACGGCACAACGTCGGCAAAGGTCGCCATCCAGAAATTCCCCCATCCGCAGGCGGACAGGAAGTACTTCTCCTGGGGCGGCTTCTTTCGCACCAAGGGCCTGGTCGCGCACGGTGGTCAATACTGGTGCAGGATTCTCACGTACTACCCGGCCGGCTTCAGCTGGAGGTTCGACGGGACCGTCCAGAAGCCCGACGGCACGGTGATCCTGCCGGGCGAGGCGCTCAAGTTCATGCGGTTGGGATTGCACAAGGACGGTTCCAACCTGGGGGACTGGGGCTTCTATCAGATGTACGGCGGCACCGACAACAAGGGCATGACGGTCACATGCGGAATCCCGGCGGAGAGTATCCAGAAGGTTTTCTATGCCCGTTACCCGTGGCAGAACAGCACACCGCATCATCTCAACGACGAGCTGGGGCCGCCCATCGCGAGAGGGCGGTGTGTGAACCACGAAGTCTACATGAAGCTCGACGGCAACCATAACGGCGTCCACCGCTACTACGTCGACGGGCAGCTCGTGTTTGAGGAGACCGGCGTCAATACCTCCGTTGCCGGGGCCGTGGTGGGCGACATACGAATCTTCACCTACTGGAACGCCGGTGCCCCTCAGGATCAGCACTGCTACGTGGGCGACTTCGTCTTCTCGACGGGTACCCCGCCGAACGCAGGTTCCGACGGCAACCCGATCATCGGCGACTGGATACCGAACAGCAGGCCCACCACGCCGGAAGGCGTGGGTGTGCGTGGTGTGCAGTGAAAGGAGACCTACGGATGACATCAACAAGCAACAGAAGGTTGGTCCTCTTTCTGACAACCTGCGTGCTGGCCGGTCCCGCCGCGTTCGGCTGGACGCTGCAATTCACGTTCAACAACGGGACGGAAGGCCGGAAGGCGGATGAGCCGAACTTCGGCGCGTTCGCCGGCACGCTATACACGACCGAACAGAGCTACGAGGGCGGGAAGGGCCTCATCCTGCACGCGCGGCAGGGGGAGTCCGGTTGGGGATACTGGGGCGGCTCGATCAAGTTTCCTACGCGGCTCCGCAAGGGTGACCAGGTCTGGTGGCGGGTCCGGACCTACTGGCCGGCCGGCCAGAGCTACGAAGCGGATCCGCAACTGAAATTCATGCGGCTTCATACCCGTAGCGACACGGAATCGAACTACGGGTACGACGACTGGTTGATCCACAGGCCCGGCTCCGCACAGGCCTTCCACTATTCCTACGAAGGGAACCCGGTCCGGCGCGACATGGGTACGCCGGGCGATGCGATCGTGCCCGACCGTTGGGAGACCTATGAATGGCACGTACGGTTCGCCAACGTGCCCGCCGACGCCGGCGGCACGGCGCTGGTCCGGTGCTGGAAGAACGGGAAACTGCTGCTCGAGGTCACGGACCTGCCGACCCTGAAGAAGCCGGAGGGGTACTCAGACTACGCTTACCTGTTCACGTACTGGAACTCGGCTCCCTACATCGGCTGTTTTCCGTACGAGTCCGGCGGCGGCCCGTTCCAGCTCGGCGAGCTGGTGCGGGGCAGCCTCTACACGGGGACCCTGTTCAAAGTGACGAAACAGATCACGAGCGGCGTGTGGCTGAGGGATCCGGAACCGGACTGGCGCCGGATCGTCAAGCCGTTCAACGTTCTGAAGGTTGGCGAGACGTTGACCGGCCAGAGCTCCGGCCGCACGGCCGTCATCACGAAGGTCCTGCATACCCATCCGAAAGCCGATACGCATATCTACGTCGACGATATCTACATGACCACCGAAACGCCGTCCTGCCGCGACGAACACGGCAACCCGATCACCGACGATTGCCGGGCCGCGGGCCGCCCGCCAACGCCCGCCGGCGTCCATGTGGCGCCCGCGCCATGACGGCGCGTGCAGTCTGAAGCAAGGCAGGTGAAAGCGAGTGACTCAGGAGAGCCTGCTCAACACTAACCCGTATTGTGCCATTTGGCACAATACGGGCTAAGACATTCACGCCATCTTCCCGTCCGCGAGACAGGCGGGCCAGCGCAGGGTCGGGTCCTCCTTTCTGCAGCGCCGGAACAGCTGCATCGCGCGCCGTGCATCGCCCTGCGCCTCGAGCATGAGCGCGGCCAGGAAAAACATCTCGCCGCGTTCGTAAGCCGAACAGGGCATCTGTTCGAGCTGGTCCCTCTTGCCCGTGCGGAACCGGTCGGCGAGCGCCCCGAAAAACGCGCAGCGCGAGACCGGGTACCGCCTGGCCGTCTGCGCCCAGAGCGCGTCCGCCTCTTCCCGTTTGCCGGCCAGCCGCAACAGGATACCGGTCACGACGCAATCGGACGCAGGTCGTGTGAGCAGACCGGCCTGCTCCCTGCAGCCTTCCCGGCAGATAGCGGCCGCCTTTTCGTAATCGCCGTCCACCAACGCCGGCACATACTCGAAACGCCAGCCGCGATTCCGGCGGCGTGCCGGGGCGGCGCCGGGCAGATCTTGTTGCTCGCGCAACGTCGCACGGGCCTCTGCCGTGCGGCCCAGGCCGCAAAGGATGAGCGCCGCCTGACAAAGCGCGAAGTGCGCGACACCACTCCCACCCAGGCCCCGGCGTTGATCGATGGTCTTGAGCAGTTCGATTGCGTCTTCGAACCGCCGCTCGCCACGCAGGTTTACGGCTTCAACCAGCTCGCAGCGCGCGAGCAGGACCGGATCCGTTGTCCGGCCGGCAAGCTGGGCCAGCGCGCGCCGCGACTGCGCGAACTTGCCCTGGATCGCATAGACAAACGCCAGATCGCGCAGCAGGGATGCGGGCGCGCGCGGCTTGCGGGTTCGTGCAAGCTGTTCGAGATGCTTCTGCGCCTCCGCGTAGCGCCCCATGTATTGCAGCGAATCGGCCATCAATCCGCGCACCGCCTGCCCCTGCGCATTGCGCGCGCCCTCCAGCTCGAAGAGCAGGCTTTCGAGTCGCAACATCTGCTCGCGAAAACCGGATGCCCGATAATGCAAACGCGCGCGTTCGAGCACGCCGCGCACGGCGTCGCGCAGAAGCGGCATGGCGAACAGACGCCGGGCTTCCGCCATGAAATCGGCCAGCCGGTCCCGGCGCCACGCAATCTCCATGTTCGAAATCGTCGCCTGTTGCGCCCACAAGTCGTCGGGCTCGCCCACCACCTTGTCGAACCAGCCCTGCGCCTGGGAATAGGCCTGTTCCCGCAGATAACACAGCCCGATCTTGCAGCGAAGCTGCATGAGATCGCCCGGCGCCGGACCCAATTCAAGACGCCGCATGTAGAACTCGCGCGCCTGTTCGGTCAACCCGCTGTTGAACAGCAGGTCGCCGGGCCGAACGGCCGGCACCAGCGGACGGAACCCGAGATCGTGGATGGCCAGCCGGCGCAGCGCCACGTGGCTGTGCCACGCACCAACGCAGAACCGACAGCGGCTCGCGTAGGGCGGCGGGAACGGGTCGCGTATCCGGAATAGCTCCTCGCCGTCCAACGCGAGCACAAGGGTGTCGTCGTTCAGCTCCAGACTGACCGCTTGCCACTGCCCCGGCTTCAGCCGCGCGTCCGGCCGGACCTGGCGCACCAGCGTCGGGCCCCGTGTGTCACCGACGCCGTCCGGATGCGCGGCCAGCCGAAACGCGCAGTACGATCGCCAGTGTGTGGTCTTGTCGAGCAGCGACAAAAAAACGTGGGCCGTCTCCAAACCCGGAATAGGCTGCGGCTTCAGATCCAGGCCGATCCTCAGATTCTCGGGCAGATGACCCGTGAGCAACACGCGGATCTCCTCGTGGCCCACACCGGTCATCACCCCGTCCGACTGATGCCAGTCGCCCGCAAGCGGCCGCCACCATTTGCCCATGGATCTTCCAACGAACTCGTCGCGAAACCAAACCCGGACCCGACGCACATGCGCCGGCCCGGCAACCGAGGGCAGCTCGCCCGTGGCCTGTGCCGTCGCCCGAAATGCGGACGGCGACAGGCCGGAAAGACGCCGAAATGTCGCCGTGAAATAAGTCGGCTCGACGTACCCAACCTGCGTCGCTATCTCCGAAACCAGCAGATCCGTGTTCTTCAGCAGAGCCTTCGCCTTCTGCACACGCAGATGCGCAAGATAGCCCACCACCGTCTTGCCCGTTACCGCACGAAACGCACGAAGCAGGCTGCGCGCGTTCGAATCTGCAGCGCTCGCAATCGACCGCACCGTGTGCCGTCGCGCCGGATCCGACGCGATGTGCTCGACCGCCCGACGCACAACCGTCGCGTAGTCCGCTTTCTTCATCGCACTCCCCCACCCCCTCCCCCCTCTTCTTGCTGTCGTAAATCCATAGGCCTGTGGCGTATATCTTATACCACATTTTGCTGGGTGCTGGTATGGTTTTGTTGCCTGACAGAGGTCCGTTCGGGAAATGTGATGGGGAAGCGGGGTGATACGGTCAGGCACGCGGCCGGCACGAACGCGTTAGCCCGACTTTCGCTATTCACCCCTGATTCTGACTTTTTTCGGGGACAGGGCAACTGCGTTCTGGAGCATTTGGGGCATCTGGCTGTCCGAATCGGCTTGTGGTGAAGACCTA
>Ga0272441_10008251_pt1 | contig 16558 bp, 17 predicted proteins | sample SSMProp6N_FD_193582 | JGI IMG/M metagenome (GOLD analysis project Ga0272441, IMG submission 193582) | Marine sediment archaeal communities from Little Sippewissett salt marsh, Falmouth, MA, United States - SSM-Prop-6N | ecosystem: Environmental > Aquatic > Marine > Wetlands > Sediment ...
CGTTCTCATGCGAAGCATGCTGTGATGCTGGTACACTCATTTAGCCAGACAGACGAATGGTTCTCGGACTATAAGGAATTTCTTTCCTTATTCGATTTAACCGCTTCTGTAGATAAGACCGCCTCTGTCGGTAGGGTATCGGGAGTCATGCTTCATTTCTCCTGGGTACGGGGTAAAAAACATTATCTGAATAAATAGAGCTACCGTATGAACACCGTAACAGCAGCAAACATAGAAAAGGACGGAAAAATACTCATTACAAAGAGAAAAGTTGGAGATACGCATAGAGCTTCATGAAACATATTCGCACGGGTATACTCGCCACCATCCTAATAATATTACCCTTGACTGCCTACGCCTGGTCCGGCCAATGTGTTGCCGTAACCGATGGAGATACCATCAAGGTCATGCATGAAGGGAAGGCAGAAAAGATTCGTCTCTATGGTATCGACTGTCCTGAAAAGAATCAGCCCTTTGGTAAAAAGGCAAAATGGTTTGCATCGGATCTTACATTCAAGAAGATAGTCGAAGTAAAATCTCTTAATAAAGACCGTTACGGAAGAACCATTGCCTGGGTATATGTAAACGATAAATGCCTTAATGAAGAGCTTCTTCGGGCAGGGTTAGCATGGCATTATAAGCGATATTCTAAAGATAAAAGTCTTGCTGTTCTGGAAGAAGAAGCAAGGGCTATGAAGATAGGTCTATGGAGTGACCCTCATTCCATGCCTCCCTGGGAGTGGCGGCGTATACAGCGAAAGGATTGATTTCATGGCAGAGAAATTAGATGATAAAGAAATAGTAAGCTTCAAAGAGGTAATTATATCGGAAGCCGTCCAATCCGAAGCACTTGTCAACCTGCTTGTGAAGAAGGGGATACTCACACAGGAGGAGTTGATAGAGGAAGTCATTAGAGTTAAGGAAAAGATGGTTGAAGACCAAGAGCGGATAAGACGGATGCGGCAATGAGGGTACCTACATGAAAACCGTAACAGCAGCAATCATCGAAAAGGATGGAAAGATTCTCATTGCCAAGAGAAAAGCTGGAGATACACTTGCCAATAAATGGGAGTTTCCCGGAGGTACTGTAGAAGCGGGTGAAACACATGAGCAATGTTTAGCACGAGAGATGCAAGAGGAATTTGGAATCGAGGTATCGATTGGTACATGTCTCGGGGAAAACATCTATCACTATGACCATGGTACTATCAAATTAATCGCATTCCGTACCTTTTGGAATGACAATAACCTTATTCCCCACGCACATGATGAAATACAATGGGTATCCATTCAGCAAATTGCTAATTTTGATTTTTCCCCTGCTGATGTACCCTTTGTTGAAAAACTAAGGAGGGGCGAAATTGAGCTTTAACCATGGGCTAAATCCAGGCGATACCATTACCAATGCAAAGCTAAGGTCTATATTTAAATGCGGGTCTCAAGGAGGAATGCGTCGCTCTCGAGAGACGAATACATTGGTGATTGTATCTGATCATATCAAAGCACTTTATGAGGATCGCTGGGAGAACGACATACTTCACTATACAGGAATGGGGCTTACTGGCGACCAGAGTTTAAGCTTTATGCAAAATAAAACCTTAGCTCAATCACAAACAAACGACGTTGCAGTATATCTTTTCGAAGTCTTTGAAAAAAAGTCCTATACATATATCGGCCAGATAGAATTAGCAGATCCACCGTATCAAGAAGCACAGCCGGATCAAAATGGTGATATCCGTAATGTATGGGTGTTCCCATTGAAGATCGTCGGAGAGGCAAAGCCTCTAACACTTCCTGACACAATAATCCAAAAGAAACAGCAAAGGAAAGAGAAGGAAGCATCGAGGTTATCAGATGAAGACCTTTTAAAACGTGTCCGATATGCGCGAAAGGGTTCAGGTACCAGACAGGTAAATACTTCCGTACACGAAAGAAATCCCTATGTAGCAGAGCTGGCAAAACGAAGAGCGAATGGTCTATGTCAATTGTGTCAAGAACAGGCCCCTTTCAATGATAAAAGGGGGAATCCTTATTTAGAAACTCATCATATAGTATGGCTCTCCAAAGGCGGGGAAGATGCTATCGGAAATATCGTGGCACTTTGCCCAAATTGCCATAGGAAAATGCATTCTCTCAACTTAACGTCGGATATTAGAAAATTAGAAGAATGTACGAGCAAGGATTTTATTTCGTTTTGAAACAGAGGCCACTACACCTGCAAATCTTTGCTATCGTTTATGTATAAAAATTTTCGATTACTATTTGTAAGCCTTGCCTTAATAGTTCTTGATAGGATATCATAATGGAGTTAGTAGGTTACATGTTTTATCACTCTTGACTGTAACATCTGTGCTTGAGAACAGATCTACCCAGGAGGGGGGATTATGAGTCTGATCATCGAAAGCCCTGTTTCTCGAAATGAGAGATAGGGCTTTTTGTTCTTTGTGGGTAGCTTAATATGTGTGATTTCTGGGATGGGAAATAGGATGTGATGTTATACAGTTCTTCATAACACCCCTCTTATAAATACGGTGTTTGGTTTTTATAAAGAAAGTATATATACATTGTTGGCCGGTGAGAATGATGGATAAACCGAAGCCGCAAACAACCACTCTCTTGCAGGTATTTGCGGCACCCAACGTGACAGCCGGTTCTGTCCGCGTGTTCTGGCGCAACTATATCAGAGGGCAACGGCCGAAGAAAGTCCACGCCCTAGACGTTTCCTTGCCCCCGGACTGTGATGACCCGTGCGTTGTTGGCGAATGCGTTGCCCTAAACTACCTCCTCCTCACGAAAGAGATCCTCGGTCCGAACAGAAGCGGTATCAATCTCCACCTGGTCGTCTCGAAGGGCGCTATCCGTAAACTCATGCTTCAGAAGACCATGAAGCCGCACGTCCGACGATATGCGGGCTTCCTGCAAACGCGGTTTGCTGACGCGGGTATTCATGTGGAGAAGAACTGCGACGTCTGGATCACCTACTTGAGGGAACCAGTGGAGCTGGTGTCATACCACGTGTGCAAGGAGGGTACGATCGAAACGACCCAAGGCGCGATGTGCCTCACAATCCATGCCGTGCAAAGGTTTGCAGAGCGCATCGGCATGCGGGACATGAGCCGTGCTTGGCAGCGGCTATCGTCAATGCTATCGGGATGTGAGCTTACAAAGACGAGACCAACTGCGCGCTATCTGAAAGACGCACGGTATAAGGAAGCAACCCTTTACCGGTTTATGTATGGTTCAAGCAGCATTGTTGCGGTTGTGGTGACGGAGGATGGATGGCAGAAGATTGTGACGCTGTACTTCGTGTGATCTTGCAGAAAGCCAACAGATTGGCTTTAGAAAAAAGCCGCTAATCAAAATAACGCCTGCAAATCAACAACATCATTTAGGGTAAAAATCGCCCATTACCACTATAAATCTTCTCTACAAATCAGTGAAAAAATCAAGGTCCAGTAACGATGCTTTTCTTAATATAATAAAATCCTTGACGAATATTTTCATGGGGGGTATTCTTCTTTTCCATTTGAGTATTAGTTCTATCGCAAGTTTATATTAATCTGGCCCCAATATCACGCTGATAATATTATGGGTAACGTCTGCTTCACTGCTTAAGGTGTGAAATAAAATGACGGAATCTGAACTTTTTGGATTTGGATTTTTAATTATATTGGCTGCAACAATCGCCGGTATAGGAGTTATGATTAATCGCAGAACTGCAAAGACTGGCAGTATCGCCATCCTTGTTATCATTCCTTTTTTATTTCTATTTGGCATCCCATTTTTACGTGGAGAAATCCCTCGTGAGTTTGAACCATTTTCCAACTCATTAATTGTTGGTATCTTATCCTCAGTAATTGGTGGTCTTATTTTAATAGGACTGATAAAAAAATAGCATTACCAATAACAACGAAGGGAACAAGCAGACATAAGGCAACAAGAATCATACTCTGAAAAATTAATTTTTAGTGGCGCGACTTATATAACAATACGAAGGGATCAATCTAAAAATATGCAAATGACCGACAGACCAGAATCTTGTAACTGCGAATTTCATCTTTTATGGCATAGTTTTGTTTAACCTAACACAATTTCGGAGACTAACCTTATGGATCATACCCTCATTGTAACAGCCGCTAATATAGAGGCTTATGCAGACACCAGAGAAAGTGAAGGAGTAATTCCCGAGTTAGTATACTGGCTCGTAAAACAATCAGTTTCTCAATTGTATATTTGTCGTATTCCATACGGGGACGCTGTAAATCAACCAGGTTGGGACGGGTTAGTAGAAGCCGAGAATGCGTTTCTGGAGTTTGTTCCAAAGGGGATATCCTATTGGGAGATTGGAACCGGAGGTAAACCCCAGAAGAAAGCAACCAAAGAATTTAGGAAGCGCAAAGAAAGAATCTCCGCTGAAGAAAGATCCAAATCGGCATTCATCTTTGTAACACCTAGATCTAGCGGCTCAGAGGGATGGAGTGAACCTCAACAAACACGATGGATGGATCGTCGAAAAGACAGTGGATGGAGAAAGATACGAATTATCGACGGGGTGAAATTGGCCGATTGGCTCAGAGAGTTTCCTGCTCTAGGGCGATGGATGGCAAAAAAGATAGGCCTGTCTACCAGCCTAAGTGGTCTCTCAACACCTGCCGAGCACTGGGAAATGATTCAGGCACAGATTGGCTCAGAAGACCCCCCACTTCCACCAGAGGTCTTTATCATAGGCAGAGAAAATGCGTGTACAGCTTTGCAGGCGCTATTTGAAGGACAATCCTCCAGATTGCTTCTTTTTGCCGAAAGCCCCAAAGATGTAGAAGACTTTGTTTCCGCTTACCTTGCATCTCTTGATGATGAAACTGCCCGCTCTTTTAGTAATCGTTGCCTGTTTGTGAGCGATGAGGATGCATGGCGTTCGGTAGCCGAGACCAGAAAATCGCACGTGTTGGTTGCCGATCCTAATTTGGGGGTGGAAGCGGAAAGGGCGGATCTTCAGACAGTTGCGACAAGAAAAGGACATGCTGTCATCATTCCAATTTGCGGGGCATGGTGTAGAGAAAGTCCCCAAATTATAAGGCTTCGAAGTCCGTCGCAGTCCAAACTTGAGACAATTTTGAAAGAATCCGGCTATCCACCAGTCCGGGCAAAAGAGTTGGCAAGTGCTGGCGACCATCGCTTGTCTGCCTTGCGGCGGTATCTCTTGGGACTTGGGACTCTACCGCCGTATGCTACTTGGGGGAATGCACGATATCTTGCACAGGCTGGATTGATCGGAAAATGGGATGGTAAGAATCTGGCTGACCAAGCAGCAATGGAGATTTTATTGGGAAAAAGATACGGGGAGTGGATCGAGATAGTGAGATCTGAAGTGTTGCGCTCGGACACTCCCCTGATTCAGCGTAATGAAAAATGGCGGATGGTAGCACGCGGTGAGGCATGGAATGCACTAGGATCTCGTTTGATAGACGATGATCTTGATCGATTACAACAGACTGCACTTTGGGTATTGGGCGAGCGGGATCCCAAGTTCGACCTGCCCAAGGAAGAGAGATTTGCCGCGAGCATCCATGGAAAGAGGCTCGAGCATTCTTCAAACCTTCGAGAAGGAATTGCTGAAACCCTTGCTTTAATCGGTAGCATACCAGAGGCCCTGTCTTCATGCACCCAAAGTAAAGCCGATTCAATAGCCATACTAACAGTTCGGGGGCTACTTGAGAATGCCGAATGGGATCGTTGGGCGAGCTTAGACAATTTTCTTCCGCTTTTGGCGGAAGCCGCGCCTGATGAGTTTCTCGATGCTGTCGAGTCTGCGCTCGAAAATCTCGACGAAAGTCCATTCCACAAAGTGTTTGCTCAAGAAGGAAGTGGGGGTATGGGGGGGTGGATCTATACCAGTGGTCTACTTTGGGCGCTAGAAACTTTGGCGTGGGATTCAAATCACCTGACCCGGGTAATCTTAATACTGGGAGATCTGGCTTCAATAGATCCGGGAGGAAATTGGGCAAATCGTCCGTCAAACTCCCTCGTAAACATTCTTCTACCATGGCATCTTCAAACATCCGCTCCCATGGATAAAAGAAGATCAGCGGTCGAAACGCTCTTGAGAGAGCAACCGGATGTGGGATGGAAATTGCTACTCGCATTGCTCCCACACAGTCATGGTATGACTGGAGGCTGTCGACGCCCTGCTTGGCGAAATCTTATTCCAGCAGATTGGAAAGACACAGTTACGAGACGGGACCATTGGGACCAGATCGTAATATATGCTGACATGGCAATTGGGCTTGCAAAATCCTGTACGGACAAGCTCGGCGCATTAATAGATCGCCTCCCAGATCTTCCCAAGCCTGCTAACGAAAATCTACTAGCCCATCTGGCATCAAGAACCGTTATAAATTTGCCTGAAGCGCAACGCTTGCCACTTTGGGAGGCTCTAAATGATCTAGTAAGAAAACATCGGAAATTTGGTGATGCCCCCTGGTCAATGACAGAAGATATTATTGCCAATATTGATGCAATAGTTAGTACGTTGGCTCCAAAAGCACCCGAGTTGCGGTATCGTTATCTTTTTAGTGGCCGCGCTTTTGATTTGTATGAAGAGAGAGGGAATTACGAAGAGCAGAGGAAGCAACTCGATCAAAGCCGCCAAAATGCAATGCAGGAAATTTTGGATTCTAGCGGCGTAGCTGCTGCACTGGAATTTGCTCAAAATACTTCTGCACCACATGAAGTGGGAATTGCTCTTGGGAATATCGCGACTGAGACTGTGGAGTCAGAGCTTCTGCCAGCACTCCTCGAAAATGAAGATGAAATTCAGAGACGTCTAATCGGAGGCTTCGTGTTGGGCAGATTTTGGAAACTAAGATGGCCGTGGGTGGACATGTTGCTATCAAAAGACTGGAGTGTTGCTCAAAAGGCTGTGTTTCTAACGTTTCTACCATCCACTGAAGAAGTCTGGTCACGTGTCGAAGATCATCTTGTAGCAGATGAAAGCCTTTATTGGCAGAATGCCATTGTTAATCCATGGGGTCAGCATCGAGATCTCACAAAGGCGGTTGAAAAGCTTATCTATTACAACCGTCCGAGTGCTGCAGTTCAGTGCTTGCGGCCTTTGGTCGATGAGGAGGCCTTGTTTGATTCCGCTCTAGCAATTCGAGCGCTTCTTGCGATTCTAAGCTCAGGGCACCTCGAGAAAGATTTCGACCAGGATGCAACAATTGAAGTCATCACCAGGCTTCAAAAATGTCCTGAAGTTGATACCGATGCTCTTTTCAAAATTGAATGGAACTTTCTTCCCTTGTTAGGCCGATTTTCAAGTGGATCTCCGAAGACTCTCGAAAATCGGCTTGCATCCGATGGGGATTTTTTCTGTAAAATAATTAGCTTGGTGTTTCGATCCAGGCATGAAGAGAAGAAGGACAAAGAGCCAACTGAGCAGCAAAAGAGCTTAGCACGGCATGCTTACCAACTGTTGAGTGAATGGAAAACACCACCCGGAATGCAGTCCGACGGGTCATTTGATGCAGACTCTTTCACTGTATGGCTCGCAGAAACAAAACGAATAGCTGAAGAAACAGGACATTTAGATATAGCGCTTAGTCAACTCGGCCATGTACTGGTATACGTCCCAAAAGATGAAGATGGATTGTGGATTCATCACATTGTAGCGCAGGCGTTAGATGACAAGGGTGCCAGAATGATGAGATCAGGGTTCACTATTGAAATTTACAACCAGCGAGATGTTCATGGATTTAGTGCAGGAGAGGAAGAACGAAAGCTAGCTCAAATTAATCACGAAAAAGCTGAAGCACTCGAAGTCAAAGGATATTCTAGGTTCGCGACAGCTATGAGAGAACTTGCTGAGGGTTATGTACGAGAAGCGGAGTATGAAGCGTCGAGAGATCCCTATGATGACTAATTAACAACGAAAATGTGAAAGGGATAGTTTAATTAATTCATTTACTGATCGAAATAGAGTAACATCTGGGTCACCGGAAGACGGGCGCCCTTTTCCTCCGATCCGGTGAACCCAATAGTTATACCTGTGTCATCAGTCGTTCGAGTTCTACGCTATGTTTATGAGCAATAGCCGTGTCCGCGCCAAACACTACCAGAGACTCACCCAGCGAAATAATCATTGCATTACATGCAGCAGACAGAACGGCAGAGGTATCTTTGTCTGTAGGAACAAACTTGATCTTTTTGATGTTTTCTCTTTTATCCAGCACTAAGTACTGTTCCACATCTCCTATGGTTGCATGTACAGCCCAACTTGTTTTGACATATGCGGTCGAGTACCAGCTATGAAGATTGGCTTTTCTAGCGAAATCCTCGGTTGAGAACTTCTTTACCTTTTGCTTCTTCATCTTCTCATCTAATTCCTTCTTGATATCCTGTAGGACAGCAACCGGGATCTTGGAGAAGGTTTTGTCTCCGTTCGCCAGAATTTTGTTAGTGATCCTGAGTCTCTCTCGCTCACCATTGATTATGTATGCATTGAGGGCATCATCGTCTTTCGCAGTTGCGCAAAGAATGAAGGTCGTTTCCATGAGAGACCGGAGCATAATACTGGCCGGCGACGACATGCCATGCGCAATCAAAATGTACGTGGCCTGAAACAGCTCTATGCATCTTGCTAATAAGCATGAAATCAAGGTCTGTCGGAGACTGCTAGGGTCTATCGTCACAGCACTAAGACTCCGGTAACAATCTGCGTTCAGTTTCTCGGCCGCCACAAAAAGCTCTTTGTGGGTTTTTTTACTGGTTTTGATCCAGGTGACTATTTCTTGGCCTATGAAACCATGCGATTTATAAGGGGCCATTATTCATTCCTTTCAACGTGGTATAACAATTTAACAAGTGGCCCGCCCTTTTGGTCCACTGAATTTAAAGGTAATGTGATTAGTGCCACCTTCTTCTACCTACGAAGGAAAGTTCTGGCTATATTCAGAGCTTCTTTGCCTTCAGCAAGTTGCTCCCGACGTGATTTACCTGTCAAAAAAGTAACTCGTACTGCATTGATTTGTGCCTTGAAATCTTTTGGGGCAGCATCACTAATAAAATCAGGATGTATAGCTGTGTACCAACCAGTTAAAGCCAACATCTCGGGAGTAAACTGATAGCCTAAATCTCGATAATAAAAAGCGGCCAATAGTAATATGGAGTCATTAACTTCCTCTTGAATATTATCAATTATACCGTCTGGATCTGTGTCCGCATGTTTAAGAAAGTTTGCGAATGTTTGAATGGAGCCCCAAAATTTTCCCTCCATACCGGGTCTAATAAGTAACTGGATTATTTTGCTAATATTGCAGTTATGTTTTTCAGCTATATCTCTCAGTATTCGAAAACCAGCCATTGTTAGTGTATGGATAGCGATTGGATCTTCATTATCGAATAGCAAACGGATTGCAGCGTCAATTTGTCTTCGAGCCGCTTCTATTTTATTGGCTTTTATTGTTGCCATTTTATCAATTACTCATTTTCACATAACATTAATATATAAATCAATTTTGCCAGATATTCTGATATTGAGCTGATAAACAGGCCAATTTGCTTTTTTCAATATTTAATATGGCATACCATTATAAGTAATTGAAAATACGGTAAAGTAGAAAGAAACTGATGTCAAGTAAGATTCATGCTGACAATTTTGCGGGAGATCATGCTTATTCATCGATTACCGATTATAATGTTTTATCGTTTATTCAATTAACGATTTATTGACTACAGGAAGAAGCCAACACCAAGGCAATACTATGAGAGCGAGGTGCCAAGTACCCATGCCCTTGCCCTGCAGAGGGTCAAATAAGGCCGCTCAGGGGCAAAACTATTGCAAGGCATTATAAAAGGGTAAGCGTGTGGAAATTAACCGTCTTATGGCAGGATAACGGATGGTAAAAGATCAATACTTTCCTCGCTCTGATGACCTCGGAGTGTATCAGGGTAAATCTTTTCGCGCGGGCGTATTCTTCCTCGCTAAGTAGCGATTGCATTTCTTTGCTCAGGGTTTTCCATCCGTCACGGAAAACATCTTCGGTTTTACGTTTCTCGTAATTCCATCTTGATTCAGGGGATATGGTATTGGCAAGGTCGGAGGCTCTCCATCCTACATACTTCACGAGGAGCTTTTGCTCTTCCAGGGTGGCTTACCTGTTTTCTTCCAGGATTGTTTTTAAGGTACGGATAGCTGCGAGATTGTCTTTCGCCTTCTTCTTCCATCCGCCCTCACCGTCATGGTCATCATCGGTGATGTGATAGTTGGTTACTCGTCCAGATTGTTCAGGAACTCGCTCATGTGAGACGTCGCTATCTCCCTTGCCAACATCTTCTGCATGTTCAGCTCCCCCGTCCTCTTGATCGGGTCTTCCGGTAGGTTGTCCTTCTTCATCTGCTCGAAGATCGCTTCCTCTTCCTCCCGTGTCGTCTTTTCGATTTCGTCCAGAAAGGCCTCCATCTTCCTTGCTTCCTTCAGGGTCTTCCCCGCTTCCGGGTTGGTCTTCTCCAGATGTGTCTTTGCTATCTCTCGGTAGCTCGGCATTTTCCTTAACCTCCTTTTCTGCAATGGCAGACGGGGCTACTTCTTGGCCCTTTTCGCTATTGCTTCGTCCACTACATTGTCCAGTCCTTTTTGATGCAAGCTGCTCAATTCTTTCAATGATATCCGCTTCGGCTTCTTGGAGGGCTTCTTTCGTGATGAGGTCGGTTCTTTCATACTTCTTACCTCCTTCAATTGAAGGATATTCTACGTTCATCAATCTGTCAAATAGTTCTCCGGAAAGTATCGTTTCCGTGGTAGTATCAAAATTCAAATATAAGTAATTCATTCCGATTGTAAGGGAGAGGATTGCGGGTCCTATGGATACTTAATATTGTTGTGTTTTTGATCATAATATTGAATTGGTAGGAAGACTCTTTTCAATTACATGGGGGGAATCACCCTATACTATACTTCGGGATAATAAGGATTTTGTTATAAGCTCCTTCCAACAAGTACTGGAGGAACACTACGAAGAAATCAATCTTGGTGGTCTGGGGGAATTTGCTGATTGTTTTCCAGAACATAACATTGATCCCGACTGTGACAGTGCTAAAGATATTGATCGGCTAATATACCAGGAGCTAGATAGCCATATTCGTAAGCTTGCTGATGCAGATTCAAATTCTGCCACGATACGCGGTACATGGAGTGAAATGGTCGAGTGGTTCCAGGACGGCTGGGCATGGAGTGATGCGGATTATTTCGATATACCAGTTGAAGGAATGTTACCACAATTCACCAAGCAGCTTACCCATGATTATTTCGACTACATGAAACGTGATGGAACTCTCGATTATCCCTTTGGAAAATACATAGCACCTCTGCGTAAAATCATTACTGAGCCGCATTGGTATTATGACACGGTAATAAGAAAATAAGTGTTAAGTATTTTTGACTCGATATCAGAAGAACTGTCCGATTTTTAGCGAAGGAGTGATAGCGGAGAGACGCATCTTCCATAATAGGTCTGGCTTCAGTAAAGAAGGGGTAAACGCCCAGATGTGCTACCCAACATCATCATTGCTTACAATCTTCCTAACGGCTGATACCAGGTCTCCTCGTCGATGGGATACGACCTTGGGGATTTTCTGACGAGTTTGGGTTTCGGGATGTATACCCCTTCCCTCGGCATCTTGTATCGCTTCGCTCGTTTTTTCTTCGTTTTCATGGCCGTAGTTTATCCTATTCCCGAGTGGCTGTAAACCGCTTTCTCCCATAGCAAATACCGTGCAACCCTTGTTGCTGCAGTAATCGGTTCAACATTGGCTGCATTACCCCCTGATTGAACCATAGGCATCATAAATGGAATCTGAGATCCTCCTTCAATGAACGCCACCATAACGGGCGCTTTTGTTACTTTATCGCATTGGTAACCGAGGACCCTCTTGATATGAACCTGCTCAATTACCTCCCCGTTTAAAGTATCGCGGTCTTCATAGATCGCGTTACAGAATCCAAGATATCTGCGCATCAAAAGATGGTACATCGCACGCCCTATATCCAATCCAGTAATCTCGAGAGGGTAAGCACTTCTACGCATCCGTCCTCGATTCTCAGTACTCACTTCGCCCCTTTACAGCCCCACAAGGAAAAGCCAATAATGAGTAAGGCCAGAAGGCCAACGATGAACGTCTGTACCGCTGGCCTCAAAAAAGAAGGCCTGACGTTTTCACCCCACGTTATGAGGTTGCCGATCCACGGGTCCTGCTTGCAACGATTGTTCTTATCTACATGAAAATAAGCGTTCTCTTCAGCCAATACTTCCTTGATCGCCTTTGCCACCGTTTCCTTGATCGCTTCCTCAGTCAACTCTTTTTCTGTCGTATTCATCAGGCATCCTCCTTTATTCAATAATACTTTCGTACTTTGTTTCGCCGAGCTTATCGGTCCACCGATCGGTCAATTCTCTTGATTGGCTACGAGTTCACCTTTCATTGCTGTAATGCACAATATTAGGCACCTTCGCTTCCGTTCTTCTTGAGATTTCTTCCTTTGAGATTTCCCTTTTCAGGACCGCTACATTCGTTCCACAGTTTCCCCGGTTCTTGACTGGCAAAGATATCAGCGAAAACAGCCTCAGCAAAGTCATGAACTGTCCGATATCCCTTATCGAGGATACCCTGGATCAACGGCATAAGGTCGGTTTCAGGAGGATATCTCATCATTACCCTTACTGATTCTGCAAATTCCATAAATTCTGCCATATTAATTTCATCAATCCCTATTTTCTCTTCCAGTTTTTCTACTCTCTTTGTCAGTTTCATTATCCTTCCCCCTTGCTCGCTTCCTTCTCTAGTTGCTCGATCCGCTTTTCCAGATCGCTTGTCTCGATTACCCGTGCCAGGCTATTGGCAAGATAGCCAAGTTTGCCTGCAAGTCCAGGTTCGACTTCCCCGGCTTCAGTCCGATTAATCAATCCGGCTAAGTATCGCCTGATGTCGTCGATCTTTTTTAGTCTTCGCTTTGCCATGATAGCACCCCCTATTCTGGTTACATAAGTAACAAATTCAAAACCTTTTTTGACATAATATTCCAATGTAACTACTCGTATTATATGGATATATGTATGATACCCCCTCCCATACATTAATCCGAAATAATATAACCAAAATGTAACTATTAATCCCTAAGGTAACCTCACAAAACCACAAATAATCCAAAATGATCTTGGTAATTATTGAAAATATAAAACATTAAAATTAGGTGGAAAATCGCCTGATCTTTTTTAGGACTGAAAATTCCGGTGTCTTATGCTCATCTCGGTTAGAGTCAGAGCTCCGGCACCAATTGTTTTTATTTGGTCAACATTTGGTCAACAAATTGCAGAAAATAACCCTTGATTTCCTTGAAATTCCCTCTAAATCCCAAATAAAGAAACTTGTCATAAGTGCAGGTAATTCTTGTTTCCTTTATTATCCCTGTGATCCCCTGCATTGCCGATTTCTTATATTCAGGGTCTAGTGGGCTTATGCCTGTCCGAGTTCAAATCTCGGCTTCGGCACCATAGAAAAATCAAGGGGTTAGCGATAATACGTTGGCCCCTTTTCTTTTCTAAAGTTTCATTTGGTCAATATTCAGAACTCCGCGGAGTATCGCGGCATTTTTTTATGTCTGGTTTCTTCTGCAAGAAGGTGTTAGATATAATTCATACAGGATGCCGGGTATATGTTCCGAGGAATCATTCCTGTCATGACGGAATGAGGGAAACCATCAATACTCCGGCACTTCGCTACGCAACCATTGGCTCTTCGATTACTGGCACTTGGTAATTCATGATGGAGAAACGCGACGGAATGTCCTTTCATCTGCCTGAAACTGTCATAATACATGAGGTAGTCCTCCGCGACGGGATTCAGAATGAAGAGAAGATTATCTCTACCGATGCTAAAATAGCACTTGTGGAGAAACTCATCCGATGCGGCATCCGGCGTATCGAGGTATCTTCCTTCGTTAACCCCCGTCTCGTACCCCAGATGGCAGATGCGGAAAAACTCTGGGCAACGATCGATCGACAGGAAGGAGTTCTTTTCTCGGCATTGGTCCTGGGGAATAAAAGCCTCGATAGAGCAATAGAGTGCAAAGTGTCCCATGTCGGGACCTTTGTCTCCGCCAGTGAGACACACAGCCGGAAGAATTCGAACCGAAGCGTTGCCGAGGCTGCCAGAGAAGCCGTTGAATTGATTAATAGGGCAAAAGAAGCCGGTATGGAAGTACGGGCAGGGGTTATGAATGCATTCGGTTGTGCCTATGAGGGCGGCGTCTCGGTGGACCGGGTCTTGGCGCTGGTCGATGAATTTATGAACATCGAAGCTGATGAGATCTGTCTGGCCGATACATCGGGCATGGCCAATCCGAAGCAGATAGGTGATACATTGCCGAGACTCAGGGAGATCATCGGTGATACGCCCCTTTCATTACATCTCCACAACACACGGGGGGTGGGACTTGCCAATGTATGGGAAGCCCTTCAGCAGGGAGTTGCCCTATTCGATACGTCCCTGGGAGGACTCGGCGGCTGTCCATTTATCCCGGGTGCAAAGGGGAATATTGCCACTGAAGACACGATCTATATGCTTCACGAAATGGGTCTGGAAACCAATGTTGATTTGGATTTTCTGATAGAAACAAGTCGTGGCTTCGAAGAATTGATGGGCCGAAAATTTCCTTCCATGGTTTCGTACCTTCCAGGCTCTGCGTCGTGCGATTCTTAGTCACACTTCCGACCGACATATAATTGCCGAAGATTGACTTCGCCTGCCAATCGATATATTGATTGAGTGAAAAAAGTCGCTATTACCAATTTAAATCTTCATTGCTAATCAGCGAAAAAACAAAGGCCCAGTAACGATATTTTAACAATAAAATAATACACTTGACAAAATACATCTATTTTGGGATTTTTTCCATCGGAAGAAAGTCGGCATATAATCTTTCACAATAAGCAGGGGAGGCGTCGTTTCTTCCCCCATCACTCCGATGTCGCTAATCGCGACAGAAAGGAGGTTTACTATGGGTAAGATTACTTCTTACCTAATGATGGGGGGGCGTTCATTTGGGAATGACCCGTGATGTTTCTTTGTGCAGAAGGAGTAAGGGCTTGGTCCCCCTAAAACTTCAGGCAAACTGACTATACCGCAAAGTTATTCTCAAGCGGCACCTTTCGAGGTGTTACATGGAGGATAGGAAAAGACCGTTCTATTCAAAGTGTAGCGCCTCCCTTCATTTTAAAAGTGGAGGAAATTTTGAAAACATTAAAAGTATTGTCGCTATTATTTGCAATAGTAGCGTCTTTTGGATGTCAACCTGCACTGTACGGTAACCTTAGAAATGACATTTTGAGTCATAATCTTCCTTCTCTCCAAGTCGACTTGCCTATTGCAGACCCAGTAACTTTAGAGCTTAAGGAAGGCATCACAAACAGAATTACTGGTGATTGCGATGTGACTGTTATTCTAAGTGATAAAAGCAAGAATGAACGAGTTGAATTTGGTGGGACAATCTTTGTCGAAAACAATGTTGTTCGAATTGCAGAAGCAGTCCACTTTCGCTTATGTTTCAAATTAAAAGATTTACATATTCGGGTCGGCAATAGAAGGGCTACCATCACAAAATCTAATATCGAAGAAATTTTCAAAAAGGATAATCTTAAGATAGTTTTTAATAAATATGATGTGGGGATTACGCTAAATAAAGAAACCAAAGAAATATCATTTTCATTTATGGATGAAATTCACACAGACAAGTTAGAGGTTAATAGTTTCTGGGATAAATTTACAGAATATTTCATAAAATCGCCCCCTATCAGACATGGTAATGAAATAATATCTTTGAATGATATAGAAGACATAGACTTACTAAAAAATAGTTTGAAAGAAGAAGATGTTGATATTGAAAATTTCTATTATGAAAGCGAGGCTAAGGGTATAAAAAAGATATCAGGTAAAAATTACTTAGTTAGGCAACTAACGTCAAGATTTGTCGGTAGATTTTATGATAAAAAAGCAAATGAATACGAAAAAGTTAATATGAAGGTGGGAGGCTATAAACTTTATGAAATTCCACATTTGTTAGCCTCAAAACATGTTTATACTCTTTATATTGACACAGATAAATTTGACGGTGCTATTGGAATATTATTTGATGGAAATTTATCCAATTAAGGAACCTTTTTCTTTAATATTTGAGGCTGTTATGGAAATAATACGAGCAAAAAATGTTACTATTGGCATCCTTATAGATTACCTATTATAGTCGATCCTGAAAAATAATATATCTATATAATATTATTGGACTATATGTGTATTTAATGCTATATAATTTGCAAGATATTGATCAAAATACTACAGAAAGCTTGCAAATTTTATCTATGAAACCAAAGCAATCACCTCATAGTAATCGTCAACATGATCTATTCCGTTCAGAGCTAACCCAGATCATCGATCTCCGCCATCCCCTGGTGAGGATGGCCCAAACGGTGGACTGGGATCGACTCGACGATCTGTTCGGTTCAACCTTTTG
>Ga0272441_10008252_pt1 | contig 16557 bp, 15 predicted proteins | sample SSMProp6N_FD_193582 | JGI IMG/M metagenome (GOLD analysis project Ga0272441, IMG submission 193582) | Marine sediment archaeal communities from Little Sippewissett salt marsh, Falmouth, MA, United States - SSM-Prop-6N | ecosystem: Environmental > Aquatic > Marine > Wetlands > Sediment ...
GGCGGGATGGGCTTCAGTTGGCAGGCGGGCCTGACGATTGTGCTGATCTCGGGCCTCATCTTCATGGCGCTCTCCATCTTCCGCACGCGAGAGAAGGTGCTCGAGATCCTGCCGCCGTGCCTGACCAACAGCATCGGCCCGGCCATTGGGATGTTCATCGGGTTCATCGGGCTGCAATGGGGCGGCATCATCGCGCTGAGTCCCACGACGATGGTCCATCTCGGCGGATTCCACACAGGACCCGCCCTCATGACGATCTTCGGGGTCTTCCTCATCGCCGTGCTGCATGCACGCGGTGTGCGCGGCAGCATTCTGATAGGCCTGTTGGCGACCTGCGCGGTGGGCATCGCCGGAGGCGTGATTCCGTGGAGCACGGAGCCCGTAAACCTCAACTTCTCGACCTTCTTCCGTCTCAATGGCTCCGAACTCATCGAACATTGGGACAAGGCCCTGCTCGCCATCGGGCTGTTTTTCTTCCTGGACCTGTTCGACACCGTAGGCACGCTGGTCGGGGTGAGCTCGCAGGCGGGCTTCTTGAAGGAAGACGGGACGCTGCCGCGGGCAGGCCGTGCGTTCTTCTCGGATGCGACGGGCTCGTGCGTGGGCGCGCTGTTTGGGACCTCGACGGTGACAAGCTACATCGAGAGCGCCACGGGCGTGGCGGCTGGCGCGCGCACGGGGCTTGCCGCGGTGGTGACGGGCATCTGCTTCATTCTGGCGATTCTGCTCGCCCCGATCATCCACATTGCCGGGCGCGACGTGGGCGCGGCGTTCTATGGGCTCGCGCCCAACGAATTGCACGTCAGCATGTATCCGGCGGTAGCCCCGGCGCTCATTTTCGTCGGGTTTCTCATGATGGCGCCGCTGCGCAAGGTGAAATGGGACGATATCACCGAGAGTCTGCCCGCGTTTCTAACCATTGCGATCATGGTGTTTGGATACGGGATTACCGAGGGCATCGCGGCCGGGTGTATCTCGTTTGCCGTGATCAAGCTGCTTGCCGGCCGAGGCAAGGAAGTGCACCCTGTGATGTACCTTATCGCAACGGCCTTCATCCTCCGCTATGCCTTCTTGGTGTAGCGGATTGAATTTGAGTGGAGCAGCAGGTTTGCCGCGATCCCGAAGCTTGGGCAAGCAGCAACTTGATACACACGCCACCACACAGAGCCAATGTCGAACCTGAACCGTCGCTCATTTATTCAATACGCGGCAGTCGGCCTGGCCGCTGCCAAAACCACCTATCTCAATGCGGAAGAGCATGTTATGACAGACCAACCTCCCAGCAATGCCCCGCGCGACACGGATGTTCTTGTGTATGGCTCAACGCCCGGCGGTGTAGGGGCCGCTGTGGAAGCCGCGCGGCGTGGCGAGCGCGTGGTCTTGGCATGCCCGAAGAGACACCCGGGCGGCATGACGGCCAGCGGACTCTGCACGACGGACGCTGTGCGCAGGCACCTCTTCGGCGGGTTCGTCGAAGAGGTCATCAGCCTGATCCGGACGCACTACCTTGATGTGCTCGGCGCGGACCACCCCGAGTGGGAACTGTGCCGGGACGGCTGGTTCTATGAACCCTCTGTAGCCGAGGCGGCCTTCCGCGAAGCTATCGAGCGCCAAGAGAAACTGGAATGGTTGCCGGGACACTGGTTGACCGCCGCGCGCGTGGACGGAAGCCGCGTCACATCCGTGACCCTGCACGACGCTCAAGAACGGGAGGTCTGCGTAACGGCGCGAACCTTCATCGACTGCTCCTACGAGGGGGACCTCGCAGCGCGCGCCGGCGTGCCGTGCCGGGTCGGGCGCGAAGGACGCGAGGAATTCGGCGAGTCGCTGGCCGGAATCCACTACATGAACTGGCGCACGGGCCAGGAGATCGAGACGCCTCAGTCGGGCGAGCCCAGTATCGGCATCCAGGCGTACTGTGCGCGCGGGATCGTGACGGACGATCCGAAGCACCGCATTCCTATCGAGAAGCCGCGCACCTACGACCAGCACTTCCAGGACTACGCGCCGCTCATCAATGACTTCAAGACGGGCCGCGTGACCAAACTGTCGCGCATACTGCCAACGCGCCGCATGCCGCACAATCGCTTCGAGGTCAACGGCAACATCGAAGAGTTGACGAGCGCAAACTGCCCTGGGGTGAGTTGGGCGTGGCCGGAAGCGGATCGGCACATGCGCGCTGAACTCGATCGCTTTCATATCGACCATGCCGCGGGCCTATGGTACTTCATGCAGCATGACCCGCACGTTCCCGAGGATATTGCGGCGAATGCGCGCCGGTTCGGCCTGCATGGCGAAGAGTTCGTGGACAACGGGCATTGGCCCTGGCAGATCTACGTGCGCCAAGCCCGCCGCATCAAGGGCCGCAAGATCCTCACACAGCACAGCTTTACCGTGGACCCCAAAACCGGTCGGACGCCGCAAGTCCCCTACCCTATCGCGCTGGGCGAATATTCGTTCGACGTGCACCCGTGCCACGACCGCCGATGGGTGGTCGATGGGTTCATGGAGGGCGTGCTTTGGTATCCGCGCAAGGCCGAGGGTCCGGCCCGGCCCGGGCAGATCCCGTACGGGGCGATGCTGCCGAAACGGCTCGACAATCTGCTGGTGCCCGTGGCCCTGTCGTGCACGCACATCGCCATGTCGGTGTTGCGCATGGAGCCGGTCTGGATGACCACCGGCCAAGTGGCCGGGCTCGCCGCGGCCACGGCGCACGAGCAACGGCTGGACGTCGCCAATATCGATCCGACGCCGTTATCGAAGGAACTCGGGATCTTGACCGAGCCAACCGCGCGAGTTTCATGACAGAACCGTTTATCGACAGAACGATTTTGTAGAAATCCGTTTCCGTTTCTCTGCGGGCTCTGCGCCTCTGCGTGAGGATTCGCAGGCGCGCCTCACATGTAGCCGGGAGGAGGCCCAAACCATGAGCGAACCGAATCCACCTCAAGTCAACCGAAGGGACCTATTGCGTGTAGCCTCGGGCATCATGGTGAGTGCGGCCTGGACGCCGTTTGGCGAGGTCAAGGACCGGCCGCCCGTGACGCGTCCGCGCGCGACGTCCGGCGACGCGGCCTTCGAGCCGGACTGGGATGAGCGGCTCACCCTCACCGTGGGGCCGCAGAAGGCCGACCTGGCGGGTGACACGGATAAGGTGATCCAGGCGGGGCTGGACTACGTTGCGCGGCTCGGCGGCGGCACGGTTCATGTCCTGCCGGGCACATACCGCATGCGGAACGCGGTGTACCTGCGGCCCGGCGTGCGGCTGCTGGGCAGCGGTGCGGACTCCGTGCTTGTGAAAGAACCGTCCGTCGAGACAACGGTGGCGGTTGACTCGGACTGGTACGACCAGGAGATCACGCTCGCCGATGCCAGCGGCTTCAACGTGGGCGATGGCGTGATCCTGCAGACCGACAACCCGCACCACGGCGGCAAGGACGTGCTGCGGCGCACGCTCGTAGCGCGAAGCGGAAACCGCTATAAACTCGACCGCGCGCTGCGCGAGAACTTCTGGACCATGAAGACGCCCAGCGTATCCACGCTGTTTCCGATGCTGACCGCAGAAGAGACTACTGGCATGGTCGTCGAGAACATCACGTTGGACGGCAACAAGGCGCAGAACGCCCACATCAACGGCAACTACGCAGGCGGCATGTGGTTCCAGGATTGCAGCCGGATCGTGATTCGCGGGGTCACGGTGCACGACTACAACGGCGACGGCATCAGTTGGCAGATCTGCCACGACGTGTTCATCGAGGACTGCCATTGCCACGACAACGCGGACCTCGGACTGCATCCGGGCTCGGGCTCGCAACGACCCGTGATCCGCGGCAACACGCTCGAACGGAACAACATCGGCCTGTTCTTCTGTTGGGGCGTCAAATACGGTCTGGCCGAGAGAAACACCATCGCGGAAAGCCGCGAGTACGGCATATCCATCGGCCACCGGGACAACGACAACCTCATCCGCGATAATGACGTCCTCCGCAGCGGCAAGGTGGGCGTGCTGTTTCGTCCCGAGCGCGGCGAAGGGTTCACGGCGCACGGCAACCGCGTCGAGAAGAACCGTATCGTCGACAGCGGACCGCACGACGGGATCGCAATCGACGTGCAGGGCGTTACCGAATCCAACACCATCGCGCACAACCAGCTCCGCGAGACCCGCGATCCGGCCTCGCGCATCGGCATCCGTCTCGGCGCCGAGACCCGCGATATCGAACTCATCGACAACCAAATCGAGGGCTTTGCCCTCGACGTATCCGACCTGCGGAGCGTCTAGCGAGACGTGTAAATCCCCCCGCGGGTATCTGAAAGGCACAGGGCCAGCGCCCGTTGTCCCACGTAAGAACCTGCACCAAGCGTGCGACCCCGAGGGGTTGACAGTCCCCGGTATTCCTGGTAGCCTGGTTTATAGGAGATCTGGATTTTCTGGGTTTAGGATTCATTCCTAGGAACCGAACGGGAGAGGGCCGAAGTCTGTCGGTCAGAAGGAGCTATTACCATGAAGAGCAAAGGATTCACGCTCATCGAATTGTTGGTCGTCATCGCTATTATTGGCATTCTGGCGGCGATCTTGTTGCCGGCCCTGGCACGAGCGCGTGAATCGGCGCGCCGGGCAAGCTGCGCCAACAACCTCAAGCAGTGGGGGTTGGTGTATAAGATGTATGCCAATGAATCGCAGGGCCAGGTGTATCCGCCTATCATGGTGGAGACTAAGGCCCCGAAGGTGAAGTGCGACGATCCGGCACTGCCGGCGGACGGCACCGAGGACTTGCTGGCGGCGGGGCCGGACCTTCGGACGGTTTATCCCGAGTACTTGACCGACCCGAACATCCTGCTCTGTCCTTCAGATGAGGAAGCGGCGAACCATTCGTTCACGAATCCGAACACCGGCCAGGTGGACGTTCACCTCCACTGCGGCGCAGGCCGAGGCTTGGCGGATGTCGACGTGAGTTACATGTACACCGGGTGGGTGTTTGACCAGACCGACTTCGGGGATCCGATGGAAGACCTTGGACCGTGGGGGGACGTTCTTGACGAAGAACTGGAAGGCGAGGGGCCGGCGCAGTTTGTGTTTACGCTTGTCTCTGCGTTACTGCCCATGACCTTCGACCTGCCGACGAAGCGCGATCAGGACCATAACCTGTCGGCTTACGGGCCCAACCTGGGCAACGGTCAAGGCGACACGGTCTATCGGCTACGGGAAGGTATCGAGCGTTTCACGATAACGGATATCTTCAACCCGGCGGCGACCGCGCAAGCCCAGAGCGAGATCTGGATCATGTCGGACGTGGTGGCGACGACCGTCGGGGATTACAACCACATTCCGGGCGGCTGCAATATCCTTTACCTGGACGGCCACGTGGAGTTCGTGCGCTATGAGGAGCAAGGGGAAGGCCCTGTGAACGGCCCTGTGGCCAGACTCATCGGCATCATCCTCGAATAGCCGGTTTGTGACGCCGGACTACAGATGCCACGGGCCGCGCATGGCGCGCGAACGCTTGCGGTCGGCTTCGGGGTCGTTGACAAACCGCTCGACCTGCGGGTCCCACTTGACCTTGCGCTCGAGTTGCATGGCGATGTTGCCCAGGTGGGCGATGGTGATGGCATAGTGCGCGGGCTCGATCGGCGTGATGGTTCTCGCACGGGAGCGGACGCAGTCGAGGAAGTTGCGGTGGTGGCCGGGGCTCTCGGGGAGATGGATCTCGTTGATCCCGAGGACGGAACCTTTGAGGGATGCCGGTTCCGTGGTGAGGCCGCTGCGGCTGACGTGGATCCAGCCGTCGGTCCCTTCGAAGCGCGCGCCCATGGGGAAGGCGTTCGATACCATCATCGTGAAGCCGTCCGGGCTGACGGGTGACGCGCCCGGAGGATACACGCACTCGAACTTGTAGTGCGTGGCCGCGTTCCACAGGCCGTCGCGCGGGTACTCGCCGCGCCCCTCGATTTCGATAGGCCCCGTGTACTCGGTGCCCATGCCCCAGTTCGCAATATCGCAGTGGTGGGCGGCCCAGTCCGTGAGTTGGCCGCCCGAGTAGTCGAGGATCCAGCGGAAGTTCCAGTGGCACCGATCCTTGGTGTAGGGCTCGTACGGGGCCGGGCCCAGCCAGAAGTCGTAGTCGAACCCGTCGGGAATGGGCATCTCGGGTTTCGGCCCGCACCCGCCGCCGGTGGGCAGGCCGACCTTGACGGTATGCACCGCCCCGATGCGGCCGTTGCGGACCAGTTCGCAGGCGCGGCGGAAATGGCCGTGGGAACGCTGCCAACTGCCGGTCTGCCACACGATGCCATACTCGTTGACGGCGTCCACCATGGCGCGCCCCTGGCGGATGGTTAATGACAAGGGCTTCTCGGCATAGATGTCAAGACCCTTCCTGGCCGCGGCGATGGCGGGGATGGCGTGCCAATGGTCCGGCACGGCGATCGATACCGCGTTCAGGTCGTCGCGGTCCAGCAACTCGCGGAAGTCGTTGTAGCCTGCGCAGTCCTGATTGCCGTAATGCTCATTGACGGTGCGTTGGGCGTTCTCGCGGTGGCCTCTATCCACGTCGCACACGGCCACGACGTGTGCGTCTTCAAAGCCCAGGAACCCCTTCATGTTGCCCGTCCCCATGCCGCCGAGGCCAATGCACCCGAGCACGGTGCGGTTGCTGGGCGCCACGTGCCCATCGGCCCCGAGCGCCGACGCGGGAACGATGTAGGGAAACGCGACGGCGCCTGCGGCCACGGCCGTGCTGCGTCTGATGAAGTCCCGGCGTCCCATCCGGCCGTCGCCGGGTGCGGACCGCTTGCTCTGCTTCTGGCTCATGTACTGTCTCCCTTTCAGTCCCGTGTGGCGAATGTCGCTCTCACGCGCGGTAAAGGCTCAGGCCAATGCCCATGGCGGCGCGGCAGGCCTCGACGGTCTCGAGCGCCACGGGCGTGACCTTCTTGGCATTCTCGCGCAGGAAATCTATGACGAACTCATCGTTGTTGTCCGGGGCGTTGAACCGCTCGATAATGGGGGCGTTGAACTTCGAGATGTAGTCCGCCAGTGTGGTCTTGAGGACGCCGTAGAACTTCTCGCCCCGGCGGTACTTGCCCACAAAATCAAGGTACACCTCTTCGGGCGCGACCACGTTCAGCAGCCGGTAGAGCACGCCGACCGACGTCGGCATCCTTGGGATAACCACGTCGGGCTCGTCGGTTTCCACGTCGAGGGGCAACGGCTCGGTGGTGGTCTCGACGGCCTTGATCTTCTTGAGCACGGCTTGAGGGTCATCGAGCAGATCGAGCGTGTTGTGCTCGCTCTTGCCCATCTTGCCTGAGCCGTCCAGGCCGGGCAGGCGCAAGGCGTGCCGGGGGACGGATGCAGGGACCTTGAGCGTTTCGCCAAACCGGTGGTTGAAGCGTTGCGCGATATCGATGGCCATTTCCACGTGCTGGCGCTGGTCGTCGCCCACAGGCACCTTGTCGGCCTTGACGATGAGGATATCCGCGGCCATCAGAACCGGATACCCGAGCAACCCGTAGGAAAGCGGATTGCCTTCGGCCTCGGCCGCCCCGGCCGCCTCGACCAGTTTGGCGAACTTGTCTTTGTAGGTGGTGCCTCGTTCGAGAAACCCGATGTTCGTGATCATGCCCAGCAGCAGCGTCAGTTCTGCGGTGCAGGGGAGGTCGCTTTGCCGGTAGATCACCGACTTCTTCGGGTCCAAACCGCAGGCCACATAGGTGCGCAGCATCGCGAGCGTCTGATTGAAGAAGTCCTCGCGCTCGGTGATAGTGGTCAAGGCATGGTAATCGGCCACGAAGTAGTAGCAACAATGCCCCTCCTCCTGGAGCCGGACGAATTCCTTGATGGCGCCGAAATAGTTACCATAGTGTATGCGGCCAGTGGGCCTAATCCCGGATAGGATGATTTCCTGCGTATCTGCCATGGGTGCACCTCGTATAGACGCGGGTCTTTCGTGAATGTGCCAAGGATACCGAAAACCCGGCCCCGGAGTCCACAAGGCAGGCAGGAGACTGGAGGCTGAAGGCTGGAGGGGCAATTGATGCAGGACGTTGCGACATCCTTGAGCGAGCAGTCTGGTATGATTGCGCCATGAATCTCGCATCCGACCACAGACCGTTTCGCTCGCTGCCGCCGGCCGTTTCCGAATCGGGCGCGTACCTGCCCGTCAGCTTCTGGCATGAGACGCTCGACATCACGCCGGGCGCCCCGTTGGCCGAGGCTCTCGATTGCGATGTTGCCATTGTCGGGGGCGGCTTCACGGGCCTCTCGGTGGCCTACCACCTCAAGAGCGCCAGGCCGGACCTCGAGGTCATCGTGATCGAGCGCGCGGTCGTCGGCCATGGGGCCAGTGGACGCAATGGCGGTTTTGTCATGCCGCTAATCGGCTGGGACCTGCTCTATGCCGCACAGAAGCTCGGGGAGGGCGCGGCAGGGGCGGTCTATCGGCTCATGTACGACGCCGTCGAACACGTCAAGCGCGCGGTCGCCGAACATGATATCGACTGCGACCTCGAGACCACCGGCTACCTGCTCTTGAATACCTGCGCAGCACGCGAAGCACGCGCTCGAAAGGAAATCGAGGTCGCGCACCGCCTCGGCTTCGATCACGAATGGCTCGAGGGCGAAGCGCTCAAGGAGCACATTCGCTCCGACCATTTCCGGAGCGGCGTCCTCGATCCTCACCCCTGCATCATGAACCCGGCCAAGCTGGCGCGCGGTATGAAGACGCTGGTCGAGGCCATGGGCGTGCGCGTGTGCGAACAGACGCCACTCGAGGAACTGACCGACGGCAACCCGATTCGGTTGCGCACGCCGGGCGGAACCATTCGCGCAAGACAGGCCGTGCTCGCAGTCAACGGGTACGGCGCGTCCTTGGGCTTCCTCGAGGCCCGCGTCCTTCCCATCCACACCTACATCGTCGTGACCGAGCCCCTCGAGGACGCCCAACTCGACGCCATGGGCTGGCGCACCAAGCGCACCAGCCTCGAAACCGCCCGCAACTTCATCCACTACTTCCGCCTCACCGCCGACAACCGCGTCCTCTTCGGCGGCGAAGACGCCCAGGTCTACTACGGCGACGTCTATCGCGACGAAGATCCTCGCATCTTCCGCGACCTGAAGGCCCGGTTGCGCGAGTACTTCCCCGCGTTGAACGACGTGCAGTTCACCCACGAATGGGGCGGCGTCCTCGGCGTATCCCTCGACATGTTCCCCACCTTCGGCGTCGGTGGCGAACACAAGACGATCTACCACGCCAGCGCCTACGCGGGACACGGCGTGGCCCTGAGCAACTACGCCGGCGCCATCCTCGCCCCCCAGATACTCAAAGCCGCCGGCACACAGGAGCTGCCCTTCTTCTACAACCGCAAACCCCGGTGGCTCTCCCCGGACCCCTTCCGCTACCTCGGCCTGCAAGTCTACCGCCACGCCCTGCGCGCCCAAGACCGCTGGCAAGGAGGATAGGGATTCAGGACCACATTGACCAAAGGGACAGCAAGGACTGCCCACGGATCCCTGCGACAATCAGGATGTCCTTTCCTTCGTTTGCGTCCTTGAGGTCCTTTCAGTCGGGCTGATCAAGGTCGCCAACTACCTTCTGGACCGGCAAATCAAGCGTTTTGAGAGGGACTTCGTGAAACAGGGTGGGCTGCGCGAGCGAATGACGCACGCCCGTATCGCCGAACGCGACAGGCAGCGCCGAAACAAACACCCATAGCACGACGAGCAGACTCCGTTGGCCAAGGTTCTTGACATATTGAGGGTTCTCCAAATGCCTCCCAGAAAGCAGAAGTCGGATCCCGAAGAGATGGCCCAGGTCGTTGCGGACGCACAGCGCTATCGGGCGGAGCGAGAGCTGAGCTATCGCGAGCAGGCGCTCAAGATCTTCCCGCACGTCTGCGCGCGCTGCGGCCGCGAGTTCTCAGGCAAGAGGCTGCGCGAGCTCACGGTGCATCACAAGGATAGTGATCACATGAACAATCAGCCCGACGGCAGCAACTGGGAGCTGTTGTGCCTGTCTTACCATGACAATGAACACGAGACGCCTGTTGAGAGAGACCATTATGAGGGGGCTCCGCCGGGCGCGCTGAATGAACCAACCTTGAGCTTCCGGTCGTTCGAGGGACTGAAAGGCCTCGCCACACCCGAAGACGGCGAGCAGAGGAAGATGCCCCGTGCTCAATGCGTCTGCTGGACAGCTCGCAAGGGCCGGATTTGCTTGACCGCGGTTTTCAGGGCGCGGCGCTCGCGAAGCAGTTCGTTGACGGTCTGGCGCGAGACCCCCACGGCCTCGGCAAGGCCCGCTATGGGGAGTCCGTAGTCCGGCAGTGAATCCTCGCGGAGCATTTCGCCGGGGTGCGTCGGGCGAACCGTTTGTTTCATTGTGTTTGGGATGCTCATGTTGCGGGCTCCATTCAGTCGTAACCCGCGTCTCGTTATGCATTCCCACAGTCCTCCGTGGGAATGCATGCGACGAGTTGCATGTCACCGTCGGTCGTCTTGTTCGCTGACCGGTTGCCCGATCTCGTACAGAGAATCCGGTGAGAAATCCGCGTCGTTGGGCCAAGCGACGGTATCGATGTCGTGGTTGACGCAGAAGGATCGGAAGTAGGCTATATTCTTCAGCGGCTCGAAGATGGGGCCGTCGAGGTGTGGGCCGAGGTCGACCAACTTCGTCTCGTGAGTCTCGAAGCGCACCTTGAGCTTGTGTCCCTCAACGTAAACGGCGTCTATGACGTAGTGCATCGCGAATCCTCACGCGAGCGGATCGATCTTGAGTAGTTCCTCTCTGCTCTCGACACGGCGCCAGTCCTCCATGAGATCGTCTCTGTGTTGGAAAGCCCACTCCAGGACCAAGGAGATGGCGCGTGGAGGCAGGCGCCCCTCGATCATCTGGAGATCGGAAATCGAGAAAGCAGCCCGCTCGCCAGCGTACTTCGCATGGAAGTGGGGCGGCGCGTGCTCCTTGTAGTACATCGTGATGACGATCCCGAAAAATCGACGCACGCCCCCCATGCTCTCTTCCAGGGGGTGGATGAGAGCCGTTGTCCGCAGTGCATCAACCCGCTCAGCCATTCCGGTTTTCTTGTTGAGTGGCGTTGAACGCCCGATTACCCGGCGGAACTGGCAGGAACTGTGTGTGGACGGATCTTCTTCAACTGCTGAGCCTCCGATTGCTCAGCATGATACAAATCCCGACGCAGTTGAAGATTCATCCAGAAGGCTGCTGAGGCCCCGAAGAACTTCTCCAGGCGCAACGCCGTACTTGGAGTAATACCCCTACGCTCATTGATTATCTCATTGATGCGTTGGTAGGGGACATGGATGGCTTCTGCCAATTCGCGTTGCGTAAGCCCCATAGGGGTCAGGAACTCCGCCAATAGCATTTCACCTGGATGTGTCGGTGCTCGATGAGTGGGTACGCGAACCATTTCTTTTCCTCGTTCCTGTCGAGTGTATTCTGTCTCAGTGATAGTCCGTGATTTCGACCGCATCTGCATCGCTTTCTGTCCACATGAAGCAGATGCGATATTGGCTGTTGATCCGAATGCTGTGTTGCCCCTCCCGGTCACCCCTAAGCGCTTCCAGTTGATTTCCTGGAGGCACACGCAGGTCATTGAGCGAACTCACCGAATCAAGTTGATCGAGTTTCCGAGCGGATACTTTCCACAATGAATGCGGGCATATTCTTCGCGCCGCGTTAGTGTTCTTGCCGTTGAAGATGTCTTCCGTACCGATGTTCTCAAATGAGCGAATCACCATAGCACGATAGCACGGAATCCATGGTATGTCAAGCGGTTGAGAACAGAGGGCTCAGGTATCCCTGTCTTGTTCCGTTTTGTTTTTCTTTGCCCAAGTCCTGTAGATTTCGCAGCAATGGCGTTTTCGTCCGGGAGAAGTGAACGCCTCGTTGGCTCTAGTTTTCAACGGATTGAGGGTTCTCCAAGTGCCTCCCAGGAAAGAGAAGTCGGATCCCGAAGAGATGGCCCAGGTCGTCGCGGATGCACAGCGCTATCGGGCGCAGCGAGAGCTGAGCTACCGCGAGCAGGCCCTCAAGATCTTCCCGCACGTCTGCGCGCGGTGCGGCCGCGAGTTCTCAGGCAAGCGGCTGCGCGAGCTCACGGTGCATCACAAGGATAGTGATCACATGAACAATCCGCCCGACGGCAGCAACTGGGAGCTGTTGTGCCTGTATTGCCATGACAATGAACACGAGACGCCTGTAGAGAGAGACCATTATGAGGGGGCTCTGCGGGGCGGCGCCAACGAAGCGGCCCTGGGCTTCCGGCCATTCGAGGGGCTTAGGGACCTGCTCAAACCCGAAGACGGGGAACCGGATTCCTCGCCGTCGGAAGAGGCATAGCTGCGGCTGCACGACGATTCAGTGCTTCACGGCAATGGTGGCGTCACAAAATCGTTGCCCACGGTCGTGGCTATGGTGAGTTCCACGTCGCGATGGGTGTTGCGTTACGACCGCGACCGGGAAGACGACCACAGTGAAGGGCCTCAACGCGGTCAGAGCGGGCACGAGGATGATCTCCCATTCACCGTGGCCCCGCCGGAAACCCGTGGCGGTTCTCAAGTCGCTTCCTGAATTGTCACCGTGTAAGATGACGCAATGCCAATAGGAGACCCTCGATGAATAGTCCTCACGCAAGAAATGGAATGAATTCCCCCGGGAAGAGCAAGCGGATTTCGCGCCGGGCCTTTCTCCACGCCACAACGACAGCGACTGCCCTTACGGTGGTCCCCCGTCATGCACTGGGCGGGACCGGCCAAGTGGCGCCCAGTGAAAAGGTCAACATGGCGTTCATTGGCGTGGGATGGCAGGGCATCTGGAACCTGAAGACCTTCCTGCAGATGCCGGACGTGCGGGTGGTTGCGGTCTGTGACGTCAACGAGGAGGGGGCCTATCTAGGCCGGGGTCAGGCCGGCCGGGAGCCAGGGCGGAGGACTGTGGACGAGTACTACGCGCAGGAGCAAGGGACGGGCAGCGGCAAGGGCTGCGCGGCGTATCGCGACTTCCGCGAGATGCTCGAGGAGCGAGACGACATCGACGCAGTCGTCATCACCACGCCCGACCACATCCACGCGGTGGCCGCCATGACGGCGATCAAGAAGGGCAAGCACGTTTTCTGTGAGAAACCCCTGGCCCATTCGCTGGTCGAGGTGCGCACCGTGACAGAAGCCGCGCGGGAGGCCAAGGTCGCCACGCAACTGGGCAACTGGGGTCATGCGAAGGAAGACATCCGCCTGATCTGCGAGTGGATCTGGGACGGGGCCATCGGCCAGGTCCGCGAGGTTCATGCATGGACGAACCGCCCCGGGGGCTGGTGGCCTTATGGCATTGACCGGCCCAAGGACCAGCCGCCAGCGCCGCCGGGACTGGACTGGGACCTGTGGCTGGGTCCGGCGCCGAGCCGTCCTTACCATCCGGCCTACCTGCCGTTCATCTGGCGCGGGTGGTGGGATTTCGGGTGCGGCGCCCTCGGGGATATGGGCTGTCACATCCTGGACCCTGCCGTGTGGGCGTTGCGCCTTGGCAGCCCCGAGACCGTCGAGGCCAGCTCGACCAAATTGAACTCGGAAGCCACGCCGTTTGGCCCCGAGATTGCCGGGGGAAGCGTGCATCCGGAGACCACGACGGCGTCGGCCATTGTGCGTTGGTCGTTTCCCGCCCGGGGGGACTTGCCGCCGGTGGACGTGACCTGGCACGACGGCGGCCTGATGCCGCCCCGGCCCGACGAACTCGAGGCCGGCCGGCAGATGGGCAACCGCGACGGCGGCGCGCTGTTCATCGGCGACAAAGGCAAGCTGCTGTGCGGGTGCTATGGCGAGAGCCCACGGCTGATCCCCGAGTCGAAGATGAAGGCCTACACCCGGCCGCCTAAGTCGCTGCCGCGATCCATCGGGCACTACAAGGAGTGGGTGCGGGCATGCAAGGGCGGCGAGCCGGCGTGTTCCAACTTCGACTACGGTGGGCCGCTGACCGAGATCGTGTCACTGGGGATTGCGGCCATCCGCGCAGACGCGAAGCTGCAATGGGATACCCAGAAGATGGAATTCCCCAACGTGCCCGAGGCGAACCGGTTTGTGGGGGCTGCTTACCGCGAGGGCTGGCAGCTGTAAATGCACCTGCAGGCGAGACGCCTACGCTACTGGCCGAAGCTCTGTAAGATCTCATCCACCTTGCCCAGGCGTTGGGCGTCCAACGTGGCCGTTGCGGGCTGCTGCGCGTACTCCGTGACCTTGTCGCGTGCGAGTTGGTACGTATCCTTGGCGCCTGAGGCTTCCCAGACGGCCCGGGGGCCGCGCACTGAGACGCGCGGTTCGAGGTATTCGTCAGACCGCAGCCATTCGAGCGTGTGCAGCGCCGTAAGGTAGCCGGTCCCGTGGGGGCCGATCTCCTTGATGAGCTCTGCTGCGACCGTGTCGTCATCCACGCGCATGCCCTCGGCGATGCGCGTGCTGATGGCGGACATCTCTTCGTCCATGATCAACTGCTCGTGACTGCACGTCATGCCTGTCGCGAACATGCCGCAGTTCACAATCAGGTCGTTGCCCGCGCCCACGGAAGAGAACACGCTCAGCGCCTTTTCCCAGGCGTTCTGCTCGTCGTGCGCGTGGTTGTCCGAGTTGGGCGCAGTGGTATGCGACGGGACGTGGTAGAATTGCGCCAACTGCGCGCCCGCGATGCGGCAAATCGTCATCTCGGTTGACCCAACCAGCGCGTACCCTTTGCGCATATCGGTCGCGGTCCATGAATTCGCATACAGGACCTTGGCCCCGGGCTTGAGCAGTTGGATCATCGCCAGGCCGGACAAGCACTCCGCGTTATTGACGGCCAACAGGCCCGCGAGTGTGTACGGCGCAGAGACCCCGGCGTTCGGCTCCGGCAGGATGGCCAGCGGGACCCCGGTCTCGACCGTGTCCATGATGGCATCCAGCACGCCGGGTTCCCAGAACAGCGGGCTCGTGGGGGAGAGTTGGCTGATTCCGTAGACCTGCGATCCCAGGTCACCCGCAAAGGCCACCCGCAGGATCTCAATGACCGCGCGATTGACGTCCGCGCGATCTGTCGAGAAAAAGATGGGCTTCCGGCTGTTCGAGATGCACGCCTTCACGCCATACAGCAACGTCGCTTGGGGCTCAGGCACGTCCCGCGGCATCGCCGGAATCCCAATCATGTCGATGGCGGGCAACGCCTCGCAGATCCGAGCGAACAGCGCCACGTCCGCAACGGACGCGGGCCGCGTCTCGCCGGTATCCGAGTCCACCCAGAACACAGCGTTGTGCCCCGCGGCTATCCGCGACACGCCGTCCCCGAGCATGAACGCCGGCGCGCCCTCCCGGTCAAACACCTCGAACCGGCCCGGGATCGAACCCAGCGCATCCTCGATGCACCCGCGCGGAAAACGAACCACCTGCCGTTCCCCATCCACATCGAGCCCCTGCTTCTCAAGAAACGCCAGCATCCGGGAACTGCCGATCTTCACGCCGCATTCCGCAAGAATGTCCAAGGTTGCGTTGTGAATTTGCTGGATTTCATCCGGTGACAAGACACGCAGCAAGGCTAGCTTCATACGTCCTCTCCCAGTGTGTCTCTTCCGACGGAAGAGGCGTGTTCCGAGATGAATCTACAGGCCGGTCAGCCGGCGTAAGCTCGATATCTCGTTCCCCTGGAGGTAGCGCCACTCGCCGGGTTTCAGCCCCTTGACGTGGATGCCCCCAAACGCAATCCGCCGCAACTCCCGCACAGGATGCCCAACCGCCGCACACATGCGCTTCACTTCCCGCTTGCGGCCTTCGTGCAGCGTGAGGCGGACTAGCGTGCTGTCGCGCCCCGTGTTCAGCAGGGCCACGCCCGCGGGCGCCGTCACCCCATCATCAAGGGCCACGCCTTGTTCGAGGCGGGCCGCGGTCTCCGCGGTCATCCGCCCCTGGACCCACGCCAGATAGACCTTGGCCACTTCATGCTTGGGATGCGTCAACCGATAGGCCAATTCCCCGTCGTTCGTCAGCAGCAGCGCGCCTTGCACGTCCATGTCCAGCCGGCCCACGGGATACACGCGTGCCCGCACCTGCGCCACGGCATCGATCACCGTCTTGCGGTTGTGGGTATCCTTTGCCGTGGTGACAATCCCCTTGGGCTTGTTGAAAACGATATAGACGCGGTCTTCTTGTTCAACGCGCCGCCCGTCCACGGTGACAAGGTCTATCGACGGCTCGATCTCGTCCCCCAACGTGGCCGGTCTGCCGTTCACCTTGACGCGCCCGCCCGCAATCAGTTCCTCGGAACGGCGACGCGAGGCGATACCGCAACTCGCCAGGTATTTCTGTAAACGGACCACCGGACTAACTCATTTCCCGAAGTTCTTCGAGGGACGGAAGCTCCTTGAGGTTCTTTATCCCGAAATGCATCAAGAACTCGTCCGTCGTGCGGTACAATCGTGGCCGGCCCGGCGCCTCTGCTATGCCCGCCACCTTGATCAGGCGGCGTTCCAGCAGGTTCTCGAAGGCGTACGATACGCTGACGCCCCGAATCGCTTCCACGTCGGCCCGCG
>Ga0272441_10008253_pt1 | contig 16555 bp, 24 predicted proteins | sample SSMProp6N_FD_193582 | JGI IMG/M metagenome (GOLD analysis project Ga0272441, IMG submission 193582) | Marine sediment archaeal communities from Little Sippewissett salt marsh, Falmouth, MA, United States - SSM-Prop-6N | ecosystem: Environmental > Aquatic > Marine > Wetlands > Sediment ...
CACTAATATACCGTCGGACGCTGTACCAGCGTTAAAATCGGTGTTAGTGGTATCGGTACTCTCATTTCGTTGTATGACAGATTGCTGAATATCGCTGTTAATGATATTTTCAATGCTGTCACTTAAACAACTTATACTAGAGCCATTAAACCCATAAAAACCTTTATCGGAGAGCCAAATTAATGTTGGCACGCCCTGATAAACAATTTCTTGGATCGTACGGTTATCAACACAACCGACTGAGCCTTGGATATGATCATAACGAAAGGTGTCCTTGGTATCGCCAAGAATTTGTCCCATAGAGCGGCGATTAAAGACAACTAAACGACCGCGATAAATAGCCAAACCAGTAATGGGGTCTTTTTGGTTACAATCAATAAAATTCGTCGATTCGACAATATCGGGCAAACCGACTTCGCTAAAAAACAATGTATAGGGATCGCCGGAAACTTGAGCAAACCATAAGCGATCTAAATACAGCGTAATTTGACCGGCAACAGGTGGAATACCATTGTCTGTAGGAATAGGAGTAGTGCCGCCTATCGCAGTATCATTATAAGTAGTAGTGGTGTTATCAGACAAAGTATCAATAAGCACATAATTTCCATCATTATTATCCCTGTAAATTTTTCGAGCGGTAACACCATATCCGCCTGTGGGTATGCTGGATAAAGGAATAGTATTATTGCCAGCCCCACAAGTTTGAACGCCTGAAGCAGCAGATCCATTGGATTCTTCGCTATCGTAGTATAAAAAGGTTATTTTGTATGTATGGGCGCCGTCTGGCACAGAACCGCCAGTAGTAGGCGCACCAGCGGTCGGTGCTGAACCAGGAGCCTGGGCCCCCGCTACTTTTGTTTGAGGAGCAGAATATGACACTCCACCATAAGAAGTAGCTTTATCATAAACTTGTGTAGAATTAATACTGTTACCAAAGTAGACACGATCTTGTGTAGTTGCAAATTCAAAATTACCGCCAGTAGAGTATCCTGAAGTAACTAAACTAAAACTAGCTGAACCAGCAGTATACCGCAAGTTTCCATTTTCAACTATAAGTAAATGACGTGTACCATCAGAAAAAATGGCTTCATATTGATCCTTACTGACCGTAGGGACTGTCGCAAATTGAGTTCCACCTTTAATTTTACGAATAGTGCCATCACTATCGGTTTCTATATTTTTGGTACCGTCAGTAAATGCGTTTTGCGATATAAAACGTAAGTCATCGGGCGCATACTTTGTAACAAGATTGTCCCACTCACCTGTCGGCAATAAAAGTTTTACCTTTCTCATGAATTAGTCACTCCAAGGTTCAGACGGATTTTTATCAATAATAAACCAATCTGCTAAACGTATTTCATCGTCCAGTATACGTCCAGTAATTGAGCGTGAAGGTATATTATCCGCTTGAAAAATTGATTCGGCAAAAGACTTACGCATTTCTTTTGCAAGTGTGTTATCAGAGATACTCATAGTATCTGATGCAAATAATTCTGTTCCTTCGGCATTATAACGAGCTTTATTATAGCCCGTCATTCGGTTATAACCTAGCATTATTACTCCTGTGGAACATTGGCCATTAAATTGGCCTTAGTATCCTCAACAATTACCAATGTTTCATCGTTGAGTCGAGCTTTTTGAGCTTCAGCATCAGATTCTAATGTATGTATGCTTAAAATTTCATTAGAAGTATTTTTGACTCCGTACATAATACCTCCTTATCGAATTCTTTGGGCTGTAATACGTCCAGCTAATGTAGGGGCTGTGGAAGCATACTGCGCATAATATTTATAGTAATAGGTAGTACTACCACTAAGTTGCACATGAAATGAATTTATGGCCAACGCTTCTCTATCATTTGCGCTATAGGTACGTCTGGGGGAAGCAAAGTTATCCCCGGCTACAAGACCAGTAGCACTATTGCCGGAGTTAGAGCTAATACCCACCCGCACTTCTGTAATAGCCGCGGGAAAGTTAGCGTACCCCACAATTGATACCAACCAATCACCAGCTGTTAAACTAATCGAAGTTAAATCACCATACGTGCTTGTGGCTGGAAAATTAGTAGCACTAGCGTAGGATTCAATAATCTCTCCTACATAACCAGCTGCAGCTGAATCATTGGTATTACTACCACGGATAGATACTGCGCCAGAGCCCGCTAAATCAATAGCAGTGGTGGACCCTACTTTCACGTCACCTTTTAAATACAGATCTTTAAATGCTATACTATCAGATCCTAGATCATCTGTATTATCCGTATCACTAATAATAGTAGAACCAGTTTGTAGCCCGCTATCAAAGTCAGCCTGGTCACTAAAAGTTTTAATACCGCCAATAGTTTCAGCACCAGTTAAATGGACAACGGCCGAATCTTCGGCTTTATCAGTTTCTAGGGCGGCGATAGTATTATCAGGCGTATCATACCAGTTAGTTTCACCAGTAATGGCTTTTAATTGACTGACAATTTGATCTAAACGATCTTTAATATCCGTGGCCGTAGCAGCTGGAGTATCGGCATCATCTAGTGCAGACTTAACCGAATCAATTAACGAGAGCGTAGTTGCAGGAGCAGTTTTCCAATCAGTTTCGCCAGTAATCTCCTTGAGTTGAGTGACTAAATGATCCAATCGTTCCTTAGCGTCCGTGGCTGTTACCGCGGGCGTCACAGCATCGTTAAGATCGGCAGTAAAAAGATCTCTAAGGTCGTCAGTAACAGCTTTAATTTCATCCTTAAGAACGTTGTGATGGGCGGCAGGAATGTCATGAAAAACCGTTGCGCCTACATCGTGCTGCACATCTGTTGTACCATCAAACCCACGAGTACAGCCTGTAAAAGACGTAGCTGTTTTACCTGTGTAGTGAATGGCCTCCAAGTCAATGGTTAAAATGCCCACACTAGGAAAATTACTAGCGTCGGACACGTTAACAGTCGTAGCTCCTGCCGCAAGAGGATCGTCAGTTAGGACGGTGGAGAGATTATTAACGGCAAGATATAGATTGTCGTCTGTATTTTGTGTACCTGGATAATTAGCCATTTTCTACTCCTTAGCTTAAAGTGATTTGCCAGGTGAACACAATAGTATCACCCGCCAGTTTATTAATCACAGAAAAGGTTTGCCGGGCCATCATAGTTCCGCTCGATGACGCCGAAAACAACCCGGCTTCTGTAACAGCCCCAGTATTGATGCCAGGGCCAAATGTTGCTTGGTTTTTCCAAATATTAGTAGTTGACGAAAGAACACCGGCCACACGAGAGGTGAGGGGCGTCTCCAAGTCAGTATCGGCTGCTGAGGCAGCGGCCGTACCAGTCCCTAATCCAATATACTGCATAAAGGCAGGGGCAGTTAGCCAATCAGCCAAATAGTTTTTACCAACCGTTGTAATAACATTAGGTTTATCAATCTCTTGTTTAAGTTGACCGTTTTCGTCAAATAACTTAATATTGATATGACCTTTGAGTGAGTGTGAATCTTTAAATATCATTTTAATCTCTCCTTATTCAAAAAATCCTGGAATATCACTAACTGACATATTGAAACCATAGGGGCTTGAAATATCAAAAAGATTACGAGCATCCCCTGCTCGTCGTTTCTTCCATCTCCGCCCTTGTTGCACGTATTCAAAATAAATTTGCTTCTGCTCTTCTGCAAGTGCTCTTTCTTTACTCTTTGACCAAGCCTTCCATAATATGTAAGCATTTAACGCTTCAGAAAGACTTTCGTCAATATTAATCGACTGTGATGTACTGGTAATCGGAATCGGTTTGGAGTTATAGAATAGATAGAGATCTCCGGACACAGATGAACGGGGCGCGGGAGTTAAATAAATATCATTGCCCCAAATATCATATTTCTGAGGAGTGCCCCTGTAATCTTCATCTGTGCGCAAAAAATTAGGTGTTTCTTGAGCTTTCTTTTCTAATGATGTTGGCCATAATCGCTGCCAAGAATTCGTGTCGGTTTCATTTTCTTTGGTATTTAAAAGCACGAGTCGAGCGGATAGCCAGTTTGAAGGTAATGGGTAGTCTGAACGACCGGGAGTAGTCGTAAGAAAAGCTTTGTCCTCGAGTATACGAGTGCGATTCACAAAGTCCATTTCGCCTCGATTAAGATGCCTAAGAAGCTCAGCATCTGACCAAAATGCTCCACTAGTCTCCAGTAACTCCCGTCGAACGTCTGTGATTATTTCACTTGCTTGCATAATTATTCACCTTTTTTATTGTATATAGGCCAAGTCCAATGACCCATTAAATAACCGAGTAAAAACGGTATGCACATCCACTTCTTACCTGTCTCGTGCATTACTTCGCTGATAGTGTCCCCTTCTTCATCGTTAGAAACAAGCCAGCCCTCTAATCCAAGAAAAATAAGAAATCCTACGGCTATAGATATTGCTGTTATTCTACGGGCTTTCATTATGGCTCCTTAACGTCATGCAAAAAGTAGTTAATCATTATGCTTGGATTGGTTTGGGTACCGACACTATGGTATTTTATCCTTACGTGTATTCCATTGGGCAGCGCGCCAGCATAGGGGGATTCTAAAATTAGTCTTGTAGTACTCGGATCTAAATACCACTTTTTTATATATTGTGTTAATACTGTATTAGCCCCATACCCTAATACGTTATCCACGTCAATAATTTGACATTCTACATAATCGCCCCATGCAGAATCTTTATATATAAATTCTGCCCCAGAGATATATAAACCAGATTCACTTACCACATAGTCTATGTTAGTCGTGGTGTTTTTAGTTGCAGTACCTGATACTCCGTCACCTTTAAAGTAGTAGTCTTTAACGTCAAAATTTGTATACATTAGATTGTCTCCTCACTCCACCACACAGAGGATAGAACTGATCTATTATTACCATCAGAAAACCCGCGTAATAGGATATCTGTGCCGGGTTCTAGTGAAAACTGCCCATTAAAAACTGCTTGGCTCTCTGTGGAATTCTGGCCAGTTATTTGTACAGCTAAAATTCGAGTTCCATTTGCAGTTGCTGTCGGTGCTCTATATATCAAACCAGAAGGTGAATCTCCCGATCCTAAATTGGTAGTTGTACTTGTAACACTCGAACCAGTAGATGATATCGTAGGATTTGCAAATATTTCCACCACTACCTCTGAAGTAGCAAACCGATATACCGCAAAAACTAGCTTACTTATATACATCCTTTTACCGGAGCCGGAGGGGTTACGAATAAGCATAACTTCGTTGCCGGTGCCAGGATCATCAGAATCAACATCGGTGAAAGTATCGCTTGCGGCAAATTGAGGCCATAAACTAGCATAACCGTTCTTAGAGTTAATAGAACCATCATCATTCACTCGCATATTAACGAGTGTTTCTGAGTCTTCTATGACTCGTGCTCTAGCTTCCTCTCTAGCCATCTTATTTACCCTTATTGAGCTTCTTCAGCTCTTCTAAAATTTGTTCGAGCAGTTTAATTTGATATCCTGCTCTTCCATACGTCTTTACCATAAAAACTGATAAGGCATGGATATTATGTAGTGTTTGTTCATACATTTCATTATATTTATTGATGGTTTCTTTACCGATATGAAATGTGATTTCATTTTTCTTGTTTGGTTTGGAAGATGACATAATTTCTCCTAGTTTGTCTCTCCCCCGGGGGGGTTTATCCCCCCGAGGAAAAGGATTAATTAGTTTTGATAACCAATAATTGTGCTGTCAAGATCTTTTGATTTATTCGAGTCATTAGTTCTAGTGACCCGCAAGACCTGTGTATCAGCGATCGAGTACCCTTCTGGGAAGTTAAACACCGCATTGGGGTTTTCCACAGAGGTACGAAGCAATCCAACAGTCGATCCATTACTCAGAATCTCAAATGTCGCAATTGATTCCGAGCTCACTTCCACTCGCAACGGTTCGAAAGTGCCGCCAGACGCTGTATAATCATGGTTGCTTGATGCGGACGAAGCCAACGATGTAGCTTGGCTGTAGTTAACAATAGCCGTTCCAGCGGAAGACTGTGTAACCACATTAATAGATCCATCGGTATTAACTGCCAATGTATCTGTGCCGTCACTAATCGCAACGTTGTCCTGAGAAGCGCTCAAGTCACGGATATCAAGGTCGGTAGCTGTCACAGTAACCGTACCGGAAATTGCCACGGTACCATCCACTGTAATTGAAGCTCCGCCATCGTCAACGGTAATACTATTACCGCCGTCGGCAATATTAACATCGTTAGTAATAGACGTTAACGTTCCGATATCCCATGTACCTGATTGTGTTGCGGCGACTGTACCGTCAACGGTCAAACTTCCACCGTTATCGGTAACAGCAATACTCCCATCAGCAGCGATAGCGATACCATCGCCATCAGCGTCTTCGAGAGCCACAACAAGGGCGCGATTCGTAAGCATACGAAGCGCACCAGCGTCACCAGCATCCACACTATCAGATGTCGCAATACCACCGAACACAGTAACAGAATCAGACGCTACTGTAAAGGCAGAGTCGTCGACAATAATTGAGGGATTGGAAAAAGTCCCTTGCACATTAATACTACCATCAGTATTAACGGCTAAGGTATCAGTTCCATCGCTAATTGCAACATTATCTTGTGATGCACTAAGATCTCGAATGTCGAGATCGGTGGCAGAAACAGTAACACTACCATCGACTGTAATGGAGCCAGCTCCATCATCAATGGTGATTGAATTTCCGCCGTCTTGAATATTGACCGCAGAAGCACCAGCAGCATTATTAATGGTTGCATTCAAGCTACCGTCGGCGTTAACCAACAATTGCTCTGTACCGTCGGAAATACCGACGTACAACTCATTCGATAATGCATTATCATCTAAGTTTCTAGATACTTTAACTGCATCTCTTGCCATATAATTTCACCTCCTTTTTTATTTAATTTGCTGAGTATCTACGGAAGATTTAACTCTCTTCTCGTGCTCGTCTAGTTGTTTTAGTTCAGCTTCTGCATGTAAAATTTGGTATTCTAATTCTGCAATTTTACCGTTCTTTAAATCTTCAATACCTTGTTTTGCGCTTGCTATACGAGATTTAATTTTTTGGCGTTGCATTTGGATATATTTTAGCCGCATATCTTTAGTCGGCTCTACATGTCCAATAGGTACAATTTCATGCCCGCCATCACGCATTAAACTTCTCCATAAATGTAAATATTAAAATTTTTTGTTTTGCCAGTCACACAATGCTCAACAATAGCGTCAATCGTGTCGGCGGTAGCTATTTCATATCCTTGGTCAAAAATAAACTCAACTTGCATTTCAAGATTAGTTAATTTTCGGCCAATCACACTGCCGTTATGTCTTAGATCAAAATCGGTGTACGCGCTACCTGATATCAACACTTTATAAATTTTAACCGCGCTGGGTGCATTATACGCAGTAAAGGTTGTCGGAGTGTCTGCAGCAATACTGGACAATGAGTTTGTATACAGTAATGTATCTTTACGATTGTCGGCGGCGACATTAACAAATAAATTGTTATTGCTATCCGTTTCTAAACGACGTGTATAGTCTGTACCACGTTCAGTGCCTAAAAGAGACTTATGGCTCTTATTAGGCGAATGTGATGGTTCGTCACCGTCGTTAACATCCGAAGGATATCTGGGCCAATTTTGTCCCACGGTTATTCACCTTCTTCGTCTTCTACAACTCCGATTTTATCGCGCATTTCATCAAGCGTAGCACCGCGAAACTCACCTTCTGCACTGGCAATACCTGATTTACGAAATGTGAAGGATCCATCATTTTTAGCAATGACTTCCACCGGGATCATAATAACGCCACGATCTCCAACAGCGGCTTCTAGGTCAATCTCGTTTGTCGGTAACCGAAATTCTAAAACAGGGACAGTTGCTTCCTTGTTCTCATTGGTATCCATATTTGTATCATTTGCCATCATTAACTCCTAAAAGGGACTTTAATTGTTTTATAACTCTGTGTGTAGCTTTAAATTTCTTAATGTCTTTGGGCATCGGCACGTTTTCCATGAAGAACAAAGCTTTCTCAACATGTTCCTCGAAGGTAGCTCTGTCTACTGTAACGGATACGGTTTGCTTTGGCGCAGATTTGGGTACTGTAGGTATACTATTTTGTTCTTTTTTAAACCATTTTTCTCCCGGGTCTACTGGTGGTTTATAGTCGGCCTTCGGCTTCGGTGATTTCTTACCAGCACAGTTGAAGCATATCCAGTTTTCGCCTTGTTGAATTTTGTCTTTGCCGCAGATTTCACATTTCATATGGTCTCCTTGATGCGCCTGTATTTACCCAGTGGTTATTATACACCTGCTTCAAATTAGATATGGTGTATGGTAACCGAGTATTAAAAGCTTTTTCTGCTTTTCTGCGATCAATGAAGCCCTTACTAATGAGAATCTTTAGGGCGCGACGCCAACCACCATGCAGAATAACACCATTGCTTCCGCGAACAGTATGTTCCGCAAGGTAATTTTTATCTACGCCACAGATTGCTTGGTAATCACCATTAACAACATGGTAGATGTTAGCGGTAAAACGACGATCATCCGTCGCATAGATATTAAGATTACGATTTAATTTGCGTATTTTACGCAGAAAATCTCCAGCAAGCATTGGAGGACTCCTTGTGTAGTCTTAAGCCTGCCCCCCATAAAGAGGAGCAGGGTAAAACTACTGAGATTAATCAGCCGCAGATCCTGTGTAGAGTTCCACACCACGAACCGCTTGAAGCACAACCGCTGTCATGATCATTTTCCACCCAATTGTGGAATACATCATAAGAGGGTTTTCAGTGTTTCCGTCTTTGTACCGGAAGGTTTTAACACCATGTCCGGCCAATTCTGTCACACCGAAGCACTGACGACCAACCAAGAACGCCCGGTAGGTAGCATCAGTCGCCCCTGTTCCGGCAGTGAAGGAGGTCGCGACCATAATACGCGCACCGTAGAGAGATCCAATCTCACCTTTCATAATGCCGTCGAAGCTTGTGTGTTTAGAAGCGTCAACGAATGACCCAGCAGCGGAGTCTGACAGCAAGTCAAACTGATGCTCAGGTGTAATCGCCATTTTATACATATTCTTCTCAAACGCAGGCACATCAGCCGCGCGAAGAGTATAAACCGCTTTCCGAATTTCTGACGCGTTAAGAACATCAGTATCGGCCACCGCTCCTTCTGAACCCGCCCCACCAGCAAACTGGTCGGTCAGATTCGTGTGGATCACGTTGAAGATAATTTGCTCACGAGTCAAAGCAGCTTGATCCGCTTGCTCATCTTGGACTTCTTCAACGATGGGGTTAATCGACTTCAAGTTCAATTCTGTGGACAGTTTTGTCCAAGCCCCGTATGTCAAGGGCTCAGCTGTCACCACAGATGTTCCGACGTTTGTTTCTGTCGGATTGATATTTTCCGTCAAAGGTGTCGTGGCGGCGGTCAATTTATTCAACCGATGCCATTTCACCAACGTACCGGAGCGTTGCGGAAGGGGCTTTTTATCGCCCATTTGTTCAAGGACCAACTGAGGTTTCAGTCGTTCCAGGAACCGCTTATCATAATAAATCCCTGGGTCCGCATATGTGTTACCCGGGGATGCGTTAATTCCAATTGTATTAGCCATTGTAATTTTCCTCTCGGATTAGAATTACTGGCTTATTCACCTTCTCCTATTTGATTGACAAAGTATTGACGTAATTTGTTAATATCTTTGATATCAGCAGGATTAGTAACTGAGCCAGTTTTTCCACCGGCCGCTACTGACGCATTGGCCTCTTTAGCGGCTTGCGATTCGGCTTCTTGTCTGCCGACTTCGCGAGCTTTTTTAACAGCGTTATCAGCATTTAAGTTCTTGGCTAACTTGTAGAGAGTATCTAATACTTCGTCCGGGGTGCGAGACATGTCCAGAGGAACAGATTCGTCAGATGCTAACTCAGCCATCACTGGTTCAAGTTCAGCAAAATCAGGATAATTTGCATTATCCATACGACGCAGAATTTTACCCATTTTATACTCCATGGTAACTCTTTGTGTCTGTTCTTGTTCTAAGACCTTAGAGAATTCATCTCTAAGTGCGGTTTCTCGTTTGGCCCACAGAGGTTCAAAAGCTTTAGGTCCCTGTGTTTGCAAGTCCTTAAAAAACTGCTCGGGGTTAATTGGCTCTTCGGTTGCTTTATTGATAGTGCTAGTTAGCGCATCAATTTTTTTCTGGAGTTCCGACTCATACTGAGTTCGTCGTGTAAACTCCTTACGCAATTCACCATAGTTCTTGGTAATTGCATCATACTTCTCTATAAGAGCATCATAACTTATCTGAGCATCTTGCCCTTCGTTTTTTGCAACTGGTTTGTCGGTGGCTTTGACCGGTTGCTCGTCAACGACGGTACTACTTGATACGTCGCCTTCCGGCTCCGTTTTCGCGGCCTCAGCTACTTGTCCTTCTTCGGGGGTAACGTCGGTTGTCGCTTCTTGATTCATTTCTTCCATTTTATTCTCCTTGTCCCTTTTGAGGGGGGATTAGATTAAATTCATCGAGGTTATTGAGAGCTTTGGCTGAAAGTTCGCCTGTTAGCATCATGGACTTTAACATTTTCTCTATTTCAGTCCAGATTTGGACTTTCCGCCGTAGCTCCAATACTTGTTCGGTTGATGTATCAACGTCTAAAAGACGTGATGTTGCTTTGGAAATCTTATCTTGAAATTTCTTTTGTAAAAGAACAAAACCAGGTGTTTGACACATGGCTCGAATTAATTGACCTTCGTTCACGTGCTGATGTAGCGCGTGTTCGCGTCGTGAGTCGTCCATAAAACCTCCTTACGGTAATGGGACGGATGGGGGAGCAGCTTGTGCTCCCTGATTGGTCACTTGGCCTACTACAGCATTGCTGAGATTAGGATCAACAGCATTTTCTGTACCAGCAGGCATAGATTGACCAGCAAGTTTCACTTCATCGGGTACAAAGCCCATTAATTTCCAAACTTTACGCGCTAAACCTTCGATAGTTTCGGGCGCAAGGACTTTGCCGAAAATTGACATAAATGAAATAATTTGATTGACGTTGGCTTCAGTGCCAACTAATTCGCTAATACCAACGAGTTTAAACTCAAAATTAGTGCGTAATTGTTCTGGTGTAACTCGTAGATCAGCAATTTCTTTATACAGTAATGGATTACGTAAAACGTCATCGCTACTGATAAATTGTAAATCTAATTGATAGTACCTTTCGAGAATAGGCCTTAAAGCCATCTCTTCGATTAATTTAGTGGCCATGCCAAACTTCTCGAGAGCCTGCCCAATAATCATCTGTGCGCCACGAGCAGTGCGGCCTAAACGTCCCGAATCTGGGGCTCCTTGTACGGAAGCAGGTGTGGTAGCACGTTCAATATCTTGCTGCACAATCGTTGCTTCATTAAAAGCATTTGCGGTAACGTCGGGAGTATCTAAACGACGAACAGCATCCAAAGGTGATGACAAAATAACATTATTAGGCGCAGAAATGAGCGTATCTAACTCCACATCCGCTAATGGATCAGCCTGCCACATTGCATTCAGCGTTTGATTAATATTATCCAGTCGTTGCCGGCGTAGAGTATTCAACTCATGGACCTCAGACAGCACGGGCTCCACTAATCCAATGCCGTAAAACTCATTAGGAGCCGGTATAAGCACGCTACGGACAATGGGTCGTTTTTGATGGTGAAATGGATTGGCCTTCGCTTTGACAACAGTATTACGATCAGCTATCACAATAACGGCCTCTTCTTTAATACCATCACCGTCAATATCCATCTTACCCCAAAACTCTAATAGCTCAATCTGATCTTTATTGCGTGCAGAGCTGATACCACGAGGGGCTAGCCGTTCGGATCGTGATTCTGTAAAAGATTCTCCCCCGCCGCAATTGATTTCTACTTTTTCGAGGTTACCATAAGCGGGATATTTTCCTTGTGTCAGCTCTTTAAACTCATCTTTATCCATCCAACTACGAATAAAGATTCCTTTGCCGTCTTGCTCATGACGGGCATTCGGATCAGCGTATACATCCAAAATATCCAGCACTTCGAGGTCGGGCTGTCGTTTAGTATACGTATATTTCTTTTCTTCTGTCCATTTAATGGCTTCGCCTAAAGGAAAGCCTAAAATGCTTTGTTGAATACGCTGTGGTGTTCGTTCCCATACCCAATCTTTTTCAGATTTCCAATAAACTTTAAAGTAAGACGTACCATACAGCAAAAGTTGCTTCGCAAAGTCTAAAAATTTAATAAAGAAGTTAGATTTGTCGAGCTGGACTTCCAGAACACGACGAATTAGCTCCGCCTTAAGTTGTTCTTCTGCACTTTCCGTATCAGTGGCCACGACATCAAAAAATTTGTTCTCATTTGAGAAAATACTATTAACTAGTTTAGGAAGTGCCGCCTCAATGATCTGAAAGATCACAGGAACGGTAATTTTGGAGCGCGTAAGTGTTTTGTAGTTTTCAGCGATGGAGAAGTAACGTTTATAGACTTCTAACCATAGATCTTCGCGCGGTTGGCGATTAGATTCCCATTTATTGAAATATCCCATTAATTTGTCAACAATTTGACGTTGACGTTCTTCTGAATCCATGCCGTCCTTACCAGAGATCTGAATGGGAGCGGCATCTTCCATTTTTTCTGGGCCATGAGCTTTATCAAGTTCTTTGCTCATTTTATTCGTATCTAATTCGTTATCATTCATAATTAATATCCAGTTAAGGGATCAGAAGGTGTTAAGCGTTCCCCTCTCCTTTTTAAAATAGATTTAAAATCACGTTTAACGCGATTAACGTATAATCCTTGTAACGGTCGACTAAAAGCGTACCGTAACGCGTCTAATGCGTGGTTATGCTTGTCTACAATCTTCTCAGAAGACGTACCATCGGCTTTTGGAGCTTGATAATGGTAGGTCTTAAATTCTTCAACTAAATTTTGGGTTCGATTTCTAAAAAACTTCAACCGTTTTTCAATTAAAAGATTACGAATCCGTTCAATTCCCGCTTCTTTAACTTTATCAGCTTCACGAATCTGGCGTACCCCATGAAAACGCCGTAATTCGGCGATCAACTGCGCCGATTGTGTATCCGCCAGCACATATGACGGTTGGTGATGGTTAATAGACGCTGCAAGGTCTTTTAACAGCACCTTATTCTGGTAAAACTCCCGAAATACGTAATATATCTTTGTTTTAGGGTCTTCCCAGATATACACGATGGCATTGGGGTTATTATAACCGAAGTCTAATCCCGCAAACACCAGTCCTACTGCCGGAATTTCAAATGGATCGACTAAAAGCTCATCCTCATCAAATTCGGGATAAACTAACCCCTCTAAACGGGTAAATTGACCACCATAGGTTCGATCAAAGAGCACTTTCGGCATTGTTTTCTTCGCTCTTTCATATTCTTCTTCTCGAAACGAAGGATTGTCCATCGAACGCCATTGAACCACGTCAAAATCTTTATTACCGTCTTTCCATGACTGATAAACATCACGATAAAACCAATTCATGGAATAAGGTGTGCCCGTCATCAGCACAGGGCCTTGAGTGATGGATGTACGGCTTTGGAAGTTGATCCAGGCTTGGTCTTTCATTAGCCCGACTTCATCTGCCCAGATGGCTAAACACTCCATACCCTCGATAGCATTAGGATCATCCAAAGATCTCACAAAAATACGGCAGGGTTCTCCGGTGTCTTTGCCGTCAGGGTCTTTCTTGGTCCATTTCAGCTGAAAATATGACTTAGGCTGTTCTCGCCATTCTCCCCAGTCTTTCGGAAAGATCTCTTTAAACTTAGGTAAAGCCGCCTGGTCTAAAATTTTGCTTGTTGGCGCTGCTATCAGATAGTCTCCCGTTACTCCCTTCTGATAGTCCTGATAAATTCGATTACAGAGCCATATTGCCCCTATCGTCGTCTTTCCACCACGAACGCCTGATATCGCCCCTATAAAGCGGGCTTTCGAATCCATGACCTTTGTCTGGTACTTATGTAGCTCCACAGGTTAGCCCCTAGGTGCTGCTATATTTACTCCTGGGCGTTGAGGCTTCTCCTCAGGTAGTTTGTAATCTGAGGGTTTGGGTGGTTCTTTCGGCCCGACAGGGCCGCGCGCAGCGCGAAGCGCTCGCACAATAGCGTCTCTCCGTGGCACCCCTTGGGCCACCATGGAGGCAATGTTCTCTTGTATGGTTAAATTGGGATAAGGCTGCTGAAATGGCATTATTTCTTCCTCTTTTTGTTTCCACGAGCTGTCGAAAGAGCAATAGCAATGGCCTGCCGTTGCGGCCGTCCTGAACGCATAAGCTCTTTAATGTTGTACGAAATTGTTTTCTCTGATTTTCCTTTTCTTAACGGCATATCTGTCTTCCTCTCAAACTTAGCCACCGATAGGAGTCGAACCTACAACCTGCTGCTTACAAAGCAGCTGCTCTACCAATTGAGCTACGGGGGCGTTACCTACACAGTGGGGGAATCTGAACAAGGACAGTTATATGGGTGCCCAATGATGTAAATGTCCGCTGTGATACCGGAATCCTGCCCAAAGTACTGCACGATGGCTTTTTGAAGATCTTTTTCAAGCTTTTCACAGGGGGTGTTAGAATGAAGAACGTGTCCTGCAATGCGAAAATACACTAACGGTTTATCCATTCTACCCCTCGATTCTGGTGAAATTACTTGGGACTCAATACTAAGCTTATTGTCCACTTCCATCCCATCCGGTCCAACCCCCTAGGCCCTGTCAAGGTTTAATTCGTTGCTTTTGCAACAAAAATGCCTCAATGTCATATCTTTTTCACTTAATTTTCACTTGACATTTGCCAAAACATGACTTTCGCAACACTATGGCCGGGACAGATTCGATGTTACAAAAGATTTGGTGCAATGGAAGTGCTGTTGCAATACCTAAACACCATTAAACACATCTTTTACTTCTTACACTTCCTCTTTCTTTTCTTCATCTTCCACCTCAACATCAGCTTTCAAAGGCTCATTATACCGATTAACGATAAATGCAGAGATCTGAGGCTTCTCTGTCTTCTCTTGTCCTGTAATCTTATGCGCTAATTCAATTGCTTTTAAGTGATCTTTAACGCTTACCTTCTCGTAAGCCAACGGCATATTTAAAATTTTATCTAGACGAACCCGAAGCCTTAAAGAGTCCATGCTATCTGCTTCCACTATCGCTTGCAGCTTTTTCTTTAAACGATAGTAAAAATCATATGGCGTATTTGGTGCTTCTCCTTGATAACCAGCCATTTTATAAGCATCTTTGACCTTATATCCTTCCTCAATATACCGAAGAAAAGACCAATTCTGATCAGTTAAGGCCAGATCTTTATCTACCTCGACATCCTTTGAGATAGGCTCGTCATTACTAGATTGCTCTATATCGCTCATATTTGCCCTACAATCCACGTTTTTGTTATTTTGGGGAGTTCATGCCTTCGAAGCCTTTAAGGGCTTCTACGGCGAAATATGAAATGTCATAAAGATTTCATTAATTTATCTCTTGACATTATTTCTAATCTCTGCTATTTTGAAATCAAAGGAGGCATTATGATTAAAGTGAGATCACAAATACTGTCAACATCTCAAGCACGACATTTAGAGCATTTAGGCTTTATTGTGAAATTTATTACTTATACAATAAACGGAATGCTATGGGATATTTATGTCAAGTGAAATATTAATATTTGAGAAAGCTTATACGACACTGCTTGTTATTCGAGACATAAGTGTTATTTTGTTTACGTTATTCTCAATATATGGCTTTCTTTATATCCTAAGCAAGATTAAGTATTACGTTCTTGATTAAGATATAAAGTATAACGAAATAACGTCTTATGGCGATGGTATTTAGAAGCCTAGCAGTGCCATCTTGCTTGCGAATTCCATGAGACAGTTAAGCGTCTCACAGCTTGCTTTAGTCGAGAGTTGGTAGAAAGCCCTCCATCCGTCAAATAAGCTTTGAGTGACGTTTGGAGATGAAAGCCCAGTTGCTCTCACATTTCGGGTCAAGCCCGTTGGAGGTCTTGTCCGACAACGATATGACTGTTGTCTAGTCAAGCCCGAGGCTTAGCCGAGGGATTTGTGTCCCTCTAACAAGCCCGTTACTCTTACTTTTGTTTAACGTCTAAAACATAGATTAAACGACGTATAACTAAAATGATGAGGTAATGTGGGAAATTATCACGTTTTGGGTCTTTTTTCGTGGTTTACGAGATCCAGACAACCACAGTCCCTCTACTATATAGACAGAAGTGCCATTTTGTGGGGGTATAAATAGAGTAAAATAATGCATTTGAACAGCAAAGTATTTGATACTCTAGGTGTAAAAAAATATTATTCAAATGAAAAATAACCCTTGACAAAGGATCTGATTGGGGGTAGAATGAGAGTGTAGAAAGGAGGGTAACAATATGACATACAATAAAAATGGCATAGGATTAGCAGAAATGACAGAGGTTGCCCTTTATATGCCGGAAATCTTTGACACTGTGACACAAGCATTGAATGATGGGGAGAATGAAGCGGAAATACTTGATACTGTGC